>Ga0315280_10000723_pt1 | contig 60275 bp, 56 predicted proteins | sample YL17G06_40_MG_FD_203697 | JGI IMG/M metagenome (GOLD analysis project Ga0315280, IMG submission 203697) | Sediment microbial communities from Yellowstone Lake, YNP, Wyoming, USA - YL17G06_40 | ecosystem: Environmental > Aquatic > Freshwater > Lake > Sediment | place: USA: Wyoming | collected... | reverse complement strand
TCTGGGTGGTATCAATATTCGTGGTCAGGTGGAAAAAGTCACTTCTGGTTTTAAGCGCCATGACAATCTCTTCCAAGGAAGCATTACCAGCCCGCTCACCAATGCCGTTGATAGTGCACTCAACCTGTCTGGCGCCGCTTCGTATCGCCTCAAGGCTATTAGCTACTGCCAATCCCAAATCATTATGGCAATGGACGCTAACCACAGCCTTATCAATATTGGGCACGTTATTAAAGATACCTTCGATTAAGTCACCGTACTCCTGAGGAATGGCATAACCAACAGTGTCTGGAATATTCACCGTGGTTGCCCCGGCTTCAATAACCGCTTCCAATATCTGGTATATATACCCGGGTTCAGTGCGGCTGGCATCCATTGGCGAAAATTCCACGTCATCCGTATATTTCTTAGCCCGAGCCACCATGTCTCGAGAAATCTGCAGGATTTCTTCACGAGTCTTCTTGAGTTGATAGAGAAGGTGTATATCCGAAGCTGAGAGAAAAACATGAATCCGAGGCTGCTTCGCTCCTTTTATCGCCTCCCAGGCGCTATCTACAGCCTCAGCGTTGGCGTGGGCTAAGCCGCAAACAGTTGAGTTCCTGATTTCTCTGGCGATAAGCTGAACGGCTTCAAAATCGCCCGGCGAGCTTATGGCGAAGCCAGCTTCAATGACATCAACGCCAAGCTTCTCCAGCTGCTTGGCAATCTCCAATTTGTCCCGAGCGCTCAGACTTGCCCCCGCTGCCTGCTCGCCGTCACGCAAAGTGGTATCGAAGATAATAACCCTGTCCATGTTTTACCTCAAATTAGGTTTTAAGCCACGGCATCATACTTCTAAGTTTCTTGCCCACGACTTCAATCTCGTGCTCAGCATCCATTCGCTTTAGAGCGTTGTAGACGGGACGTCCTGCCTGGTTTTCCAGAATCCACTCTCTAGCAAAGCTACCGCTCTGGATTTCAGCCAGAATTTGCCTCATCTCATCTTTGACCAAGTCATCAACAATTCTTGGTCCCCGCGTATAATCACCGTATTCAGCGGTATCACTTATCGAGTAACGCATATAGCTCAAACCACCTTGATACATGAGGTCAACGATGAGCTTGAGCTCGTGAAAGCACTCAAAATAAGCAATTTCCGGCTGGTAGCCAGCTTCGACTAGCGTCTCAAACCCGGCCTTGACCAGTGAACTAACGCCGCCACAGAGCACTGTCTGCTCGCCAAAAAGGTCGGTCTCGGTTTCCTCGGCAAAAGTGGTTTCCAACACACCAGCTTTAGCACAGCCGATACCTCTAGCATAAGCCAAGGCGATATCCTTCGCCTTTCCCGATGCGTTTTGATGGACAGCCACGAGAGCCGGCGCTCCCGAGCCCTCGGTATAAAGTCGGCGCAACATGTGGCCCGGGCACTTAGGAGCAATCATTGTCACATCCACGTCAACAGGTGGCAGAATCTGCCCAAAGTGGATATTAAATCCATGGGCAAACATCAGCATCTTGCCTGCTGATAGCTCCTTTTCAATTGATTCACGATAAACCTTTGGCTGCAGGGTATCCGGGACAAGCATGACAATGATGTCCGCTTCCGTAGCCACTCCAGCAGCATCAGTCACCTTGAAGCCTGCCTGTTTGGCATACTTCCAGCCCTCAGTGCCTTTGGCTTCAGCAACACTTACCTGACAGCCGCTATCCCTCAAGTTCTGAGCATGAGCATGCCCCTGGCTACCAAAACCAATGATGCCAATCATCTTGCCCTTGAGTAAGTTTAACTTAGCATCCTTTTCGTAGTAAATCTTGGCCATGATTACCTCCTTGAAAAGTTTTATATCCACCTACGACATTTAAGTATTTGTGCACCGTCACCAGTCAGGTGGGCTTTCGGCTTCTAAAGGTGGTTTCGGCGGTTGTTTTGGCACCTTTACCTCCCTCGGCTCTTCCACCTGCAACGGACCAACAGCGCCACGAGTTAAAGCGATACGACCGGTCCTGGCTATCTCCCTGATACCAAAGCCACGGAGAAGGTCTACCAAAGAACCGACCTTTTCTTCATCTCCGGTGACCTCCACCATCAGTGAATCGGAGGAAACATCCACTATATTAGCCCTAAAAATATCCACGATCTGGATGATTTCGCTCCGAGTAGAAGCAGTCGATTTGACCTTGACCAAGGCCAGCTCCCGAGCCACTTTGTCATCACTAGTTATATCAACTATCTTAACTACATCTACAACTTTGTCCAGCTGTTTCCTGACCTGTTCCACTTTGGCATCATCACCTTCCACGATGATAGTCATTCGAGACAGATTGGGCTGCTCAGTATGCCCCACGGCGATGCTCTCGATGTTAAAGTTACGCCGCCGGAAAAGGCTAGACACCCGATTAAGCACTCCGGGTCTGTCTTCCACCAAAGCAACTAAAGTGTGTTTCGTTGTAGCCAATGACCCAGTCCTCCTCTTATTTTACTTCTGAACTTACGAGCTTTAAGGCTTCACCTTTTCTGGCTTTGGCATTTCAATAGCCTGAACCAGAGCTGCTCCTGGTGGGACTATGGGAAAAACATTCTCCTCAGGCTCAACAACAAAGTCGATTAAGAACGGGCCTTCATGGTCCATCGCTTTTTCTATAGCCGAGACCACCAGTTTTTTATCCGTCACTCGCAATGCCGGGATGCGATAAGCTTCGGCAATCTTAATAAAATCTGGGCCGGAAAGTAGCGTGTGAACATAGCGGCGCTCATAGAACAGTTGTTGCCATTGCCTTACCATCCCTAGACAACCATTGTTGATGATAGCTATCTTGACGGCGATGTTTTCCTGGGCTATCGTGGCTAATTCCTGTATGGTCATCTGAAAGCCACCATCACCGGCAACGCACCAAACCGTCTCATCAGGTCGCCCAACCTTGGCACCAATAGCCCCGGGAAGCTCAAAGCCCATGGTGCCTAAACCACCTGAGGAAATTAAGCTGTTCGGTTTATCATAGAAGAAGAACTGAGCCGACCACATCTGATTTTGACCAACACCTGTGACTACAATGGCATCACCTTGAGTAACCTCGTAAATCTGGCGAATAACGTACTGAGGTAAAAGAGCTTCGCTCTCCCTTATTAACAATGCCGGATGTTCATCTCGCCACTTATCCACCTGATTAAACCAGTCCAGATGTTCACGTGGCACGATTTGTTGATTCAGCGCCTCAAGGACATTCTTAACATCACCAACAATTGGCACGTCAACTCGCACGTTCTTACCTATCTCAGCAGGGTCAATATCTATGTGAACAATGCGAGCCTGCGGTGCAAAAGAGCTGACCACCCCAGTAGCCCGGTCATCAAACCTCATCCCAATAGCCACAATGACATCAGCGTTGTGAACCGCCCTGTTGGCATAGGCCATGCCATGCATCCCTAACCACCCAAAGCTTAATACATGAGTCTCAGGAAAACAGCCAATGCCCAGGAGAGTCGTAATCACCGGTATCTGTGCCTTCTCTGCCAGCTCCCTGAGTTCAGCAAAAGCCTTTGAGATTATCACGCCTCTACCAGCAATAATGACGGGCCGCTCAGCGGCATTTATCATTTCAGCGGCTCTTTTAATCTGTGTTGGGTGTCCAAAGAGCGTCGGCTTATAGCCGGGTAGATTAACTTTGTCCGGATAAACAAATTCTGCCTCCTGCTGGAAAACATCGCGTGGTATATCAATAAGAACCGGGCCTGGCCTGCCAGTCTGGGCAATATAGAAGGCCTCTTTAACCACCTTAGCCAGCTCTTTAGCATCAAGCACAAGATAGTTGTGCTTGGTAATAGGAAGAGTAATGCCGGTAATATCTATCTCCTGAAAAGCATCCTTACCGATGAAAGACCTGGCTACCTGGCCAGTAATAGCCACCACAGGAGACGAATCCAAGCAAGCGTTAGCAATCCCAGTTACCAAATTAGTGGCTCCTGGCCCTGAGGTTGCCAGACATACGCCTGCTTTCCCCGTAGCTCGAGCATAGCCATCAGCGGCATGAGCCGCACCTTGCTCGTGACGAACTAGAATATGCCTAATTTTTGGATATTGCGGCAAAGTATCATACAACGGCAACACAGCTCCACCGGGAAAGCCAAAAATGACTTCAACACCTTCCCTACATAGACTCTCACATAAAATCTGGGCACCCGTCTTTTTCATAAATGTCTCCTATTTGGCAAATACTGCCCCTGTGCTGGCTGAGCCAACGCTTTCAATATACCTTCTCAGATAACCTGTCTCTATCCTGGATTTGTACTCAGGCAGCCCGGACAGCCGTTTCTTTATCTCTGCGTCGTTCACCTTCAACTCCAGCTTACATTCTGGAATATTTATGCTTATGATATCACCATTCTTTACCGCGGCTATAGGCCCACGGCTGGCTGCCTCAGGCGCTACATGCCCTATGGCAGCTCCTTTGGTACCACCCGAAAATCTCCCGTCAGTTATCAGGGCCACGTCTTTATCCAACCCCATACCGCTCAATAGAGAGGTCGGCGTTAACATCTCCCGCATCCCCGGCCCACCCTTAGGACCCTCATAACGAATGACGATAACATCGCCCTTTTTAATCTCACCCTTCATTATCCCTCTGGTCGCTTCCTCTTCATTCTCAAAGACTCTAGCCGGGCCATCATGTGCCATCATCTTGGGATCAACGGCGCCGCTCTTGACCACAGCCCCCTCGGGCGCTAGATTTCCGAAGAGGATCACCAGACCACCGGTCTTAGAATACGGCTCGGCTACCGAACGGATGACCGCACGATTTTTAACTTTACCTTCCTTTATAATGCTTGACAGGGGTGCTAATGCCACGGTCTTACACCTTCCGTTAAGGAAGGCCGCTATCTCATGCATGACCGCGGGAATTCCACCCGCCAGATCGAGGTCCTCGATATGAACCTCGCTGGCCGGGCTCAGCTTACAGATGTGCGGAACGCGATGGCTAATCTCATTAATCAATGACAGCGGGAAATCGATACCCGCTTCATGGGCCACCGCAATAAGATGCAAAACGGAATTGGTGCTGCCACCGAGTGCCATATCCACAGCAAAAGCGTTGGTAATGGAATCCTTGGTAATAACATCCCTGGGCAACAGGTTCTTTTCAAATATAGCCATAATCTGCTTTCCCGCTTCCATGGCTAATACCATTCTCCTGGAATCCACGGCCGGTATGGTGCCATTGCCCGGTAAAGCCATCCCCAGCGCCTCGGTTAAGCAGTTCATCGTGTTGGCCGTATACATGCCAGAGCAGCTCCCGTAGCCGGGGCAGGCGGCAATCTCAATTTCCTCAAGCTCAGCCTCGGTCATCTTGCCCCGGACAACGCTGCCTACCGCGCTAAACACAGAGATGAGGTCCACTGTTCGGCTTTGACCGCCCTGATTCATGTGCCCTGCCAGCATTGGTCCGCCGCTGATAAAGATAGACGGAATATTCAATCTCGCCGCAGCCATAAGCATTCCGGGCACAACTTTGTCACAGTTTGGTATGAAGACAAGCGCATCAAATTGATGTGCCTCAACCATGATCTCTACGGAATCGGCAATCAACTCCCGGCTGGGCAGGCTGTACTTCATCCCGGGATGGTTCATCGCTATGCCGTCACAGACGCCGATGGTGTTGAACTCAAAAGGCACGCCACCCTCGCTGCGAACCCCTGCCTTCACTGCCTCGGCGATACTGTGCAGATGAATATGGCCGGGCACGACCTCGTTAAAACTGTTGACTACACCAACAAAAGGCTTGGAAAAGTCGTTCCGACAAACGCCAACAGCCCGAAGCAAGGCCCGATGTGGTGCCCGCTCAATGCCTTTCTTCACACCATCGCTACGCATTGTCTTCAAAAAACGCCTCCCTGGTTAGAATAGCGCTCAGTTTGGGAAATTCAGGTTATTGCAGTAAACTAGCATAGCAGCTAGCTATTGTCAAGCTAGGCCGCTTCCAGGCTGCGTATCTTTTCCAGACGCCGTAAATGCCGGCCGCCTTCAAATGTGGAGGAAAGGTAAACTTTCACGATATCCAGAGCTGCACCTGGCTCGACTGCATCTTCGCCCAGGCACAGAATATTGGCATCATTATGCCGCCGAGCCCGCTCAGCACCAAAGATATCACAACATAGAGCAGCCCTTATGCCCTTTACCTTATTAGCCGCTATGCTCATGCCTATGCCGCTGCTGCAAATCAGAATCCCGTGGTCGAACTTCCCTGAGACAACCGCTTCAGCTACTTGCTTAGCAATATCGGGGTAATCTACGGGGTCACTGCTGTAGCAGCCAAAGTCCTGATAATCATGCACCAATTCAGTGAGGAGACCTATAATAACTTGCTTGAGCTTCAAGCCGCGATGGTCACAACCCAGAGCAATACGCACTTTTATTTACCTCCCTGGCATATTTCAAAATTGTCTGGCGAGCCTACCTGTCATTCTGAGAGAGTCCTTCGCCTCTGTCATCCTGAGGGAGCGAAGCGACCGAAAGGTCTGGCTCAGGATAAACTCCGCGACAGAAGAATCTCGAGCCTCTTCGCTGTCGCTCAGGGTGACAAGTGAGCATTCGCGTATTCTTGGCACGCTCTCTTAATCTCATCTTCAGGTATAATGCCCTGACGCAAAATCACCGGCGTCTTCCCAGTAACATCAACTACTGTGGACTCAAGCCTACCGGGACATCTACCCATGTTGATAATCAAGTCAACCTGGCTGCCTAGTTGTTGCTCGACCTCTTGAGCCGTCACCGGACTGGGCTTATCGCTAATGTTAGCGCTAGTTCCAATGATAGGCGCTCCTAAACCATGAATGAGGGTGAGAGGTACAACATGGTTAGGAATTCTTATTGCCACCTTGTCGCCGCCAGCACTGATGATTTCAGGAAGTGAAGCTCCCTTCGGCAAGACTAATGTCAACCCCCCTGGCCAAAAGCGCTTCATCAGAAATCGAGCAATCTCGGGCGCAGAATCAACGACAGCAGCCACTTGTGTTGAGTCTGCCAGCAAAACTGGCAGAGGCAGATACCGTGGCCGTTGCTTCACCCTGTAAATCCTCTCAGCAACTTCACTATTAAAGGCATCACCTCCTAATCCATAGACTGTGTCCGTAGGAAAAGCAACAATACCACCGGCCTTGAGTATTTCGATGGCTCTGTCAACTTGTAAGGCTATTTCTCTGGACAGATTACCCACTTACCCACTTTCATACTATCTGGCGTGGGAGGAGGTTATTGGGTGCCGAAATTCTTGACCAGGAAGGCTTCGATCGCTGGCCCAACCCCGGGATATTCCCACATATATTCATGCCCTGGCGCTTGCAGTCCCGAACCAAACTTGTACGGCAAAAAAACAAGAATCGCCCTAGTTATCACCCAGTCAACAGGCGTGAAGGAGGGAGCATGATTTAATATAAATATTCTCACCAAATTAGCTTTGAGCAACCTCACAAGGTCTCTATCAGTAAGGGCATCGGCTCCGAGTCCGTTATTGTCTATTACTAACGACCGGCTGGCTTTAGACATCTGATGCCAGAAAGGAATGCCCACCTGAATGGAGTATACTCCCGGGTCGTCTTTCAAATATGTTATCACTTCGCTGGCAAATGCGGCGCCATTGCTCTGACCTGTTATTATTACCTTCAAGCCAGTGACCTGCTTGGTTAGAAAATCAATCTTAGCCGCCAGTTCCTTAGCCTTGGAAGGATAATGTGTCAGCTGTTCTTTAAACTCGAAAAGATAATCAGTCAAGCTATTGCCGGTGCGAATATCATCGACAACGCAAGATTCATATCCCAGTTGTGTTAGCTTAGCCCTTATCCCTGTCAGCCAGCTTTGCCCCTGATAATCAGAGGACAATGGTTTATTACCCCAACCACCTGAGTTACAGAAAATGACTAGGTCGCTGCCCTTAATCTCATTGTAAAGGTCGAGTACCTCGCTGACAAATCGCTCTTGAGCTTCTTTGCCTGAGCCAACTACCTCCGCGGCTACCTGCCAGGCCTGCTGCTCAACAGTGCTCATAGATTCCAAGCTAAGTCTTGACGAGTTTGTCTCCCTGCTATGACCACCAATGGCATAAATTACCAGCCCAAGAAGGCAAGCGGCCAGAAACACAGCCAGCACGCCTTTACAAAGCACAAGAAAACGTCTGCTGCTCTTCATTAATTAACCCTCAGGCTACAGGGTATATTTTAACACCTTTACAATGAAGATGCCTAGCCAGACAATGTGTGAAACCGTAGTATGCCATGCCAGGCTATGATATACTTTATTTAAGGCAGAGGAATGACAAAAAAAGACAGCCATCGTATAGCTACCAGCGATGATATTGAAGTTTCGACTTACCTTGAAATCGCTAGAGAGCTTCAAGGCGAGCAACTTACATCCAAGGTAGAGACTATATCGCCTGGTGCACGGGAAGCGATAGCCGTTATTGATTTTGGCTCTCAATATAGTCACCTGATTGCCCGGCGAGTCCGTGAATGCCATGTCTACTGCGAACTAATTCCCTTTGATGAACCCTGGGGGAAAATAGCCTCCCTCCAACCTAAAGGCCTCATTCTTTCAGGAGGGCCAGCCAGCGTATATCAGCCGGGAGTTCCTCTAGCTCCATCTCAGCTTTATGCCAGTCACCTACCAATCCTGGGCATTTGTTATGGGATGCAAGCTATAGCCCACCAGCTAGGAGGACAGGTAGCTCCGGCAGATAAGCATGAATACGGTCAGGCTATCTTACACATAAGCGATAAAGGCTCACCGCTCTTCGCTGGCTTGCCTGCTTCAATGCCAGTATGGATGAGCCATGGCGACCAGATAGTAGAAATGCCTCCCGGCTTTAGGTCCCTGGCTTATACTGAGAACTCACCCACCGCGGTTATAGGTAATGGTACAAACATCTTTGGGCTACAATTCCACCCTGAAGTCGTCCACACTCCGAGCGGGAAGGCCATAATTCAAAACTTTCTCTACCGGGTATGCGGCTGTCATGGCACCTGGACGCCAACGAACTTCATCAGCGAGAGCATAAGCGCAATCAGACAACAGGTAAAAGACGGCAAAGTCATCTGTGCCCTCTCCGGCGGCGTTGATTCGGCAGTCACAGCTACGCTTATCCACCAGGCTGTCGGCAATCAATTAACCTGCATCTTTGTCAATAACGGGCTGCTGCGCCGTGAGGAGGCTGAACGGGCCCTCAACACTTTTCGGAACAACCTGAAAATGAATGTGGTCTATGTGGACGCTTCCAAGAGGTTTCTCAGGCGACTGAAAGGAGTCACCGACCCCGAGGTCAAGCGGCGTCGTATCGGCGAGGCGTTCATCAAGGTATTTGAATACAAAGCAGGCAAACTGGGCAAGATCGATTTCCTGGCTCAGGGCACTCTTTATCCTGACGTTATCGAAAGCACTTCTAAGGAGACTAAAGCCGCTGCCAGAATAAAGACCCATCATAATGTCGGTGGCTTACCTACCAAAATGTCGCTCACTCTAATTGAGCCGCTACGCTACCTGTTTAAAGACGAGGTTCGTGAGGTTGGCTTGGCTCTGGGCTTACCCGAGGATATGATATGGCGCCAGCCTTTCCCCGGACCAGGACTGGCCATCCGCATCATTGGAGAAGTAACCAGAGAACGACTGGAGATACTCCGGGCTGCTGATTGGATAGTGATGAATGAGATCAAAAAGGCAAACCTCTATCGCCAGCTATGGCAAAGCTTTGCCGTCCTCACTGATGTCAGAAGTGTCGGTGTTATGGGAGATTACCGGACTTACGGCTACCTGGTAGCAGTACGCGCCGTTACCAGCCAGGACGCTATGACCGCCGATTGGGCTCGCCTACCCTACGACCTCCTGGCTCGCATCTCCAACCGCATCGTCAACGAAGTATCCGGCGTCAACCGCGTGGTCTATGACGTCACCAGCAAGCCACCATCCACCATAGAGTGGGAATGAACAAAAGCCCCCGTTATGTTTAGATGGCTGATTGCTCTTATTACCTTCCCTGGCATCATACTTCACGAATGGGCTCATAAGTTTTTCTGCGACCGTACCAAGGTGCCTGTTTACAAAACATGCTATTTCAGGCTGGGTAACCCTGCGGGATATGTTATCCACGGTCCGGTAGACGGCTACGGGAAAGCCTTCCTCATAGCCACCGCCCCCTTCCTGGTCAACACAGCCGTCGCTGTAATCTTATTCTTCATCGCTGTAATCATCCCTCTCAGCTTAATCACCTACCTGCTCTACTGGCTGGGCATATCCATAGCTATGCACTCCTTTCCCAGCACTGAAGATGCTGACAATTTATGGCACTATTCAAAAAAAGCCTGGTGGCGTAATCCCTTGGCACTGCTCGGCTTTCCAGTTGTCGGCCTGATAAAGCTGGCGGGAATACTCAGTGCCATCTGGTTTGACTTGCTTTACGCAGTCGCCCTCCTAATCCTGGCTGCCTTGTTAGCTAAGGGCGATACTTTTTTGTTCTAAGCCAAAGGCTAAGAGTGAGAATGTTTAGTAAAAATCTATGCTAAATGTAGTTGCGACCCTTTAGGGTCGCCCCCCCCTGTAGCGAGGCTAAAGCCTCGCAGCTACATTAGTAAACAATCTCTAAGAGTTTGATTTGACAAGCCCTGAAAGAAGGTCTATACTATATGTTTGCATGATTGGTGTACACCTTCATACCTGATTGACCTAAGGTCTAGGTTGCTGTATACTGAAGCAGCTTGGTGTACGCCAAGCTGCTTTGTACTTTAAAAAGTGAATATGTTTTGTGTTCAGGCTGATGTAGGTCGAAGAGAAAAGGGCACAAGGCGGATGCCTTGGCGTTAGTAGCCGAAGACGGGCGTGGCAAGACTGCGATAAGCCTCGGTGAGCTGTCTAGCAAGCCTAGCCGAGGATACCCTAATGGGATAACCCGCCTGGGTAAAACCCAGGCTCTCGCCAAAAGCGAGAGGGTACCAGGAGAACTGAAACATCTTAGTAACCTGAGGAAGAGAAATCTAACGAGATTCCCGGAGTAGTGGCGAACGAAAGGGGAAGAGCCTAAACTCTAGTGACTTAGTGGGCTTGGGCCCTATGTCATTAGAGTGTTGCAAGACGCAAGATACAGAACTCAAGAGCTGTGACAGAGTAAAAAAACTTCTGCCTAGTCAAATGTCCCTGGAAAGGGCAACCAAAGAGGGTGATAGTCCCGTAGACGAAAGGTTGAAGTCTCTGCTTGTGTTCTTAAGTACCACGGGACACGAGAAATCCCGTGGGAATCTGGGGTGACCACACTCCAAGGCTAAATACTGCTAACGACCGATAGTGAACCAGTACCGTGAGGGAAAGGTGAAAAGCACCCCGAGAGGGGAGTGAAATAGAACCTGAAACCTTGTGCCTACAAGCAGTCAGAGGCCTGGTTTTTACCAGGCTGATGGCGTGCCTATTGAAGAATGAGCCGGCGAGTTAATCTCTGAGGCAAGGTTAAGTAACTTAGTTACGGAGCCGTAGCGAAAGCGAGTCTGAATAGGGCGACCAGTCGCGGGGATTAGACACGAAACCGGGTGAGCTACCCATGGCCAGGATGAAACCCAACTAAACTTGGGTGGAGGTCCGAACCCGTGTACGTGGCAAAGTGCTGGGATGAGCTGTGGGTAGGGGTGAAATGCCAAACGAACCCGGAGATAGCTTGTACTCCCCGAAATGCATTTAGGTGCAGCCTCAGGTAATAACTTATGGAGGTAGAGCACTGGATGAGCTCGGGGCCGTGAGGTTACCAAACTCAACCAAACTTCGAATGCCATAAGTCTATATCCTGGGAGTGAGACTGCGGGGGATAAGCTTCGTAGTCGAGAGGGAAACAGCCCAGACCATCAGCTAAGGTCCCGAAACGCGGACTAAGTGGAAAAGGCAGTGATATCGCTAAAACAGCCAGGAGGTTGGCTTAGAAGCAGCCACCCTTTAAAGAGTGCGTAACAGCTCACTGGTCGAGTGATGTCGCACCGATAATTTAACGGGGCTAAAGTCCGCTACCGAAGCTATGGTTCGCCTTTTGGCGAAGGTAGGGGAGCGTTGATATAGCTGAGAAGCCTTGGCGTAAGCCAAAGTGGAGCAATAGCAAGTGAGAATGCCGGCATAAGTAGCGATAAGGCATGTGAAAACCATGCCCACCGTAAATCTAAGGTTTCCTACGCAAGGTCAATCCGCGTAGGGTTAGTCGGGCCTAAGCCGAACCCCAAGGGGATAGGCGATGGACAATGGGTCAACATTCCCATACCATCTAATCCTTGTTTTAAGGCAAAGGGGGGACACAGGAGGATAGGTTGAGCGTACCTAATGGACATGGTGCGTCCCCAATCTGAGGCATGTTGAGGCAGGCAAATCCGCTTCGACGTTAAGCTGAGGAGCGGGGAAAATTGAAGGGAAACCCGAGATGATTCAACTGAGTCCACGCTGTCCAGAAAAGCCTCGTTGCTAAATGATTAGATGCCCGTACCGCAAACCGACACAGGTAGATGGGGGTAAGTATCCCAAGGTGTTCGAGAGAACCCTCGTTAAGGAACTCGGCAAATTAACCCCGTAACTTTGGAAGAAGGGGGCCCGCTGTAGAGGCGGGGGCACGAAACCGGCCCAAGCGACTGTATAACATAAACACAGGTCTCTGCCAAAGCGAAAGCTGAGGTATAGGGGCTGATACCTGCCCAGTGCCGGAAGGTTAAGGAGAGAGGTTAGGGTTTTTGCCCGAAGCTTTGAACCGAAGCCCCGGTGAACGGCGGCCGTAACTATAACGGTCCTAAGGTAGCGAAATCCCTTGTCGGGTAAGTTCCGACCCGCACGAAAGGTGTAACGACTTGGGCGCTGTCTCAACGAGGGACTCGGCGAAATTGAAATGGGGGTGAAGATGCCCTCTACCCACAACCGGACAAAAAGACCCCGGGAGCTTTACTATATCCTGGTATTGGACTCGAGCTGGACATGTGTAGGATAGGTGGGAGGCTGTGAAGCTGAGGCGTAAGCTTCAGTGGAGCCAACGGTGAAATACCACTCTTGTCTGGTTTTGGTTCTAACCTGCCTTCGGGTGGGGACAGTGCCAGGTGGGTAGTTTAACTGGGGCGGTTGCCTCCCAAAAGGTAACGGAGGCGTCCAAAGGTCCCCTCAGCACGGATGGAAATCGTGCATCGAGTGTATTGGTATAAGGGGGCTTGACTGCGAGACCAACAAGTCGAGCAGAGACGAAAGTCGGGCAAAGTGATCCTACGGTTCCGTGTGGAAGGGCCGTAGCTTAACGGATAAAAGCTACCCCGGGGATAACAGGCTTATCTTGCCCAAGAGTTCACATCGACGGCAAGGTTTGGCACCTCGATGTCGGCTCGTCGCATCCTGGGGCTGAAGCAGGTCCCAAGGGTTGGGCTGTTCGCCCATTAAAGCGGCACGCGAGCTGGGTTCAGACCGTCGTGAGACAGGTCGGTCTCTATCCGTTGTGGGCGTTGGAGATTTGAGGGGAGCTCTCCCTAGTACGAGAGGATTGGGAGGGACAGACCTCTAGTGTGCCAGTTGTCCTGCCAAGGGCATTGCTGGGTAGCCATGTCTGGATGGGATAAGCGCTGAAAGCATCTAAGTGCGAAGCCCACCCCAAGATGAGATCTCCCACCGGTTTAACCGGGTAAGACCGCAAGTAGATAACTTGCTTGATAGGCGGCATGTGTAAGCAGGGTAACCTGTTGAGCTGAGCCGTACTAATGGTCGAGGTCTTTGACCTACATCAGGCTGAGCACAAAACCATTCACCAGCCCAATCAATCTGTGATTTAGCGGGGGGCCTAGAAAAACAAGGTTTTTCAGGGGGTAATTATCTGAAAGGGTTCCCGCAAAAATCGTAGATTTTTGTAGGTGTTTTGACGCGGGGTGGAGCAGTGGTAGCTCGTCGGGCTCATAACCCGAAGGTCGTTGGTTCAAATCCAACCCCCGCTACCAAGCAATTTAACAGAGAGGCAGGCTCGCAAATAGCCTGCCTTTTTATTTCTACACTTGCGGCACTCTTGACAAACTCCAATCGTTTTGGTATACTGACACACAGATATACACACACTGACACAGGAGGTTAGTATGTTGCTCTATGAGATTACCGAATTTTTAAACCAAAACCCGAAATACCGGGAAATTCTGCTAAGAGCTATAGAAACCGAGGAGAAAAATACCCAGAATCCACACTACCTTGGTTGGGAATGGTACGATGTCCGGGCCTATCCTGCTCAGCTTGTAAAGCTTGTAATTGCTGGAATTACAAACGTGAACTTCAAATCAAATTCGTCTACTAACTATTTGCTGGTTGACAGAAAGATGACTAAGCAAGCACTCAAGTCATAGTGATTTCGATGGAAGACTATCAATTTTGGATATCCTTATTCTTTGGGCTTTGTGGTTTTGTTGCCCTTATTTTAACTTTAAGGGACTCTCCTAGGATGAGGCGTATCGAAGATGAACTTGCAAATGAATTAGATGTTGATGTCCGGTGGTCAAGGCCTGACACCCAGGGAAATACTAGTTGTAGTGTCCATGCTCTGCTTTATCCCGTGACGGAGGTTAGAGTAAAACTACCGACTGATGAGTGGTTCATAGAATACCTAAACCCGGATACAAGCCAGTCAAGGCAATTTCATGCGGTAAATTTAGGTATTAAGTACCAAATACAATTTAGAGACCCCGCAACTGGTAAGAAGCATACTCGCAAACGTATTGTTCGCCTTGCATAGAATTTGAAGTGGTTTATAAGGAGTTGTATGGATGCGTGCCAGGAGGCGGAAGGGCCTAGGCAGCAAGCCACACCATAAGGGAAATAGGAGTTGATCAATGCATAAAATATTCATAAAAGGGTTATATACAATAATGGGTGAAATTGCATCTGAAAAGAAAAGTATTCCTTTTCAGGTTGCCGTACCAGGTAAGCCAGTAATCTCCGTAAACGTAATTCCTGAAGACAGACAAATCGAATCGTTGCAGGAAATAGAGGTCTCGAACCAACTATTGAGAATAATGGAGGCGGATGATTATAAAGGCATCTCCAAGGAGTTGGATTCAGAACTTCAAGAGATAGGCTCTGGTATTACTAGCGCAGCAAGAAAAGTCATACACCTCATAAAGTATTGCTTCAACCAACTTAGCATAAATGGTGATTTAATATCAGTAAAAGGAAAATTCTGGTCAAAAGATGGGACAAACTGGAAGCGTTTACACGTACCATTAACTGTAGCTATTTCTACGACTCACACGATATCTCTTAAAGAAGACAGTTGCAAATGGCTCCAAGACTATATAGATTCTGATTATCAACCATTCTTGTCGCTTAGGCATCTACATAGAGCCCGAAATGACTCGAATCCTAGATACAAGTGGATAGAAGCCACAATAGCTGCGGAACTGGCGATTAAAGAATTCTTAATCAGGCAGAAACCCGAATTGGAGACTCTGCTATTGGAAGTACCTTCCCCTCCGATATACAAAATGTATGGAGCAATTCTAAAGGCGTATGGAGGAATAACTTTACCCAAAGAAATATCTAAGGCATTAGCAAACGGGGCTGAAATACGCAACAGGCTGCTGCACAGGCCACACGATGAAGTAATCAACCGTCAAGATGCAAATAATTATGTGAACGCTGTTGCAGAAGCTATCAACCGTCTCTTACGTATCCTTTACCCGAAACATCATTTAGCGGTGTGATCGCAGCTATGATTTCGTATTAATTTACCTATAGAATACTTGGCGAGGTATAGCCTACTGCTGCATGTCCTTGGCAAAAATTGGAGTCCTTACCATTGTAACTTTCTTGCATTAAGTTACCTGCTGCACGAATTAGCGAAATGTTCAGTTACTGGTGGCCGCCGCGGCGGGATGTGGGGTCTCCCGGACGCCGCCGGTCACTTCCTGCCGGTTGACCTCTGGAGCAGCTGGATGGTCCTGAGGGTGTCGTCCGTGAAGTAGGTCCTCTGGCCGCGGCAGGTGCCGGCAATTGCGCTTAGTATATCTCGGAAATCCCAGAGCGCGATACCTTCACGCTCAGCTTCCTTTGCCGCTTCGTCAGTCCAACCCCATGTTACGATGACCCTCGTGTAATTGCCGACCTTGAAGCCGTACTCTTTAAGCTTATTACGCACCTCATCCGGGTCGAACTTGCGCTTAGTGAAGTACCCCAGAGTCCTCCGCTGGCCCGCCTGCTCAAGGCGTTGCTTCAGCCTCTCAGGCGAGAACTCCTTCGCCGGAAAGCCCGCTAGGATAGCCGGAGCCGTCTAATCTCTCATGGTGCTGCAGTACAGTTTCAGCTACTGGCCAGGGAAATTCCAGCTTTCTCAGCACATCATAAGCCACTTGAGGATGAGTTTTAATGATGCTGAACTCTTCGGCGCTTAACTTGCCTGGCTTGCTGAGAATCTCGCCAGGCACAGCTATTTTCCCAATATCGTGGACTACCCCGATTATGCGAATGCCATCAACCTGCTCGTCAGGAAGGCCCATCTCCCTGGCAATAGCACAGGCAAGCTGAGCTACTCTGCGCTGGTGGTCGGCAGTATAAGGGTCTCTTTTTTCGCACAGTGCTACTATAGCCTCGGCTGCTACGTTCAGCATCTTTCTTAGATTTTCAGAGCTTTGTTGAACTAAGGTTTGCTCGTCTTCAAAGGTATCTCTCAATATAGGATAAAATAGCTTTCGGGCTATATCGCCAGGCGTGGGCGACGGATAAGCTTGTCCTCGGCAGTCTTCGAACATGAGGAAATTTACACTCTTTAAAGTAATAAACGTAGAAATGGTCGAAAAGTTTATTCTTTAAGGACTATGGTTCAACTGTCTAGAATCTTGCTAAGCTCCTGCTCTACAGCCGACGGAAGGTGAGCTTCAGGTACATGCCTACCATTTATGGACTCACCGGCTGTTAGAAGGCTTTGATTGGCTCTAGCCCTGACCTCAGCCTTGTTGCCACAGGCACGAGGGCAGCCGCACAGAATGACCACCACGTTGATGCCATCTTCAGACAGAGGCACAAACTGGAAATCCCCCCGCTCCTCAGCCACCTTAGCCAGATGACGAGCTATCCTTGTCAAACCCACATGTGGATTGCAGGAGCCGCAATATTTCAGCGCCACTTTAACTTTGCGACTATTCTTTGGCACTTCTGTTAGCAGACAAGGAGAGGCTGTTCACCGATTTTGGCCAGCTTCTCTGCCAGCCGCTTCTTGCGCTCAAGGTTAGCCTGCCGCTCAATCATGATTCTCTGCGCTTGAGGCGAGCCGGCACCATGCATGGACTCGACTAAGGCAGTGCCACAGGTCATTGCCTCGAGAAGTCGTATCAGTCGCATCCTGGTCTCGGCAGGTATATCGGCAACACCCTTCATGTATTTATCCACGTATTTACCGACCCTTGGGTCTTTCCAGTCCATCTCCGAGGGCGCGGTGGCTAATATACCCCCGGCGATGTCTTGGGCTAGCCTGGCAATCTCATAAATGTGGCGGGTAACGTTCAACTTAGTGACATTAGCCAGAAGCGGGTCAGCCATATATGAGCCTGCAGGTAAAGCATAACCCTGGCAAGAACAGGCTATGGAGCAGCAGTAGAGGGTCTCCGTCAGGTGAACCATCTCTACCAGCTTGTCTCTGATGTGCGAAGCCCGGTCAGTTCCCTGGACTTGTGCCAGCGCGTAAGTGGCGCCGATGAGAGTATCGGCCAGGCCAGTCTTGCAGCCACCATAGTTCTGGCGGTGAGCGGTGGCAAACCTCTCCACCAATTCATAGGCGAACTCGTATTCTCCACACATAAAGACGCGCTCCCAGGGAACGAAGACCTTGTCAAAGACAATCAGCGCCTCGCCACCAACAATGCCATAGTCCACATTGCCCTGGTCAAGGAAGCAGTTGCATTTTCGCGCGTCGTTGGTCTGCCGACCGAAGATGTGGATTACTCCGGGGGCATCCACGGGCACATAGAAACAGACTGCGTAGTCGGCGTCCTCCGCCTTCATGGCAGCCGTAGGCATCACCAGATGCCCATGTGAATTGACTGCGCCGGTAATGTGGGCTTTGGCACCGCTGACCACGATGCCGTCTTTTTTCTTTTCTACCATGTGTACATAGAGGTCAGGGTCTTTCTGCTGGCTTGGTGACAGGCGGCGGTCACCCTTTACATCGGTCATAGCCCCTGAAATCATAAGGTCTTTGGATTGCACTTCCTTGAGCAAGTTGACCAACCGCTTGTGATAGTCCGTGCCCATTTTCTGGTCTATTTCATAGGTAATAGAATAGACCGAATTGAGCCCATCGTGGCCAACGCACCTCTGAAAGCAGCTGCCCGTCTGCTGGCCGAGAGCGCGCAGCATCTTGACCTTCTTCACCAGGTCATCGTGGCTGTGATGTATGTGCGTGTAGCGGTTGATTTTTTCACCTGTGAGATGTGAGGTAGTCGACAGCAACTCCTCGAATTCCGGCGCCAACGCCATCTCATAAGTGAGCGCTGCGGCATTCACGTGAGGCATGAAGGCAGGATGGTCGGCCACGCTCTCAATCTTCTCGCCCATGTAATAGATCTCGGGCTTAAGCCGCCTCAAGCTTTCCCGATACTCCCTTCCTGTCATCATACTCATGTGTCACCTCCAAAAGTTTCTATTTAGTTACGTTCCTTTTCGCAACACAGGCCGAGAAGTAACCAATTGCCTTCTACAGCATTTAAGCTTTGAAAAGTCAACCTCGAGGAAATAGGACTGTTTCAGCTTGACCATACTCTTCTCTTGTTAAATCAATATGTGTAATATCATACTATATCTGTATGCCCCCACGCCAAAAAGAATCAATCGAATCGTCCACACAGGATTTGTGTAAAAGGAGTGATATTATTTACCCTTGTAAAATTAAGCTCAATACCGATACAATGTGACATTAAGATATTCAGGCAAAGAGCAATGGAAATCTATCGTGATGCCTCACAGTCAATAGAGGCTAGAGCCAAAGACCTAATTTCCAAAATGACGCTCGATGAGAAGATGGCACAGCTCGGTGGTATTTGGAGTTTCGAGGTACTTGAAGCCGGGAAATTTTCTCCAAAGAGGGCAGAATCGCTGATCAAAAATGGGATCGGGCAGATATCCAGGCCAGGATTAGCTACCGCTTTGCCTCCCAGGGAAATTGCAGCCTTCACAAATGAAATTCAAATATTCCTAATCGAAAATACCCGGCTTGGCATTCCAGCCCTAATCCACGAGGAATGCCTGAGCGGTTTTATGGCAAAAGAGGCAACTATCTTCCCTCAGATAATCGGCATAGCCAGCACATGGGATCCGGAGCTGGTCGAGAAGATGACGGGCATAATCAGAACCCAAATGAGAGCTGTCGGGATGCATCAAGGGTTTGGCCCCGTTTTAGATGTTGCCAGGGACCCGAGATGGGGAAGAGTTGAAGAAACCTTCGGAGAAGACCCTTATCTTATCGCCAAGATGGGAACAGCGTACGTAAAAGGGCTTCAGGGTGATGATTTGAGGAGAGGCATCGTAGCCACCTTAAAACATTTCGTCGGCTACGGGCTGCCGGAAGGCGGACTGAACTGGGCACCTGCCCATATACCACCGAGACTGCTCAGGGAAGTCTACTTGTATCCCTTCAAAGAAGCCATCAAAGAAGGTGGAGCTTTATCTGTCATGAACGCCTATCATGAAATGGATGGCATCCCCTGTGGCGCTTCTACGGAGCTGCTTACGGATATCTTGCGTAACGAATGGGGATTTGAGGGGATTGTTGTTTCCGACTACTTTGCTGTTGAAAATTTGCGGAGCTATCACCGGATAGCTCCTGATAAAGCTAATGCGGCCAAGCTGGCTCTTACAGCTGGCATCGATGTCGAGCTTCCCAAGTATGACTGCTATGCCCAGCCTTTGAAAGAGCAAATTGAAAAAGGCCTGGTCTCAAAGAAATTGATTGACCGGGCTGTTTTGAGGATACTGCGACTTAAGTTCATGCTGGGCTTTTTTGAAAATCCGTACGTTGAGCCGGAAAGAACTGTAGGGATTTTCGATACTTCAAGCCATCGTAAGCTTGCCCTCGAAGCCGCACGGAAATCGCTGGTTCTCCTGAAAAACGAGGATAAAATCCTGCCGCTCAGTAAAAATGTCAAAACCATCGCAGTAATAGGGCCGAACGCAGATAGCCAACGGAATCTCCTCGGCGACTATACTTACGCTGCCCACATCGGAATTATGGTGATGACAGCAAACATGCTCGGCACTACATTGCCAGAGGCAGACACCGAACCTGACCAGATCACCGTTCCTGTAGTCAGTATATTGGAAGGAATTAAGTCAAAAGTTACTGCGAAGACCAAGGTCTTATATGCGAAGGGCTGTGAGGTAATTGGTACTTCAAAGGACGGCTTTGATGAAGCCGTAAAAGCAGCACGACAGGCCGATGTGGCGGTGGTAGTGGTCGGAGGAAAATCCGGTCTGACACCTGATTGTACTTGCGGTGAAATGAGAGACAGCGCCGAACTCTGCCTATCAGGCGTGCAAGATGACCTCGTGAGAGCCATTTATGAAACGGCCACTCCTGTCGTGCTCATTCTCGTAGACGGCAGACCTCTCGCCCTTGGATGGACAATAGAAAAGATACCGGCTATTATCGAAGCCTGGCTGCCGGGCGAGGAAGGTGGCAATGCCGTTGCCGATGTTCTCTTCGGCGATTACAACCCAAGCGGCAAACTCCCGATATCATTCCCAGAAAAAGTGGGACAAGTTCCAGTCTATTATGGTCATAAGCCATCCGGCGCCAGGTCTCAGCTCTGGGTGAATTACGTTGAGACAAGTACCAGCCCAGCCTTTGAATTCGGCTACGGCCTCAGCTACACCACCTTCAACTTCAGCAACCTTAGAATAGAGCCAAAACTGGTTCCGCTAACCAGCAAAATCTCAATAAAGGTTGATATTGAAAATACCGGAGACAGAGCTGGCGAAGAGGTGGTACAGCTCTACATCAACGACATGGTTGCCAGCTTTACCAGGCCCGTTAAAGAATTGAGAGGTTTCAAGCGCATCGCTTTGGAACCTGGTGAAACCAAGACGGTGGAATTCGAACTGCCAACAGAGACGCTGGGCTTTTATGGCAAAGACATGAAGTTTACCGTCGAGCCGGGCGTTTTCAAAGTAATGGTGGGACGCTCTTCTAAAGATATCGTGCTAGAAGGCGAGTTTGAATTAGTGACGTGAAAGGATACCGCCTTGGTTTCATTGCCGGCGGCGATAGCCACTGGGGCTACTCGATGATGCCTTCCAGATTCTTACCTCCTTAAGCAAAAAGTGTAATAGTGAATTAAACACATATCAAACTAGTCAACGCAAAAATATCCATAGACCTGTCGCCAAGATGTCAGAAAGCATAACTATTGCAGTTAAATCGCCTGTTGTGTTATCTTTGGCTACTAGAAGGGGAGAAGTTCAATGGAAATAATCTGGCAATGGGGCATTGACGTAATCGTCGCCATCCAGCAAATCCACGGGCCGCTGTTGGACAACATCTTCCGTGCTATCACCTTCCTAGGGGAGGAGGAGTTCTACCTGATTCTTCTGCCCGTGCTCCTCTGGTGTGTGGACTTCGGCTTAGGCGCGCGCCTGGCCGCCTTCTTTCTCCTGGCAAATTACATCAACATTGGCATCAAGGACTGGATACAACAGCCACGCCCCTTCTATCGCGAGCCGAGCGTAAAACTTGCCGAAGCTGAGGGCTACGGGATGCCCAGCGGTCATGCGCAGTCGGCTGTTGTCGTCTGGAGCACCATCGCTGCCTGGGCACGAAAGACTTGGCTCTGGGTGGTGGCCATCGTGCTGATAGTACTGATCGGTTTTTCCCGCGTCTACCTGGGCGTGCACTTTCCTACAGATGTACTCGCTGGCTGGATAATCGGCGGCGTATTACTGGCCATCTACCTGGCAGTGCAACCAGGGGTCGAGAGGTGGCTATCACAGCTAAAACTAGGCTGGCAAATTCTGCTGGCATTAGCCGTGCCTCTCGTGCTGGTTCTGCTCTATCCCACCAAGGACACCGTCACGACATTAGCACCACTGGCTGGGGCGGGGATGGGATTAGCACTGGCAAACCGTTACGTACCCTTTAGCGCTCGTGGACTGTGGTGGCGGCGCGTTGTGCGGTTCCTCATCGGCATTATAGTTGTCCTGGCGCTCTACCTGGGGCTCAAAATGGTATTTCCTGGTGAGGAATCAGCGTTTTACCTGGTCTTCCGCTTCCTGCGCTACGGGCTTATCGGTTTGTGGATTACCCTGGGTGCTCCCTGGTTCTTCCGGCTGTTGCGGCTGACGGAAGCTGAGAAGCGCTCTTGACCTTATACCACCGAAACTTAAGACAAAACTTGATTTGCAAGGCTCGTTGTCGTAGACTACTTCTGATGCGCACAATCCTTTCAAGATTGGAGGCTGAGTAATAATAGGCATGCGAGCTAGAATTAAAAACTCAGAGGAACTTTCAGTAGCTATGAAAGACAAGAAATTCAGTCTATTTGACGCTATCGGTAATACCCCACTGATAGAACTAAAGAATCTAAATGGAAATCCGAGGGTAAAAATCCTGGGAAAACTAGAAGGCAGCAATCCGGGAGGTTCAGTTAAAGACCGGCCTGCCTACTATATGATAAGCAAAGCCGAGGAATCTGGCAAACTTACCAGGGATAAGACAATAGTTGAACCAACATCGGGAAACATGGGTATTGCTTTAGCAATGATAGGAGCCGCAAAAGGATACCGGGTCAAGCTATTTATGCCAGAATGCGTCAGCACAGAGAGACAGCATGCCCTTATGGCCCTCGGCGCTGAAGCTGTGCTGACCCCGGCCAAAGAAAGCACCGATGGAGCCATCAGGAGAGCCTGGCAGTTTCTAGATGAGGAACCTGAGAAATGCTACATGCCCAATCAATTCGATAACGAAAGCAATGTTCTGGCTCACTATGAAACAACCGGCCCAGAGATCTTTTCCCAAACTAAGGGGGAGGTTGACGTGTTCGTTGCTGGCATGGGGACAACGGGAACATTGATGGGGGCTGGGAAATATCTGAAAGAGAAAAAACCGGGCGTAAAAATAGTCGGAGTTGAACCTACAGTGGGACACACGATACAGGGACTGAAGAATATGAGTGAATCTATAGTTCCTAAGATCTACCGCCCAGAGATATTCGATGAAAAAGTCGTTATTGAGGACGGTGAAGCATTCGAAACAACTAGGCTGCTGGCTACAAGAGAAGGCATCTTTGTCGGAATGTCAAGCGGAGCGGCAGTAGCTGCAGCTTTGCGCATAGCCAAAGACCTGAACTCTGGCACGATTGTTGTCATATTACCCGACCGCGGCGACCGCTACTTGAGTACAACGCTGTTCAGGTCGGTATGCGCCAAATGTCCGCCATAGAACTATTGCCTAAGTCAGTCCTTCCAAGAAGGCCTTGACGTTTCTGCCCAGGACATTGTGGTTATAGCCACCCTCTAAAACGGCAAATCTTCTGCCTTGACAGTTCCTTTCAGCGGCTTCCTTGACTAACTTGCCGATTGTACGGTAATCATCAGTCGTAAGCTGCCCGCCCCAGTCTTCGACATGGCGATCAAAGCCAGCTGAAACCGCCACTATGGAATAGCCCTTTTCCTGCTGGAACTTATTAATTATCTCTTCAACGAACCTTTGCCGCTCATGGCCACTTGGCTGGAAGTACTCAATTTTGCTCCCAGCAAAAATGTTGTTGGTGCCGTCTCCGAAATGCAGGTCAAAATCCAGAATTAAAGCGCTTTCAATCAGGTTTTCGCTCTGAAGCTTAGCTAAAGCCACGGCAATGTTATTGAAATAGCAGAATCCCCAGCAATGGTCAGGGCTGGCATGATGTCCAGGTGGCCTGATCAGGCCAAGACTGGGTTCACCTTCCATAGCTATCTGGGCAGCCTTGATGGCACCCCCAGCTGCCAGGCAGGCAATCTCATAAAGATGCTTATCTCTTTTGATTGATTCGATGTGATATTTAGTGTGGACTTGCCTTAAATCTTCCTCTGAAGCTACTTCAGGTTCAACAAAGTTATATCTCCCCTCAAGCTCCCTCAGGATCGCCTCTATTCTACCCGGGCTGGCAGCAGGGTCGGAGGTGTAAACTTCAGTGTAACGAGCATGATAGACTATTTTCATCCCCGTCACCACTTAAAGGTCTGCCCCTACATTTCTCATGTAGCAACGTTTACTTAAGCTGGTCTCGGGAATAGTCGAGGACTCGTCGTGCCACTACAAGCATGTTAATCTGGCCGGTGCCTTCGAAGATATCGTTTATCTTGGCATCACGCATCCACTTCTCCAGGAGGTATTTCCTCGAATAGCCCAGCGGCCCCATAAGCTCAACCGCCTTCTGAGTGATCTTGGTAACGGCAAGCCCAGCCTTCGCCTTGGCCATTGACGCTTCAAGGCTATTGGGCAGGAACTGGCTCATCATCCACAATGACCGCAACGTCAGCAGCTTAGCCGCCTTGTAATTGGCTTCCATGTCCATGATATCCCGTTCCAGAGCGCTGAGCTTCTGCCGCGGCAAGCCATAGCGTATTTCGATACCTTCCTTTTCCAAGGTTTCCTTGATGAAATCCAGGGCAGCTCGCCCCACGCCCAAAGCCATGGCAGCAACAATGGGTCGCGTGGCATCGAAGGTGGCCATCGCTTTCTTGAAGCCAGCGGTCTCGGCCTTATCTACCTTCCTAACTTCAGGACTGCCTAGTATGTTTTCATAAGGGATGCGGCAATTATCGAAAACGATGGTTACAGTGTCGCTGGCCTTGATTCCCAGCTTTTTCTCCATCTTCTCCACCCTCGCCCCCGGAGTTCCAGCCTGCACCACGAATGACTTCATACCGGCACGTCCCGCTGATTTGTCCACGGTAGCCCAGACCACCACCACACCTTCAGGATTCTCCATAGCTCTTTTCCCACTGGTTACAAATATCTTCTCACCGTTGAGCACCCATTCGTCACCATCGCGTACTGCAGTGGTGCTGATGGCAGAGGTATCCGAGCCGCAACCAGTCTCCGTCATGGCCATAGCACCCCATTTTGGCCCACCCTCGTTGTAGTTGCCCAGAAAACGCTGCAGCTGCTCTTTTGTACCTGTGGCAAAGATAGCCGCACCACCCAGACCCGGACTTGGAATGCATAAATAAAGGCCAGCATCGCCCCAGCAAACCTCCTCAACCCTTAACGCGGCTGTGACATCCAGACCACCAAACAGACTGCCTTCTCGTCTTCTCTCCCACAGCTTGTCAATAAGTTCCTGTGGGCTCTCATGCTCATGTTCGTCATAGTAGCGGCTTATAGGGCGAAATAGCTCCTCGACAATCTTATGTGTTGCCTCTACTGCTTCTTTTTGTTCAGGTGTAAGTTCAAAATCTATCATTATCTCATGCCCCCTTCTATACGATAGCCATGCCATCAAAAGTGGCAAAGCCTCGACCGTTCCTGAACCATAGTTCGACCGGGTGGTCGCGAATATAACCGTGCCCACCCAAGATCTGCACGGCGCGGTCGGTCACCATTACAACCATATCATCAGCATACATTTTTACTATTGAAGCCTCTTTGGTTGCCTCTTCCTTTCGATCCAATTTCCAGGCAGCCTCCCAGGCCATCAACCTCGTGGCATCGATTTCAATGGCCATCTCTGCCAGCATGAAGGCGATAGCCTGTCGAGCCGCAATTGGCTCGCCGAAGGCAACACGCTCCTTGGCATAGTCCCTTGAATACTCAAAGGCAGCTCTGGCTACTCCCACAGCCATCGCCGAGAGTGCTACACGTGAGCAATTCATAATGCGCTCAAAATCACACCCCTTGTCACCACCAAGCCGATTCTCCTTGGGTATGCGGCAGTTCTTCAAGCTGACTTCGTATGTTGCCAGAGCTTTTATTCCCATGTTCTTCTCTCGCTCGCCGATCTCCAGCCCCTTTGTGCCTTTCTCGATGATGAAGCCATGGCTGCTGCCGTTCTCAGCCGCATAGACCAGCAAAAGGTCGGCATCGGCAGCTAGAGGCACGTAGCACTTGTCACCTTTAAACATATAGCCTTTGCCGTCAGGTTGTGCAGTGGTTGAAAGAGAGGAGGAGTCAAAGTTAAAGCGGGGCTCAATTAGAGCAGCAGTAGCTGCTTTGTACTTCTCATCGCAGAAAGCAGGGAGATACTTTTTCTTCTGCTCCTCAGTGCCCATCTCCAGGATGGGGTAGACAAACAGGGCAGGGCAGAGGATATGCATGGCCACAGACAGGTCACCCCATGCCAATTCCTCGGCGATAAGCGCACCGGTAATTGCTGAGTGTTCACCACCAAGCCCTCCGTACTCCTCAGGTATGCTTGTGGAAACAAGCCCTAGTTTCCAGGTGGTGTCGATGACACGGGCAGGAATCTCGCCGCTTTCGTCGCACTCCCTGTTAACTTTGCGTACCTCGTCGCTGGCGAATTGTTTTACCATGTTTACAATCATCTGCTGCTCTTCAGTTGGACTAAACGAAATCATATCTCACTCCTTCTCGAAGGTGGTCTACAGCACCAGCGGAGACGGCTTCTTCCCCAATCCACAGGTGCATTTCTCCGGAGATCTTGCCCTTTTCCCACAAGTCCGTGACAGCCTCCTCAGACCGCCGGCTCCGGAGCATCTGTCGGTAAAAAAGCAATAAATCAGGCCTCAAATTCCTCCCCTGAATGATAGCCTATATGACCGTTCTTGTATATCCTACTTACTCTTGGGGTCTAGTTTTTTAACCTCTAGCGAGAACGATGGCCGCATAAATCACGAAGGCTACGATGGCAATCAGAGCAATAACACCCATGGCAATGGCCAGACGTGCTCGGCCTACCCTATTACCCAGGAAATCACCTATGAGTATGGCTACAGCCACACCTACCACTATCTCAACCAAGGTTATGGCAGTTCTCAAATCAGGCATAGACTTACTCCTCCTTGCTTAATGATTATTATAGCAATAATTTGTGATAAGACAAGCACATTGCCTAATTCGTCTGCTTCTGTTATCATTTTAAAACGTGCAAATTAAGCTAGCTTTCCTCGGCGCTGCCCAGAGCGTCACCGGCTCTTGCTACCTCGTCGAGGCCAGCAATATCAGGCTCCTGGTGGACTGCGGGCTTTACCAAGAGAGGGAGCTTAGAGGAAGGAACTGGGCGCCTTTCCCTGTTTCGCCAGAAACCATAGATGCTGTCCTTTTGACCCATGCTCATCTCGACCACTGTGGTCTACTGCCCAAGCTGGTCCGGGAGGGTTTTCATGGCCCAATTTATTGCACGGCTGCCACCGCTGAAATCGCAGAAATCATGCTCCTCGATTCAGCAAACCTCCAACAAGAAGATGCAGAGTTCAAGAAAAAGAGACACCAAAAAGACAGTAGAAAAGGCCCCTATCCGGAGGTTCCACTGTACACGATAGATGACGCAAAAGCTTCTTTTTCACTTTTCTCTCCTGTCAAATACGTAAAAACTGTCAGTATAGGTGAAGGTGTTGAAGCCACCTTCTACGACGCTGGCCACGTCCTGGGCTCATCCATGATAAAGGTCAGGATACGGCAAAACGGGGAAGGCAGGACGGTTCTCTTTTCTGGAGACATTGGCCGTTGGGGTAAGCCAATACTTCAAGACCCGACCTTGTTTGAAGAAGCGGACTACATCCTTGTGGAGTCCACGTATGGTGACAGGTCGCTTGAGACTTTAGAAGATGCAGCCAACAAGCTAGCCGATGTCATAAACACAACCGTGAAATCCAGAGGAAACATAGTTATCCCCAGCTTCGCTCTGGAAAGGTCGCAGGACATATTGTACTATCTCAACAAATTCCTCATCGAGGACCGTATCCCACACCTCATGGTTTTATTTGATAGCCCTATGGCAGTGAATATTACAGAAGTGTTTGAGCATCACCCGGAGCTATTCGATGAAGAGATGACTAAACTTATACGTCAAAAGGAGTCGCCTTTTCATTTTCAAGGCCTAAATCTGGTGAGAACAACCAACGAATCAAAGGCAATAAATCGAATAAAGGGGACTGTTATTATAATCGCCGGCTCCGGGATGTGCACCGGCGGCAGGATAAAGCACCACCTGGTAACCAACATCTCCAGGGAAGAGAGTACGATACTCTTTGCCGGCTACCAGGCAATGGGGACCCTTGGCAGAGAGATCGTTGACGGCGCCAAAAAGGTCAGAATACTGGGGCAACATTACCCAGTTAGAGCCAGAGTGGTACAGATGAACGGCTTCTCGGCACATGCCGACAGGGACGAGCTTTTCAAATGGTTAGCAAGCCTCCACAGGCCGCCAAGGCGCCTCTTCGTAACTCACGGTGAGCCGAGCATATCACAGCACTTCGCCAGTTTGGTGAGAGGCAAAACGGGTTGGGAAGTGGTTGTCCCGGAATATCAGGAGGAGCTTCGCCTAGATTAGTGGCTCGCTTCTAAGGTCACCTGCCCACAGCTCTTCTGCCAACGATTTTTTGCTTTATATACCATTGTTGAACTGTTTCAACTACTTCATCAGGCGTGTCGCAGACTCTGAGCAAGTCGAAATCCTCCTCAGAGACAAATCCGCTGGCTAAGGTGTGACTTCGCAGCCAATCTAGAAACCCCTTCCAGTATTTACTATCAAACAGCACCACGGGGAATGGTTTTATCTTGTGGGTTTGCATCAGTGTCAGCACCTCGGTTAACTCATCAAGTGTGCCTAACCCACCGGGCATCATGACAAAGGCGGTGGCGTACTTCACCAGCATGACTTTGCGGACGAAGAAATGCCTGAACGTTATGGCTTTGGTGGTATAAGGATTGCAGATCTGCTCCTCAGGCAGGTCAATATTCAGCCCGATTGAGGCCACCCCAGCTTCAAGGGCACCTTTATTGGCCGCCTCCATAACACCAGGCCCGCCACCACTTATAATTGAAAAGCCCAATTCACCAAGCCGACGGGCTATCTCCTCTGTCTTTGCATAGAGCTCATCAGCTGCCTTAAGTCGAGCTGAGCCGTATATAGTTACTGCTGGTTCTATACCTGAAAGCTTATCAAATCCCTCCACAAATTCTCCGATTATCCGGAACATCCGCCAGGACTCTTCTTTAACTAACTCGTTTATTTCATATTCTTGTGCCATATCTTCCTCCGCTTCAAGCAGATATTACCATACTGGGTGCAAAAACTGCCAACAAGCCGACCAAACCTGCCTTGACACAACCCGACAAGAAATCTACACTATTGACAACTTTTAAGAGGCTTAGCCGCCATGATATGTCCTGCCTGTAAGAGCGATATGATAGCCGTTGAGTATAACAATATTGAGCTTGATTATTGTAATGACTGTCATGGGGTATGGTTTGACTCCGCAGAACTCGAGCTGTTATTGAAGTCTATGAACCTTGATAGCCATAATCTGCTACTCGATGATATATTGAACTCGCCTGAAACAAAGTCACTAGAGAGGAAGCGGAGATGTCCCATCTGTAGGAAGAAAATGAAGAAAACAACCATTGGCGAACATCCTGGAGTACTCGTCGATGTCTGCCCACAAGGACATGGGCTGTGGTTTGATGGTGGTGAGGTGGCTCAGCTGTTTAAACAGCTAGCTGGGAAACAACCAGCAGGACGGGACTCTCAGCAACAAATAATAAGTTTCCTGGGAGAAGTATTCAAAGCTCGGGACTAGGCTGCAACGATAAATGCAGCTAGCAAAAGAACTCTTTTGAGACATGTTGCATACAAATACCAGTCCTTACCCACCCTCTTCCTTGAAGGAAGAGGAATAAGGTGAGGGCGACAGAATAAGCAATATCTAAGGAGGGTTTTTTATGATAGCAGTCTGGATTGTCATCGGCATAATAGTCATTCTTCTTATCGCCTTCATCGCCATCTACAATGGCCTGGTCAGGCTGCGCAACCAGGCAAAGAACGCCTGGGCACAGATAGATGTGCAGCTGAAAAGGCGGCATGACCTGATTCCCAACCTTGTGGAAACGGTTAAGGGCTACATGAAATTCGAGCGGGATACGCTCGAAGCCGTGACCAAAGCCCGCAACCTCGCCCAGCAAGCAGCTTCTGCCGGGGCAGGAGAGCGAGCTAAAGCCGAGGGCGAGCTGAGCTCCGCCTTGAACCGTCTACTGGCTGTAGTTGAAAGATACCCCGACCTCAAAGCCAATCAGAACTTCCTAGCTCTACAGGAAGAGCTGACCTCAACCGAGAATAAGATAAGCTTCTCCCGTCAGTTCTACAATGATTCAGTCTTGAAATATAACAACCAGACGCAGATGTTCCCGTCTAACATTGTAGCCAGCATGGCCAGCTTCAAGCCGGGCGAGTTCTTTGAGGTTACCGTAGCTGCAGAGAGAGAAGCACCAAAAGTCAGTTTTACTTAGTCGGTAGACTCTTAAGACATGTGGGAACAGATCAGGTCTAACCAGATCAGGTCAGCAGTACTCGTGGTTTGGATGGGAGTCTTGCTGCTCCTGCTCGGCTATTTCTTAGGCGTGTATTTTTTCGATAATGGCACAGGCGGCCTAATCATCGCCCTTATATTATGGGCAATAATGAACTTAGTCGCCTATTTTCAAGGGGATAGCATACTGTTGGCCGTATCAGGAGCGAGAAAAATCGGCCCTGATGACCACCCCCGCCTCTACAACGTAGTTGAAGAAATGAAGATTGCCTCAGGGCTGGGAAAAATGCCAGACATATACATCATGGACGACCCGGCACTGAACGCCTTCGCCACCGGCCGAGACCCCGATCGGGCTGCAGTGGCCATCACCTCTGGCCTGTTGCAAAAACTCAACCGAGATGAGCTGCAGGGGGTAATTGGACACGAGGCAGCCCACATCAAAAATCGAGATGTGCTACTGATGGCTATGTGCAGCGTGTTACTCGGTACCATCGTCATTCTAGCCTGGTACGCATCACGATTCCTGCTCTTCGGTGGAATGGCTAGGACAAGGAGAAGCTCATCATCAGGCCGTGGCGGCTCAGGTCAGGTTATTATCATTATTGTGGCCATTGTACTGATGATACTAGCTCCAATCATGGCTCAGCTTATTTACTTCGCTATTTCCAGGAGAAGGGAATATCTAGCTGACTCCTCCTCAGCCCTATACACCAGATATCCTGAAGGTTTGGCCTCAGCCTTAGAAAAATTAGCCGCCTCAACTGAGCAGCTAAAATCAGCCAATAAAGCCACAGCACCAATGTTTATTGTCAATCCATTTCGAAAGCAAGGTATGGCGGCCAGCGACCTCACCAGCACCCACCCATCAATATCAGAGCGGATACGTATACTGCGCTCCATGGCTGGTGCCTCTTTTGCTGACTATGCTCTGGCTTATCGACAGGTTCGTGACACCAGTAAGGTGTTAATCCCCGCTGCTGCTGTGGCCACCGCTGGCGTTATCCCGATGCGGGCAGCCGAAGCAGATGAACTAGACTACATACAACGGGCTCGAGAAACCACCAACGTACTGTGGAACCTCAACAACTACAAGATTATAAACTGCCTCTGCGGCACCAGGCTACGGTTACCACCTGGCTTCAAATTGCCTGAAGTCAGGTGTCCACACTGCGGCAGAATGAACTCAGTCTGAGAAGGGGCAGATGGACTGTGCCACTCCTGCTGCAATATAATAAGAAAATATAGAAAATTTAATGGATACACGCTTTGAGATAAACATGGAGGGATAAATGCCATCGGAAAAGGCTAAGAAGAAGAAAGTCGAAACAAACATCCGCCAGATGGAGATAGATGACATTAGCTCTGTCTATCATCTGGGAGAGCAGCTTTTCACCAGCGAGGAGTTCCCCATCCTCTACCGGACATGGGATCAATATGAAGTGACAGACTATTTCACCTCCGACCCCGATTATTGCCTGGTTGCCGAGACCGAACCGGATGGGGAAATTGTCGGGTTCGTAATAGGTACCACCATTGAAAAGGAAGGCACCGCCTGGAAGAAATACGGATACCTGAGCTGGATAGGGGTAGACGAAGCTTTCCAGAGAACCAACTTGGGCATTCGCTTGTATAGGAAGCTAGAACAGAGGCTACGGAGAAATGGAGTCAGGATGATTATAGCTGATACCGACGCTGACAATGAGGCAGCTATTGCCTTCTTCGAGGCAATGGGCTTCTCCCTAAGCAGCCAACATGTTTGGCTAGCTAAAACAATCCGCCGACCGAACACGAGAGCCGCTAAACCTGAGAACTCATCAGCAATCACGTAAATCACGAGCCGGACACATGAAATTAACTTCTACTCAGTCAATGAATGTAAAACCTGAGAGACTGAAAAAGCTTCTCAAGGACCTCGTGGACATATACAGCCCATCAGGCAAAGAAGAGGAAGTCATCGAGTTTGCCGAGCAATACCTCAAGAAGCATGGCCTGATGGTAAGCAAACAAGAAGTCGATGAGAACCGCTTTAACCTGATAGCCTTCCCGGAAGGAAGAGACGAGGTAGACCTCTGCTTTGTAGGACATCTTGATACCGTCACTGCCCACGACCTCGAAGATTTCGACTTCAGTGAGGAAGGTGACACCATCTTTGGCCTGGGAACTGCCGATATGAAAGCAGGCTGCGCCGCCATGATGGAGGCATTCACTGTCTTAGCTGGCAGGAAAAGAGCTTCTCCGCCAGCAGGTCTAGCTTTAGTGGTTGGCGAAGAGGAAGACAGCAGCGGTGCCAAAGCGCTGATTCGAGAATACAGCTTCCCCTGGGCGGTGGTTGGCGAGCCCACCAGCCTGGCACCCTGTCTGGGGCATTACGGTTATCTGGAAGTACTTTTACGTACTGAGGGAAAAAGAGCTCACTCTTCCATGCCGGAGCTGGGACAAAATGCTATTGAGGCTATGCTAAGACTCCTGCTGCAAATCACGGAATATGCCATTGCAGCACCCCACGGCCTGGTTTACAACATCAGGGAACTTTCAGGCTTCCCCGGCGGCTTCGTCGTGCCGGATACCTGTGAGGCCTGGCTAGACCTGCACCTGCCACCTAACGCCAGGCTCGACGTGCTCAAAAGGGAGCTAGAACAATTAGTAGAGGCAGCCGGTGCCAACATCCCTGACCTAAATACCCGCCTCAAATTCGAAGAGACCCACGCCGGATACCGGATTTCCGAAGAGAGGCCGTTGATAAGTAAGCTGAAGGAAACATATAGAAAGATGTCTCTCCACTGGGAACCTCAGGACTTCAGGAGTCATTCCGATGGCAGCGTGCTCTGGGCTGCCGGTGTTGACCCCATCATCTTGGGACCTGGTCGGCTAGAAGCAGCCCACGCACCGGAAGAATCAGTCCACTTCCAGCAGGTGGTGCAGGCCGCCCAACTGTATCTGAACCTCGCCCTGTCCTTATGAGCGCTCAGTATTCGCTATTTACCGGTTTTGAATGGCGTGACTTGGACTGTTTGGTGTTACGCTGTGCTATGAATTGAACAAAACGCTTAGCTGTTCCAGCTGGTCTGGGCCATCATAGAGCGCGCGATCAGCTGTGTAAAATAACAAATGTCAGCTCTGTTCTATGTCAGACTGTAAAGTTCTGTCATCTGCCGCGGTCATCTTTTTTCATCTGCTTTTCCCATTCTGATAATGGCCTCATTGCATTGCCCGGGTTAATAGATGGAAACCTGAATCGCGGGCCAGGTAGTAAAGCCGCAGCCGTTCTTAGTAGTCCGGAGAGCGCATGCTTTGCACTTTCGTCTGGTTCCAGTCCTTCGTGTACAACCTTATTCCGTATCTCGATTGCATCGGCAGTAACTTCCACATTTCCTAATTGGACTGTTCCCAAAACACTCAATATAGTAACCATCTGGGCTTTTAGAGGCAACTGCCAAAATGACTGCATATCCTCGGCAAGAGATTTGTTATTGTCTAACTTCTGGCGGATGAATTCCCCAAGCGCAATCTCAAGTGCAGAAACTCCCTCGATAAAAGCGTGTTTCAAATTATCCTGGTTTAAGAACTGATGAGATCGAGCAAGCAACTTAGCCGACAGTGAGGGCTCATATCTTCGTTGGCTTGCTTCTCTAAGTTCTTGCCAATCATCTTTGGTTAGGTACTCACGAAAATCCTTGTCTATGTGCAGTGTTACACCTAGATATGCGATACGCTTATCTGGCTCAAAATGTGCCCAAGTCTCCCCTTCATCAAGACTCCATTTTAGATTAAGCCGGTGACAATATGCACCCAACGACATTTCGCGTGAATCCCATTTTTCTAGTCTGCGTATCCAATACTGCCCGTAATTTGTGCGAAGCACTTCAAGAAACCGAGTTACTGGTTGCTGGATTAACGTTACTATTTTCTTGCCAAGGTCTATATAGTGAGTATCTCCGGTCCTATTTCCTTGAAGGGAGGCTAACTTCTCTTTTGAGAGTGCCTGAATCTCTAATGAACCCATAAGTGGACCAGCATCAAGGATTGCCTGCATAGGTATGATATTAGGGTCAACCTCTCGGCGCTCGTAATCGAATTTAATGAAACCGTTATTTTCCTTGAAGCCCCATTGCTCAAACCAAATCTTGAGCTGAGCGTTGGGGTCACTAGTATCCAAGACTATGGCATCTTTCTCACTATCAGGCAACCAACGATGAAACAGTGGGCCATGGTTTGGATAGGGAGTTGAGAGATCATCTTCTTCGAGGTGAATTTGAAATTTCAACAGCAGTTTTTGCATGCGTCACCTCCACACCAGCAGTGATAAGCCAGTATAGCAAATCTCGTAGTAAAAATGTTTCTTGTCCGTCTGAGTATCTAAACGGATCAAAGAATCTCCGCTGAACAAAAAATCATAATGTCAGTTATGTTTCAGGAGCTTCACACCTCGATTGTGCCGCCCACAGCCGGGAGAACGACATCAATCCCACTGCCGCTCAGGTGGTCAATGTAGAAATCGGGATGTTCGCTGTGGACGGGGATGAGAACCTCTGGCTTTATTCTTCGGGCCACCTCAAGCAGGTCGGGGCCGCAGGCGTGGCCAGAAGCATGTAAGCCCCTCTCCACTTCGGGTATCTCCCACTTGCCGTTCTTTTCTACAGGCAGACCAAAGCCTTGTAGCCCAAAGTGCTTGAGCCAGCTATGCAGACGGCGGAAGTCTATCTCCTGCTCTTCATCATGGGGCTCGCTGGAGCTGAAAACATAGAGGCTGCCCGGCTTAGGGCGAAGGCTGGGCAACTCGTTTATGTCAAAGAAGCTGAAACAGAGGATAAATTTGTCCTCAGCCGAACGTACATCTTCCGCCAGAATCATTTTGCTGCCGTAATCTTTGCACAGGTTCTGTACCCACAGGTTGGGGCTCTTGCTGGCAATGGTGTCCTGATAGATGACGATGCTACCCTCCTGAGCAATATCAGGAATTTCCGGCTCCAGGAGACGCATGGTCTTTAATAAATAAGCGTCTCTGGGCAGTATTGCCAGCTTCCTGCCTGTGTCCCTGGCAACCTGCAAAAAAGTGAGCAGGCGGCTCACATCCCGGGGAGGGAAATCAGCGATAACCAAGCCAGTAGCACCTTTTATAGCCTTAAAACCATTTTCATACACTTCGCGCTCAGCCACATTCTTTTCGCGGGTCACATTAGTGCCCTCCAGTATAAGCGCCCTGGGACGCAATTTGCCCGCCTCCTCGATGAACTTCCTGGTAGATTCTTCCCGTTTGCCATGCAGCCTGAGGTCACCGCTGTAAATAATCCAGCCAGAGCTGGTCTCAATACCCCAGGCACAGGCACCCGGTATAGAATGGTCAACTGGAAAACAACGCAGATTGAAGCTGCAGCCACTGTGGCCGGTCAGGGAACAGGAGATAAGAGGTTTTTGCCCTGGAGACTTGTGCCAGAACTTGACGGCATCATCACTCAAAGCTTTTAGTTCTGCATCGGCAAGGCAAAACTGCCGCTGTTGTTTCTTATCAATGGTAAGCAGCGCCTCCTGTTTCCAACCAGAGGGACGACCTGGTTCCTTATGGTCAAAGTAACACACCTGCTGGTCAAAGTCCGCTTTGCCCGAATCCTGAACAGCCTTGGCAATAAATGCCGTGGTCACAGTGGCATACACGGGGATGTCCTCCCTAAGAAAAGCTATGTGTCCTGAGTGGTCAAGGTGGGCATGGGATAATAGCACGCCGTCTAGCTGGTCAACTCTACGATAAATGAGGTTATGCCGGAACTGCTCCCATAGGCCCGGTGTTATTAGGTCGTCGCGATAAAGGCCCTCCAAGGGTGGCATCAAGCCCATCCTCAGGGGGTCAAGCAGCCCGGCACCAGGGCGAGGTTTTAGATACTCTTCATAAAACCGCTTGTGCCTTTTGTAGGGAAAGCCGAAGTCGAGCAGCAGCCTCCGCTCTCCATCCTCTAGGAGTATTTTGTTTCCGCCGATTTCATTGACGCCGCCGTAGAATGTCAGCCGTATCACAGGCCTTCTCCTATTACTGCTATCAGTCTAACGCAATGGCGACTTGGAGACAAGGCGCAATGATTGTTTTCTCCCTCCCCTGGCGGGAGGGAGTTAGAGGGAGGGGGATTGCCTTGGGTTTCACCCTCACCTTAATCCTCTCCCATTAAGGGAGAGGAAAAAACTGTGCTGGGTGGGTACACCAGATTGACAGTTTACCTTAAATTGCAGTAGGATAATTGCTGCATGAAAAAAGAATTGATGGATATTTTGGCCTGTCCGGTGTGTAAAAGCTCGCTTAAACTCAACATAACCGAAGAGAAAGAGGGGGAGGTAATTACCGGCTCACTCTTTTGCCAAAAGTGCAACCACACCTATCCTATAACGGACAGCATCCCAAATCTGTTGCCTCCACATCTGAGAAGCTAATTATCCAGGGCTATAGGTTACGCAGCTTTGCGGAGATTCCCAGACTTCAACGCTTGACAATGACACTCCTCCAGAGAAACGTCCTTTAAGCTGGTCATAAATAGTCACAGCGATATTTTCCGAAGACGGATTGATTTTGTCGAAAGGTGACACATCATTAAGGCAAGTGTGGTCAAATCGGGCAAGAACTTCGCTAAGATGACGCTTCAGCTCCACAAAATCGTAAGCCAAGCCGATCTCATTAAGCTTTGTAGCTTTCAAGCTAGCCACCACTTTAAAGCGATGCCCATGTAGATTCTCACATTTGCCGCCGTAATCTCTGAGATAATGAGCTGCATCGAAATGCCCTTCAACAGAAACTTGATACATCTTGCCTCCTTATCACAATCTCCTCGGCTTCAGCCCATTTGCGAACATCAGCCACAGCTCCTAAATCATCCAATAGCTCTCTAACAGTCTTTCCGTTCTCAGGATGAACCAGGCCAGGAGCGATTTCAGCCAGCGGCACGAGCACGAATGCCCGCTCAGCTAGACGTGGATGGGGTATAGTTAATTCCTTATCGCTGAAAACCTTATCGCCGTAGAAAAGTATGTCGATATCAATAGGCCTAGGGGCATTGGGAAAACCAGGCATCCTGCCCAGTTTAGCCTCAATTTCTTTGGCTAACCCCAAAAGCTGTTGAGGGCTCAGCTCAGTAGAGATACGACATACAGCATTGAGAAAAAGCGGCTGCTGCTCGTAACCTACAGGTTCAGTTTCATAAATGCAGGAAATTTGCTCTATGACCAAGTGCTTCGGCATCAATTTCAAGGCTTGAGCCAAGTTCTGTTTCCTATCTCCTAAATTGGAACCGAGACCGATATAAGCAGTTATCACCGCTAACTCCCCCTGCCTCGGATAATGGCATCGCTCATCCGACAAACGCGTATAATCTCTCTAACATCATGCAACCGAACCATATCGGCACCTTTAGCAATTCCAATGGCAATGGTAGCCGCTGTCCCCTCTAGACGCTGCTCTGGCGGCAAATCCAATATCAACCCAATCATCGATTTGCGTGAAGTGCCCAGAAGGATAGGCCTACCTAAAACTTTAAGCTCATCCAGCCGACGTACCAGCTCAAGGTTTTGCTCTAGGGTCTTGCCAAAACCAATGCCTGGGTCAACGATGATATTCTCCCAGGGCACTCCTGAATCCAAAGCTAAGTCTATAGACCTCTTGAGGTCTTCAATAACCGCCGATACAATGTTGCGCCGAGGTTTATCCCGCTGATTGCTCATGAGGATTATAGGCGCGCCTCTCTCTGCTGCCAGCTCAGCCAGTCTTGGCTCCAGCTTCAACCCCCAAATATCATTTATCATTTCAGCCCCGGCATCTAGAGCCCGACGAGCTACATCAAACTTGTAAGTGTCAACACTAAAAGGCACCTTTACCTTGCCAATCAACCGCTCCAGCACTGGTATCACCCGCCGTGATTCCTCATCAACTGATATTGGAGACGAACCCGGACGTGTAGATTCGCCACCAACATCAAGTATGTCAACACCTTCGGCAATAAAGCGTTGTGCTTGAGCCACCGCGGCATCAACACTATTCAAACCATCGCCGGAAAAAGAATCAGGAGAAACATTGACAATCCCCATCACATAGGTTCGTTCTCCCCAGTGAAAGGTAGTTTTTCCGCAATGGGTGACGCCCAAAGAGGCACCACCCCTGGTCTTTCGCCATTTTAACAACGAAGCTTTGCTCAACCTGCTAGCCATTAGGTAGTTATTCTACCATGCTATGTAATTACACGCTATCCAATGCTCGGCGAAATATGCTACAATGCCTATCTGACAAGTAATCAGATTAAGCAATATCCTTACAAACCGGCTTAATGGAAAGGTGAAGAACAAATGGAAATTGAGCAGAAAATCACCGAATTAAGCAAACTAAGAGAACGAGCCTTGGCCGGTGGTGGCGCCCAGCGCATAGACGGCCAGCATAAACGAGGCAAGCTTACCGCTAGAGAGCGAATTCAGCTTCTCTTTGACCCAGGCACCTTTGAAGAACTAGACCCGTTTGCTCTCCACCGCTGCACTGACTTCGGGCTTGAAGAGCAAAGAATCCTTGGCGATGCTGTAGTCACCGGATACGGCAAAATCAATGGCCGAACCGCTTTCGTCTTCTCTCAGGACTTCACAGTTTTTGGTGGTTCACTGTCAAAGACAGCCTCCGAAAAAATTTGCAAAGCCATGGACTTAGCCGCCAAGAGTGGCGCTCCTATCATCGGCCTGCTGGACTCGGGAGGCGCTCGCATCCAAGAGGGGGTAGACAGCCTGATAGCCTACGGTGATATCTTCATGCGCAATACCATCTATTCAGGCGTTATTCCTCAAATTTCAGTGGTTATGGGGCCGTGTGCCGGAGGTGCTGTCTACTCACCGGCCATAACCGACTTCATTTTCATGGTGAAAAACACAGGCCAAATGTATATTACCGGGCCAGCAGTAATCAAGGCAGTTACTGGTGAGGAAGTTAGCCTTGAGGAACTGGGTGGTGCTATGACTCACGCTACTAAAAGCGGCAACTGCCACTTTGTCGCCGACGATGACCAGAAATGTCTCGAGGCGGTGCGCCAAATGCTAAGTTTCCTGCCGCAAAATAATATGGACGAGCCACCCTTTATAGATACCGGCGACGACCCTAACCGCATGGATGAGGAACTTCTCCACTTTGTCCCTGATGACCCAAACAAAACCCACGATATGACAAAGATCATATTCAAAATTGTGGACAACGGCGATTTTATGGAAGTGCACAAGAATTTTGCTCGCAACCTCATTGTTGGCTTCGCTCGAATGGGCGGAAACAGTGTTGGGATAGTAGCCCAGCAGCCATCATTCTACGCCGGTGTTATTGATGTTGATGCCTCGGACAAGGGCGCCAGGTTCGTCCGATTCTGCGATTGCTTCAACATTCCTCTGGTTACACTCGTTGACGTACCCGGATACATGCCGGGCACCGACCAAGAATACAAAGGTATCATCAGGCATGGTGCCAAGCTCCTCTATGCCTATGCTGAAGCCACCGTGCCCAAAGTAAGCGTCATCACCCGGAAAGCTTATGGTGGCGCTTTCGTAGTCATGAGCAGCAAGAGCCTGCGCGGCGATATCAACTACGCTTGGCCAACAGCCGAGATTGCCGTAATGGGACCAGACGGTGCCGTAAACATCATTTTCAAAGATGCTATAGATAAATCGGAAAAACCAGAAGAGATGCGACAAAAACTAATTGCCGATTATAGAGAGAAATTTGCCAATCCCTATATAGCCGCTAGCAAGGGCTACCTTGACGATGTCATCGACCCAAGAAGCACAAGACCAAAAGTGATTAAAGCCCTGGAAATGCTTCGCAACAAGACTGACACAAATCCACCTAAGAAGCATGGTAACATCCCCCTTTAGAGAGTAGTGGAAATGAAGAAGGCTACAATCGCTGCCATAGTTGGAGCAATTAACGCCTACATCGAACAGGAAGAGCAAGCTAAGGCAGTACCTTCCAAAGTTGTGCCCTATCCTGAAATTAGCTCATGGCAGCTTTTTGGACGCCAGGAATTGATGAGAGCCAGAACTCGCTGGCGGGTGAGAAGAGATAATCGATAGAACACTGGGTTGACACTTATGTGAAAGGAGATGCAGGCATGAGCCCAGCCAAGGAGAGCAACAAAAATCCAGTAAAAATCACCGACCTTACTTTGCGTGATGGACACCAATCATTATTCGCCACCAGGATGCGAACCGCTGATATGGAGCCTATTGCCGCAGAGATGAACAAGGCGGGTTTCTGGTCGATGGAAGTCTGGGGTGGTGCTACCTTCGACGTAATGACCAGATTCCTAAATGAAGACCCTTGGGAAAGAATCCGTATCTTGAAGAAGCTGATGCCTGATACCAGATTGCAGATGCTCTTGCGCGGTCAGAACTTGGTCGGCTACCGTAATTATGCTGATGACGTAGTTGTCGCCTTTGTTCACCACGCCGCTGACTGCGGCATTGACGTCTTCCGCGTTTTCGATGCCGTTAATGACGAACGCAACTTCATAATTGCCTTTAAGGCCATCAAGGACAAACGTAAACACATCCAGGGTTCCTTGTGCTACTCGTTAACAGAACCTAAATTGGGTGGTTCCGTATATAATATTGATTATTATGTAAAAAAAGCCCTACTCATTCAAGACATGGGAGCTGATAGCCTCTGCATCAAGGATATGGCTGGACTAATTGCACCGGACGATGCCTACGAGTTAATTAAGGCTTTAAAACAAGCTCTGAAGATACCGGTCAACCTGCACAGTCACTTCACCAGTGGCATGGCTTATATGAGCTACTTAAAAGCCATCGAGGCTGGAGTCGATTTCATAGATACTTGCATTGCTCCTTTCGCTTTGCGCACTGCTCACCCAGCTATAGAGCCAATTGTGGTTGCCCTTAGCGGCAGCCCCAGAGATACCAGACTCAAGTTGGAGCACCTACTTAAGCTAGGTGAATACTTCGAGTCTATCGCACCTAAGTATAGGGACCTTCTGGATACTACCAAGATATCGGTGATTGATACCGGCGTGCTATGGCATCAAATCCCCGGTGGCATGTTCAGCAACATGGTAGCCCAACTAAGAGAGGCCAATGCCCTAGACCGCCTGCACGAAGTTTATGCCGAACTTCCCCGAACTCGAAAAGAGCTCGGTTACCCACCCCTGGTTACGCCAACCAGCCAGATAGTCGGCGTTCAGGCAGTCCAGAATGTCCTTTTCGGCAGATATAAAATGATACCCAAGGAAGTCAAAGATTACGTTTACGGCTTGTATGGTAAACCCCCGGCTCCAATCGACAAAGAGGTACAAAAAACAGTCCTTAAAGGTTACGAACGTGGGGACAAACCTATCACCTGCCGACCGGCTGATATTCTCGAGCCAGAACTGGCAAAAGCCAAGGAGGCTACCAAAGATATCGCTAAAGATATAGGTGACGTGCTTGTCTATGCCCTATATCCTCAGACTGGGATGCGATTCCTAAAGTGGAAATATGGTTTGGAGTCACCACCACCAGAAACCAAGCCGAAGACTTTAGAAGACGTCAAACGAGAAGACGAGATTATCGCCAAGGCCAAAGCTGGCAAACTGGCGGAGAAGGTTGAGGTGAAGGCACCGACTAAGGGGCCAGCTGCTAGAACATTCAATGTCTTTATTGATGATGAACACTATAAGGTCGAGGTTGAGCCTGCAGGTGGCCTGGCTACATCTGCTCCTCCACCAGTATATGCTCCGCCACAACCACCGGCAGCACCGCCACCACCTAAGCCAGAAGCTCCACCTGCACCGCCGGTGGAAAAGAAAGAGGCTCCAGCACCTCCCAAGGCAGCCGTTGCTGCCGGGGATACGCCGGTGCTCGCTCCGATACCAGGCACCGTCATCCGCTATCTCGTTAAAGAAGGTGACGAGGTAAAAGTAGGCATGGGCGTAGTTGTCCTAGAAGCCATGAAGATGGAAAATGAAATAGTTGCCCCGGCTGCCGGTAAAATTAAATCCATAAATTGTAAGCCTGGCGACAAGGTAAGCGGAGGCACTGTACTTGCCATAATTGGTTAGGCTTTTATGGGGAAAACCCTCAGTGAGAAAATCCTAAGTGAAAAATCAGGAACTGACGCTCGAGCCGGTGATATAGTCATTGCCCAGGTGGCTTTAGTTTTTGTTCAAGACACCACTGGCCCTTTAACAATACGGCAATTTAAAGAAATCAAACATGGCAGTCTAGCCAACCCGCAACGAACTGCCATCTTTCTTGACCACGCTATACCCAGCCCTAACCGGCAATTATCGAATGACCATCAATTTCTGCGCCGCTTTGCCGAAGAGACCAACTGCCTAATCTTCGAAGGTGGCACTGGGATATGCCATCAATTAGTAGCGGAAATGTTTGCTAACCCTGGGGATATTATCGTCGGTGCCGACTCACATACAGTAACTGCCGGCGGTTTGGGAGCATTTGCTACTGGGATGGGGTCAAGCGACATTGCCATTGTTTTCGCCCTGGGCAAGACGTGGTTTCGAGTGCCAGAGACCTTCAGAATTAGCATCAGCGGCAGATTTCAAAAATGGGTTGGTGCCAAGGACCTTGTCCTCCACCTTATTGGTGCGCTCGGAGCTGACGGTGCCACTTACAAGGCGCTGGAATTCGATGGTCAAACAGTATCTAATATGACCATCTCGGAACGCTTGACTGTAGCCAACATGGCAGTAGAAGCCGGCGCTAAGGTCGGCATTTTCCCCAGCGACAATGTCACCCGAAGATACCTGGCGGCTCAAGGGAGAGGCGATAAATACATGGCTCTCCACCCAGATGCCGACGCTGATTATGAACGTGCTATAATCATCAACGCCTCCGAACTCGAACCTATGGTAGCCATGCCTCACACTGTGGATAATGTCGCTCCAGTAAAAATGCTTGCCGGCACTAAAATCGACCAGATATTCATCGGCACCTGCACCAACGGTCGACTTGAAGATTTAGCCACGGCTGCTGCCATCCTCAAAAACAAGAAACGCCACCCAAGCGTCAGGTTAATCATAGCTCCGGCATCACAGCGAGTCTTAACCAGAGCCATGAGGATTGGCTACATCCAGGTTCTAGTTGCGGCTGGGGCTATGATACTCCCGCCGGGGTGCGCTGCTTGTCTAGGTCTCCACCAGGGTGTGCTCGGAGATAATGAAATCTGCCTATCTACAGCTAATCGCAATTTCAAGGGACGGATGGGCAATCCGGAAGCCTCAATATATCTGGCTAGCCCAGCCACAGCAGCAGCTTCAGCATTAACCGGTGAAATCACCGACCCGAGAAAGGTACTATGATGCCTGGCACAATTCTTAAAGGTAAAGCTTTCAAGTTCGGTGACAACATCTCTACCGACCATATCATACCAGGTAAATACGCACACTTGAGAAGTAACCTACCAGAGTTGGCCAAGCACGTCATGGAGGATGCTGACCCAACCTTCGCTGAGAAGGTGAAATCAGGTGACTTCATCATTGCCGGCAAGAACTTTGGGCTTGGCTCCAGCCGGGAACATGCTGCACTAGTTATTAAAATGGCCGGGGTGAGCGCTATCCTGGCAAAATCAGTTGCCCGCATCTTTTTCAGAAATGCCATAAATCAGGGACTACCGACCCTGATTTGTGATACCGATAAAATTGACGCTGGAGATGAATTAGAGGTAAATTTAACCAGAGGCATTATTACCGACCTGACCAAAGGTATCCAGCTTACTTTTGGCAAAATTCCTAAAGTGATGCTGGACATACTTAATGAGGGCGGGCTCGTCTCCTACATAAGCAGATACGGCGATTTTACGCTCTAAGCCCCGTAAAGGCAGGATATGTTATGCTTTACAAAGTGACTATTATTCCCGGCGATGGCATCGGCCCTGAGATCACCGAGGCGACTAAAAGAGTATTAGAAGCCACCGGCGTTAAATTTGAGTGGAATATTGGAATAGTCGGCCAACAAGCTCAAGATAAATTTGGCACCCCTCTACCTGATTATGTCCTTCAATCCATAAAGAAAAACAAGGTGGCCCTCAAAGGCCCGGTGACCACGCCAGTAGGCACCGGCTTCAGGAGCGTCAATGTAGCCTTACGCCAAAGCTTAGACCTTTATGCCTGCCTCCGACCATGTAAAACCTACGCTGGCGTGCCCACACCCTTTGAAAATGTAGACATAGTCATTGTCAGAGAGAATACAGAGGACCTCTACAGCGGCATTGAATTTGCCAAGGGAACCAAGGAAAGCGATAGACTGACAAAACTCATTCTCGAGGCCACACAGACCAAGGTGAGGCAAGATTCTGGCTTCAGTATAAAAGTGATCTCCGAAACAGCTTCCAGACGTATTGTTAGGTTTGCCTTCGAATATGCCCGCGCCAATCATAGAAAGAAGGTCAGCGTGGCCCACAAGGCTAACATCCTGAAGTTCTCCGATGGCCTTTTCCTGGCTGCTGCCCGTGAAGTAGCCAAGGAATATCCAGATATAGGGTTCGAAGATGTAGTTGTCGATGCTCTATGCATGCGCCTTGTCAAAAATCCCCAGGAATACGATATCATTGTCCTGCCCAATCTCTATGGTGACATTGTCTCCGACCTTTGCGCTGGACTCGTTGGCGGGCTTGGCGTTGCACCGGGGGCTAACATAGGCGATAATATAGCGGTTTTTGAACCTACCCATGGCAGCGCTCCGAAATACGTTGGCCAGAACAAAGTCAATCCCATGGCTATGATGCTCTCCGCAACCATGATGCTCCGCCGTATCAGTGAAATTAAAGCTGCAGACAGGCTGGAAAAAGCCATAGCTGACGTCATCGCTGCGGGCAAAAGCGTTACCTACGACTTAAAAGTGGACCGCAATCAACCTGCAGCAACTACCTCAGAGGTCGCTGATGCAGTGATTGAAAAACTAAAGGAGGTGAGCCATGCCACAGAAGGTAACTAAAGAGGAGCTTCTGGCTAAAGCGCGTAAGCCAGCAGAGGATGCCATGAAATTGCATCCTTTTTACCGGGGGAAGATGCAAACGGTACCTAAATGCTGCATTCGTGACTTCAACGATTTTGCCATCTGGTACACCCCAGGGGTAGCTGAACCATGTCGAGCGATAAAAGCAGACAAGGAAAAGGTCTACGAATTTACCAATAAATGGAACACCGTGGCTATAGTTTCTGATGGCACCAGGGTTCTGGGATTAGGTGACATTGGCCCTGAAGCTGCCATGCCAGTAATGGAAGGCAAGGCATTACTATTTAAATATTTAGGTGGAGTGGATGCCGTGCCTATTTGTCTCGATACCAAAGACCCTGAAGAGATTATCCAAGCGGTGAAATGGCTCCAGCCATCTTTCGGTGGTATCAATCTGGAGGACATTTCCAGCCCCAAGTGCTTTTACATCCTCGACCGATTAAGAGCAGAGGCTCAAATTCCTGTATGGCACGATGACCAGCAAGGAACTGCGGCAGTCACCCTATCTGGGTTAATTAACGCCTTAAAGATTGTGGGGAAGAAAAAGGAGAATGTTAAGCTTACTGTTATTGGGATTGGTGCCGCCAATGTGGCTATCCTGAGGGTACTTTTTGCTGACGGCTTCAAGCCAGCCAACACCATAGTTGTAGATAGCAGAGCTATCCTCCATACAGGTAGGGCTGACCTCAAGGAAAAGAAAGAGGAAAACCCATACAAGTGGGACCTATGCCAGAGAACCAACCCAGATAAAAGAAGCGGTGGAATAGCTGAAGCCCTAAAAGGAGCCGATGTCTGCATCTCGCTGTCGAAGTCAGGGCCAGGGGTAATTTTGCCTGAATGGGTCAAAGGTATGGCCAAGGGCGCTATAATTTTTGCTTGTGCCAATCCTATTCCAGAAATCTGGCCTTGGGAAGCCAAGGAGGCTGGAGCCAGAATTATAGCAACAGGAAGGTCCGACTTCCCCAATCAAGTAAATAACTCCATCGGCTTCCCCGGCATTTTCCGTGGTACCTTAGATGTTAAAGCCAGAACTATTACTGACGAGATGTGTATCGCTGCTGCCTATGAACTAGCCAAGTGTGCTGAGGATCGAGGCATAGATGAAGACAATATCGCTCCAACTATGGCAGAATGGGAGGTTTTCATTAGAGAAGCAGTGACTGTAGGACTCAAGGCTATTGAGCAAGGGGTAGCCAGAGAGAAAGTCAGCCGGAAGGAGCTCACCAAGCGAGCCGAGGCGATGATTAAAAACGCCAGAGAAACAACGGCTCTTCTTATGAAGGAAGGCTACATTCCACCAGCGCCTGAGGATTAATCGCATAACAGCTATCTCTGCAGAAAGGAGCTCAGCTGGAATGAGAAAAATTGATGCGCAAGAAGTAACTAAAACAGTCTCCCGCTTATGTCAGGATGCAAACTTCTTCCTCCCAGAAGATGTCTTTGACGCTCTGACGCAGTCACGGAAAACTGAAGAATCGCCCTTAGGCCAGCAAATTTTAGACCAGCTTTTGGAAAACGCTAAGATGGCTCAAGACGAGCAGTTAGCTATATGTCAGGACTGTGGTGTGGCAGTGGTCTATCTCGAAGTAGGACAGGATGTCCACATAAGGGGTAGTGACCTGTATAAAGCCGTTGAGGAAGGAGTACGCCAAGGATACGAGAAAGGCTATTTGCGCAAATCCATGGTGAATCAGCCCTTCTCAGCACGAGTCAACACGAAAGATAACACCCCGGCTATCATCCATACCGATATCGCTCCCGGAGACAAACTCAGAATCAGCGTAATGCCCAAGGGAGGTGGCTCTGAAAACTGCTCTCGCCTGACGGTAATACCACCAGCAAAGGGACGCCAAGGGATTATTGACTTTGTGGTAAACCTCGTTGAGGAATCTGGCAGCAATCCATGCCCACCTGTCATCATCGGTCTCGGCATAGGCGGAACAACAGATAAAGCTATGACATTGGCTAAAAAAGCGCTATTGCGCAAAGTTGGCGAGCCAAATCCGGACCCAGAGGTTGCTGAGTTAGAAAAAGAAATTCTGCAACGTGTTAACAATCTGGGCATTGGACCGATGGGTTACGGTGGCAGGACAACCGCCTTGGCCGTTCACGCTGAAACCTTCCCGGCACATATCGCTAGCCTGCCGGTTGCGGTTAACATACAATGTTGGTGTGCTCGGCATAAGGAGGTGACATTATGACGAGCCAAAAACACGATGTTATAGTCTTGGGCTCAGGACTAGCTGGCCTACGGGCTGCCATCGAAGCCGCCCACAATTCAGGGCTCGATGTTGCCATCGTCTCCAAAGTTCAGTTGATGCGCTCCCATTCAGTCTGCGCTGAAGGCGGCACTGCAGCCGTCATGCAGCCAGATGAAGGCGATAGCTTCGAGCTTCATGCCTGGGATACAGTCAGAGGTGCTGACTTCCTTTGCGACCAGGACGTAGTAAAGCGCTTCGTTGCAGAGGCACCTAAAGAAATCCTCCTATTAGAACACTGGGGGATCCCCTGGTCGCGCCGTCCCGATGGTCGAATTGCCCAGCGAGCATTCGGCGGCCATAGTTTCAATCGAGCTGCCTTCGCTGCCGACAAAACCGGCTTCTTCGAAATGCAAACTCTGTACGACACTCTGCAAAAATATCCCAATGTAACCAGATACGACGAATGTTATATCTCCTCAATCCTAACAAAAGGCAATACATTCTGCGGCGTAACCGCCTGGGATCTAACCAGCGGCCAGTTCTTCTTTATCCAGGGTAAAGCTCTAATCATCGCCACGGGCGGGGCTTGCCGTATGTTCGGTTTTACCACCTACTCCCTTACCGCCACCGGCGATGGTTTAGCCATGGCTTATCGAGCCGGATTGCCCATCAAGGACCTGGAATTCGTCCAATTCCATCCCACAGGTCTAGTACCATCCGGCATCCTCATAACAGAGGCAGCACGTGGTGAAGGCGGCTACTTACTCAACAATAAAGATGAGAGATTCATGGAGAAATATGCTCCATCCAAGATGGAGCTAGCTCCCCGGGATATTGTCTCTCGCTCCGAGATGACTGAAATCGCTGAAGGTAGAGGGTTTCCCGGGCCCGATGGTCTCGACTACGTTCACATTGACCTGCGTCATCTCGGCGCCGCTAAGATTAATGAACGGCTGCCTATGATTCGAGAAATTGCCATGAAGTTCAACTTTATTGACCCTATCTACGAGCCAATTCCTGTTCGACCGGCCGCCCACTATTTTATGGGTGGCATCCACACTGATATTGACAGCGCTACCCCGATAAAAGGTATATGGGCAGCCGGAGAGGCTGGCTGTGGCTCTCTTCACGGTGCCAACCGCCTCGGCTGCAACTCAACTGCCGAATGCCTCACCTCGGGCAAGATTGCTGGAGATAACGCTGCCAGGTATGCCTCCAAACAGAAGGCTTTGCCCCCAGCACCCAAAGAAGCAACATTAAAAGATGAAGAGGCTCGCCTTTTCAACAGGTTTAGCTCTGACGGCAAAGAAAGCGCCTATGCTCTCCGCAGGGAGCTACAGAGGATTATGGATAGTCAGGTGGGCGTCTTTCGCACCGGCACTGGCCTAAAAATAGCCCTTGATAAGATAGGCGAATTAAAGCAACGGCTGCCTGATGTCAAGGTCAAAGACCGTGGGCGCATATATAATACAGACCTGCTCAGCGCTTTAGAAGCAGCTAACCTCCTTGACCTGGCCGAAGTTATTGTCACCGGAGCCTTATCACGCACTGAATCCCGAGGGGCTCACTCTCGACGGGACTTCCCCAATCGCGATGATGTCAACTGGCTCAAGCATACCTTAGTCTATTACACACCTAAAGGGCCACGGCTCGATTATATCCCCGTAACCATCACCATGTGGCAGCCTGTAGAAAGGAAATACTAGGGAGTCAGCTATGAGACAAATACAGCCTCGACGCAATTATCTAGGAGCTGTTGGGTGGTTGTGGGCAGGCAATTATAAGCTGGAGCGTTATCTCTACATACTTCATAGAATAACCGGCCTGGGAATCTTGCTCTTCCTACTGCTCCACTTGATGATGACAACCGTTTTCCGCATCCAGGGTCAGGATGTCTGGGAAACTACGATGTCAATCCTCCACAACCCCTGGTTCAAAATCGGCGAATATCTTGTGGTCATTGCCTTCGTCTACCATGCCTTGAACGGTTTGCGACTTATCCTACAGGAACTGGGTTTCCTTATGGGGCGACCTATACCACCAATTTATCCGTACAGAGACTCGCTCCGCAAGAAACGCCCCTGGACAATCGCCATGATAGCAGTGGTCGTCATCCTCGCCTTAGTCTTCTTTTATGACTTCATCATAGGAGGCTGGTGATGCGAAATACCTATCTGCGGTTGCTGCAACTGGTTACTGGCATATTGATAGCAGTTCTGCTGGGTGTACATATGGTATTAATGCACCTCGATGCTATCCTTGGCTTCTTTGGAGTCGATGTTAAGGACGTGACTTCCTGGGGCTCAATGATAGAGCGAGCTCGCCAAGGTATATGGGCAGGCTTATATATAGCTCTGCTGGCCGTTGTTCTCTACCACGCCCTAAACGGGCTGCGCAACGTTATCCTTGAGTTGACACCATCGGCCAGGACTGAACGTGTCGTCACCTGGGCTATTGTAGCTTTTGGCATCGTCGCCTTTGTCTGGTGCAGCTATGTACCCATTGCTCTGTTATCTGCTTAGGAGGCATTATGGACATGGATAAAAACAACCAGATAACATTCAAAGTCCAAAGATACGATCCCGAAGATGACGGCACGCCTCATTTTCAGGAATTTATGGTGCCATCTAGCCAGAGTATGACGGTTCTCGATGGTCTCATCTATATAAAAGAAAACCTGGATAGCAGCCTTGTTTTTCGCACTTCATGCCGCATGGCCATCTGCGGCTCCTGTGGTATGCTCATTAACAACTACCCCCACCTCGCTTGTCATACACAAATAGAAGAGTTCCACTCAAACACGTTAACCGTCAAACCCTTACCTAACCTGCCTATCATCAAAGACCTGGTAGTTGACTTAATTCCATTCTTCAATACTCACAAATCACTAAAGCCCTACATTCTCCGCCAAGACGCAGAGGAAATGGAAAACCCCACCGCCGAATACGCACAGGCACCTCACGCCTTAGAGACCTTGTTGCAGTTCACCTACTGCATAAAGTGCGGTATATGCATTTCTGCTTGCCCAACCTCAGCCAGCGATAAGCTTTTTCTCGGTCCACAGGCTCTGGCTCAATGCTACCGCTACTGCGCTGATAATCGGGATGAAGGCGAGCAGGAAAGGATCCCCTTGGTGGACACTGACCACGGGGTATGGCACTGCCACCTTGCCGCTGCCTGCTCAGAAGCTTGTCCTAAAGGATTAGACCCAGCCTTGGCTATCCAATTACTCAAAAGAAGGCTGGTATCCCGAGCTGTGGGACTTGGGAAAAAACAGCAACCCTCTCCGGTAGTCCTACCTCCTACCGAGACCAAACCCAAAGTTCCCTTCCCTGAGTTCACTGTGAAAGGAATTTAAATAAACTGCCGCTAAGGAGGAGTAACCATGGCAACTGTGAACATAAAGTCTCCGCTTGATGAGGAAACCGTCAAGAAATTGAAGGCCGGTGACCAGGTTTTCATCACCGGCGTGATTTATACCGCTCGCGATGCTGCCCACAAACGCCTTGTTGAAGTCCTAGACAGAGGTGAAAAGCTACCTTTTGACCTCACAAATCAGACTGTCTACTATACGGGCCCATCTCCAGCCAAGCCAGGGCAAGTCATCGGCTCAGCCGGACCAACGACTAGCGGTAGGATGGATAGCTATGCCGCACGTCTTATGGCTGCCGGCCTCAAAGGGATGATCGGCAAAGGCAACCGCTCACAAGCAGTGAAGGACGCCATGAAAAAATACAAGGCAGTGTACTTCGCCGCCATAGGCGGCGCCGGAGCCCTGATTTCAAAAAGCATCAAAAAGGCAGAAGTAATAGCCTACGAAGACTTGGGGGCAGAGGCAATCCGCCGCTTGGAGGTAGATAACTTTCCCGTCACTGTCATCAATGACATCTACGGCGGCGACTTATACGAACAAGGAAAAGCCAAGTACCAAGTTAAAGTATAACCGGGTCATTAGCTGCCCTTCAGCCCAAGCGAGATAACTCTAAGCAGCCCGGCTATACTCTTGGCATCGCAGATTTCCCCTGAAGCAATGAGTTCAGGTATCCGCGATATGGGTACTCGAACCACCTCAATATCCTCAGTATCTTCAGCCTCACGACGGCTAGGTATCAGATACGTAGCCAGATACAGGTGCAAATACTCAGTGCAGTAGCCGGGGGCTGCATAAAAACCGCCAAGCTTGTCTAACTTGTTCGGTAAATAACCTATCTCCTCCTGTAACTCACGTCGAGCACAGGCAATCGGCTGCTCACCTGGGTCAATACCGCCCGCCGGAATCTCTAAGAGAATTTTGCCCACGGCTTTGCGATATTGACGAACCAAGACAACTCTATCTTTCGAGTCCAAGACCACTACTGCCACGCAATCACTATGCTCCACAATCTCCCTAGTCGTCGTCTTGCCGTTAGGCTTCTTCACGGTGTCAACCCGCAACTTCACCGCTCTACCATCATAAACCCGCTGGCTAGATATAGTCTTTTCCATCTCAGTTCTCCGAGAGTGTTTTGTAAAATCTTTTTCTTATGTAGTTGCGACCCTTTAGGGTCGCCAAAGCGAGGCTAAAGCCTCGCTGCTACATTCTAATAAACAAGCGCGTTCTCACCCCTTCAGTCTCCTCAACTCATACCTGGCTCAGACCGATAGATAAGAGCCACCTCATCGCAATCGGGAAACTTGGGACAACGATAGCACTCCGACCACACCTTTCGCGGCAATTCCATCTTGTCAACCCGATGAAATTTATACTTTTCGAAAAAAGCCGGCTTGTAGGTCAGGCAAAAGAGTGTAGGAATCCCCAATTCCTTGGCTTCATCAAGGCAGGCTTCAATAAGTATTGAGCCTAAGCCCTTGGCCTGTTTATCTTCGCTCACCGCCAGAGACTTAATCTCAGCTAAATCAGCCCAGTTAATATGAAGGGCAACACAGCCGATAACCTGTTTACCCCTACCCCTGATGACGAAATAGTCGCGCAGGTTCTCATATATCTCGCTCAATGCTCGAGGCAGCATCTCACCCTTATCGGCAAAGCTGTTCACCAGTTCATGTATACGCTGGACATCATTTATTTTCGCTTTCTCTACCTTCATCATTTCTTTCCTTTGAGAGTATTTATCAGCAAACTGTTTTCAATGTAGTTGCGACCCTTTAGGGTCGCTGGGGCGAGGCTAAAGCCTCGCCGCTGCACTAGTAAACAACCCCTCTTCCTTTAAGTCTTGACTCCAGATAGCTATAAAAATAAGCCTTAGGGCGAATTCTCAAGAACCGAGCCACATGACGGCTACGCTTTACCTTTACTTCATCCCCGCTACGCAGTGGCATCTCCACCTGTCCGTCAATGCTGAGCATAGCTTCGTGGGTGGTAGTCACCTTTATCTGGATTTCAGCTTCAGCCGGTAGAACCACAGCCCTGTCCAGAGCCAGATGAGGACAAACAGGCTTGATTATGATTTCCTTAGCCTGTGGATAAAGAATGGGCCCACCAGCTGCCAGTGAGTAACCAGTGCTGCCAGTAGCCGTAGCCACTATAACGCCGTCAGCCCGATAGGTCGCCAGAACCTCACCATCAACTTTGGTTTCAACCTGAACCAGCCGAGCTGAGCTCCTTCGTCCCACAAAAACATCGTTCATCGCATTAAAAACCTTGCCCTGAGACAGCAGCTCAGCTTCCAGCATCGCCCTCTCTTCAATCCAGCCATCACCATCCAGCAGCCGAGGTAGCTTCTCAAAAGCCTCATCAGCTTTGAACTCAGTCATAAATCCTAAGTTGCCCAGATTTATGCCTACGATAGGCACTGCATGTGGAATAACAGCTCGGACTGCCCGCAGGATAGTGCCATCGCCGCCGATGCTCAGCATTAATTCCGACTCAGCCATCTGAGCCTTCGCCTTATCCTCTTCCCAGGCTGAGCATGTCCAGAAGGAAACACCTCGAGCTTTCAGAAACTTCTCCAGCTCCTGACTGAAAGCCTTAGCCTTCTCAATTTTCGGATGATATAAAATGCCGACCTGTTTCACTTGCATTCGGAGTCTATCACCGCCAGCTAGAGGGTGTCAAGGAATGCTGGTAGCGAATGCCATCGCGAGCCCTTCGCTCTGTGTCATCCTGAGCGCAAGCGAAGAATCTCTCGCTCAGGGTAAACTCCACGTGGTAATCTCAGAGATTGCTTCGGGGCGTATATCCCTCGCCATGACAAAAACTCTCCACGTTTAGCCTTGTTAAGCTAGACAAGTCGATGCTATACTGGGTTGATTAGGAAGCGAGGCAAGAGTTTTGATGAAACGGGTAGACGGTCGTACTAATGATGAGCTTCGCCCGGTAAATATCAGCTTGGGCTATCAGGCTTTTGCTGAAGGCTCAGCATTGATAGAATTGGGGCGTACTAGAGTGCTCTGCGCTGTGAGTGTGGAGGAGAAGGTTCCCAACTTCCTCAAAGGTGAAGGCAGCGGTTGGGTTACTGCTGAATATGCCATGCTGCCGCGTTCTACGCTCACTCGCACTCCCCGCAGCATCTCTCTCGAGAGGACAGCCGGTAGAAATCAAGAAATCCAGCGTCTTATCGGCCGTAGCTTGAGGGCTGTTACCGACCTTGCGGCTCTGGGTGAAAGAACCTTTACTGTGGACTGTGATGTATTGCAGGCTGACGGCGGTACTCGAACTGCAGCCATAACCGGCGGATATGTAGCTCTGTTTTCAGCATTACATAATATAAAAAAACGAGGCATACTCTCATCAATTCCAGTGAAGGGTGCAGTGGCTGCTACCAGTGTTGGTATTGTGGGTAGAGAGGAGCTTCTTGACCTCTGCTATGATGAAGACTACCGGGCGTCTGTGGACTTTAATGTGGTTATGACCGACAAGGGCGAATTCGTGGAGCTTCAAGGCACAGCCGAAGGCAAGCCTTTCTCCAAAGAAACCATCGATGCTTTGCTCTCACTTGCCGAGAAGGGAATCAAGCAGTTATTCAAAATCCAGAAAGCGACTCTGGAAGCTTTAGACTGAGGGTTTAACCCTACCAATACTTAGCCCCTCAATCTAATAGAACATGTAGCGGCGAGGCTTTAGCCTCGCCCCAGCGACCCTAAAGGGTCACTGCTACATTGGTTGGGCTAGATGCCCCTGGTTAAAATCCAGAAGCCAGCTTTGGCAAGGTTAGACTAGGGGCGGACGTGCCCATCGCCGATAATAATCCACTTGTAGCTGGTCAGCTCCCTCAGCGCCATGGGGCCGCGGGCATGGAACTTTTGCGTGCTTATGCCTATTTCAGCGCCCAAGCCGAACTGGCCGCCATCGGTGAAGCGGGTGCTGGCATTGGCATAGACGCAGGCGGTATCCACCTCGTTGAGAAAGCGTGCCGCCGCCAATTTATCCTTGGCAACTATAGCCTCGGAGTGTCCTGAGCCATAGCGCTCGATGTGCTCCAATGCCTCATCCAGGGAATCAACTACCTTAATCGCCGCAATCAGCGCCAGGAATTCTTTGCCCCAGTCATCAGCCTTTGCCGGAACGAGCTTAAGGGAAGGGATCGATTTGAGAATAGATAAAGAGCGCTTATCGCAGTGCATTTCCACCCCGGCCTTGGCCCACTCTTGGGCAATTAAGGGCAAGTACCGTGAGGCAATTTCAGCGTGAACCAGAAGAGTATCCAGAGCGTTGCAAACAGTCGGCCGCTGGACCTTGGCGTTAAAGGCAATGGCCACTGCCTTGTTTAAATCGGCGCTCTTGTCTGCATAGGTATGACAGACGCCAATCCCGCCGGTAACTACAGGCATAGCAGCATTTTCAGCAACAGACTTAATTAGGCCGGCGCCACCGCGGGGAATTATAAGGTCTATCGTGCCCTTCATCTTAAGCATATAGTCAACAAGAGCCCTGTCTGTTGATTCTATGATTTGTACAGCTCCTTGTGGCACGCCAGCTTTGTAGGCGGCTTCTTGAACAACCTTGGCCAGAGCCAGGTTGGAGCGGAGTGCCTCCTTGCCGCCGCGAAGGATGACGGCATTGCCTGATTTAAGGCATAACACAGAGATGTCCACAGTTACGTTGGGACGGCTCTCGTAAATGGCGCCGATAACGCCAAGCGGTACGCGCTTCTTGCTGAGATGCAGGCCGTTAGACAAGGTGCGTTCTTCAATCACCTCACCCACCGGGTCAGGCAGGGCAGCTACAGTTCTTACATCCTGGGCTATAGCTTCCAACCGGCTTGCGTTCAGCATGAGCCGGTCAAGCATAACTGCGCTCATACCAGAAGCTTCGGACTCCTTATAGTCCAGGCTGTTAGCGGCTAGAATCTCATCCTGTCTGGCCCTGAGGGCATCAGCGACGCCGAGCAGAGCCCTGTTCTTAATTTCGGTAGGCAGGAAAGCGAGCTTTCTTGAAGCTGCCTTAGCCGCCCTGCCTTTTTCTTCCACTTCAGTTACCGCAGATTTCATATCGCCTCCTTATATCAGCACCATATTATTCCGGTGGATTACCTCGCTGCCGTATTCGTAGCCGAGAAGGCCTGAGATTGCCTCAGAGTGGACGCCTTTGATAACGGCGATATCCTTTGAGCCATAGTTAGGTATGCCACAGCCGATTTGACTGCCTTTCGAATCGAAAATATCCACGACGTCGCCACGCTCGAATTCACCTTCAACACCGACAATGCCGGCGGGAAGCAGGCTCCGGTTCTGTTTCTTTAGAGCCAGGGTGGCGCCATCGTCGATTATCAATTTACCTTTGCAGGCGAGCCGGCTCAGCATCCAGCGTTTCTTGCTCTCCAGTTTGCTGGTTCGTGATGGGAATATGGTGCCAATGTTTTGCCCAAGTGCGATTTGTCTCAGGACATCAGGCCTCCGTCCGTTGGCGATGACCACGGTTACGCCTGAAGCCGTCGCCAGTTTAGCAGCCTCGAGTTTGGTAATCATGCCACCGACGCCGTAGGAGCTGGTAGTATTGCCGGCTAGGCGCTCAATCTCGGCATCTATCTTTTCTACCTTGGGGATAAGCCTGGCCTGAGGATTAAGCTGTGGGTCAGCGGTGTACAGGCCGTCTATATCAGTAAGCAGTGCCAGAAGGTCAGCATCGACCAGATTAGCCACCATGGCTGAAAGATTGTCATTATCTCCGAAGGTAAGTTCACCGAGCTCGTCAGTGGCGACGACGTCGTTTTCGTTTACGATGCAAATCACGCCCAATTCAATCAGAGCCAGTAGCGTATTACGGGCGTTCAAATAGCCGGCGCGGCCGATGAGGTCAGACTTGGTCAGGAGCGCCTGAGCCACGACTATATTGTGCTGACTGAAAAGCTGCTCGTAGGCATTCATGAGCTGACTTTGTCCCACCGAGGCGAGGACTTGCTTGAACGGGACGTCTTTGCGTTCCTTGGTCAGGCCTAATTTCTGCCTGCCGGCGGCAACCGCTCCTGACGACACAATGATTATCTCGTGTCCCTGTTGGTGAAGCTGAGCCGCCTGCTCTGCAAGACTTGACATAATATTAGAATCAAGGCGGCCAGTCCCTCCCGTAAGTAAGTTGGTGCCGAACTTAGCTACTATGCGTTGATAAAGCATCGCGCCTAATTATAGCGTGGCGGAAGATAGCCAACAAGTAATGAGGTTATTTACTAATGTAGCGGCAAGGCTTATGCCTCGCCCAGAGCAGGAATGAGCTATACCTTACATAGGTTAGTAGCCTCTAAGCTGTCTCCTCCTGACAATTAACCCTATGATTATCAACAGGATTATGCCCGTAATGCCACCGATAAGCCACCAGTTGATTTGAGACTGCTTGGCTGTCTTAACTATTTCAAATTCGCCAGCTAGGCCAGCTACTTCTACTTGGTGTTTGCCGACAGCATCTCCAGTTATGGTGAAGTTCACTGTTTGGCTGGTCCCGGCAGTAACGGTTACCTGTTTGGTTGACTTCGATATGCCGTTGACTTTCAGCTCCAGGCTGTAACTTCCACTTGTGCCGCCGGTGTTGGTCACGTTAAGGCTAATGGCAACTTCTTGGTTGAGCTGAGCCTGGGATGGGCTGACGGTCAAATTGCTCGCCTCAAATTTAGCTGGTGCTGGCGCTGCCAGCTTGGCTAATACGGCGAAGGGTGTGGTATGGTTTAACAGGCCGTAGGCTTTGTCGACCTCGGCGACGACACCTGGCACTGGCGCCAGCGCAAGCCAGCCTTCTTCGATATCGTAATTGGCGATGAACAACTCCGAGGTGTTCTTGGGTAGTTTATCGGGAGCGTAAGTCACAATCAGTAGTGCTGGTGGTGAGATGGTGATAGGCGATGGTGTTGCCCCGTATGTAGAAGCATAAGCGTTGATCTCGTAGACTGGGCCGACTATTACAGTGTTTTCGGGAGTTGGTGGTGTGACGGATGCCTGGCTGAACCTAATTAGTCTCGGCACTACGTTGCCAGCTAACATTACCTTCGTTCCCTTTTCAAGTCTAAGCGAGTGTCCGGCGGCGGTGCAGAACAATGTTTCGCAGAGCACTCCATCCATAGTCATCGTGGTTTCGGCAATAGTGCCCAGCATCTCCCCTGTAAGGCTAAGCGGGCAGGGACTGATTGCTATAGCTCCACCGTCTCCTCCGCCGCCTCCGCCACCAGGTGGAGGTGGAGGTGGAGGTGGTGTGACCGTTAGCGTCATGTTATCGCTGGCAGTACAGGTAGTAGCGTTGTCGGTGGCGGTGACAGTGTAGATAGTAGTGGCCGCTGGTGAGGCAGTAGGATTGGCTAGGGCGGAGTTGTTCAAGTCTGCAACCGGGATCCAGCTGTAGGTGTAGTTGCCGCTGCCGCCGGAAGCGGTGGGGCTGCCTCCAATTACAGTTGAACCACCAGAGGTTATTGTCTTATCAGGCCCGGCGTTGGCTGTAGGTGGCTGGTTGATGGTAGCGTGGCCGGTAGCGTTATCGGAGCAGGTGCCGTTGGAGCAGGTAACGGTATAGTCATAGGCACCTGGGGTATTGCCATCGAAATTGTAAGTGAGCGTCATGGTGCAGTTTTCGGAGCAAGAGGCGCCTTTGGTGGTGAAGAGGTCTTTGTTGACGGTAGCGCCCTGGCAGATAGAGAAACTTGGTGCGGTAGATGTGCAGGGGGCGACAACGGTAACGGTGCCAGTAGCGTTATCGGAGCAAGTGCCGTTGGAGCAGCTGATGGTATAGGGATACTGGCCTGATTGTGAGCCATCGAAGCTGTAGATGAGGGACGTGGTGCAGTTTTCGGAGCATTGGGCTCCGTGGGAGGTGAAGAGATCATCGTTGACGGTAGTGTCCTGGCAGACAGAGAGAGGTGGTGCGGTAGCCTGGCAGGAGGCGACAACGGTAATGTAGTTATCCTTGGTTTCGGTATCCTCACCGCAGTCATTGTTTGCGGTTAGAGAGACGGTATAGGTAGCCGGGTTAGTGTAGGCGTGGGTTGGGTTCTGCTCGGTGCTGGTGTCACCATCGCCGAAGCTCCAGTTCCAGGAAGTAAGATTGTCTGAAGACTGGTCTGTGAACTGGACGTTATTGCCAACACAAGCTGGGTTGGGGTTAGCCGAGAAATCGGCCACTACTGTAGGCATCAGGATTACGCCGACTAAGGCAGCATCGGGAACACTCACCACCGAAGCTGTTGTGGACGCATTACCCGCGCGGAATTCATATGGTCCACCTACTGGCAGACTAAAGAAGACATCGCCTGCCGAGTTAGTATTGCCTGTAGCCAGGAGTATATTGCCGTTCCAGACTTCTACGTTAACATTCGCCCAACCGCTGAAGTCAGATTTGACTACCGTCGCCTGAAAATTTATTGAGTTGGCACTAGCTGATGATGCCCAGGTCAGAGGTAGGACTAACCCAATTAACATGCCTATGATAATTATACCTGCCAGTATCCTTGTTTTATTCATTGCTAAGATTACACCTCCTCGTAGCACCTATTTAGAAAGGGGGCAACAGCGATGTTACTGTGCCCCCTTTCCCATTCCGTTATTTATTGCTTACGGTATCATCAGAATGACACCCGATAGTCCAGGAAGCCCATCCGGAGGCCCTTCATCGGCATTGGCGGGGGTTTGGGCTGTCGTTCCATTCTTGGTGGCTTTGAAAGTGTACTGACTGGCTCCAGTACCATTAACTGGAGTACCGTTCAACTGAGCACCATTGGCACTACTCTGGAGTAGGGAAAAATCGACGTAGCCGGTCACATTGCCTGCGGAGGCCACGCCACCACCAGCCGTGCTCACTACCACCGAGTTGACGAACTGAGCTGTGAAGTCACCTTTCACCACCATCACCCGGAACCGGGCCACCGGCACATCCAGGGTCTGTGTGGAGGCTACAGTAACGCCTGTCTCCGTTCTCGTGGAGGCACCGGCGGTGCTGACCACATCGTAGGTGAAGCCAGTACCAGTAGTTGCCAGCAGGGCAAAGCTGGTAGAGCCGGTGACATTGCCTGCAGAGGCAACACCGCCACCACCAGTCTTGTTCACCACGACGCTGTTGACAAATGTGCCCCACGCAGGCTTGTCATTCCCGTAATAGGTTACTATCAGCTTGCCGCAGGGGACATTGAGGGTATTATCCGAGGCTACGGTTACGCCGGTCTCAGTCCTGGTGAAGGCACCCTTGGTGCTGACCACATCATAGGTGCCAAAAAAGTCGGTATCCGTGTCTTTGCCGGTGGCCAGCAGGGCAAAGCTGGTAGAGCCG
>Ga0315280_10000722_pt1 | contig 60307 bp, 64 predicted proteins | sample YL17G06_40_MG_FD_203697 | JGI IMG/M metagenome (GOLD analysis project Ga0315280, IMG submission 203697) | Sediment microbial communities from Yellowstone Lake, YNP, Wyoming, USA - YL17G06_40 | ecosystem: Environmental > Aquatic > Freshwater > Lake > Sediment | place: USA: Wyoming | collected... | reverse complement strand
GTCCCTCCAATACCAGGTTCAATGTCTGTAGCCTCCCTTGCTCTTGCTGTGTCAATGTCAGTCCTCTCATGACTGACATTATCCCTTAACAGTTAGCTACTGACGTAATCGTATAACAACAACATCAAGTGGTGAACTAAAGCCCTGGTTTTTGGCTCTGTCATGCCAAGCTTGGCTGCGAGGTCCCTTGAACCCATTGAGAATCGGTCTAAGATATTTACTTCTCGAACCAAGACTGCTTTGTCGGCTCCCTCTTCGCCCTCGTGAACCAACCGCGCTGGTACTGCATCAAGCTGTCTTGTGAATCTCACCGAGAACGTCAATCCATGTCCTTCGGTATCTAAGCGCAGGCTTGCCACTCCAGGAAATACCAAAGCCAAATCACGGCCATGGCTAACTTCTCTAATAATGTGATTTATTTCCTTATCCTTTGGTTGTCTTCCTTCACCTTGAATATTGGACTCTAAAATAATTAAATGCCTTAATCTTCCTCTTGCCTCTGCTTGTTGCCTTCTGCCAGTAGCAAGTAAAGCACGAATTTGTGTGAACTCCCTATCCAAGAACACCTTCATATCTTGAGGGGGATTTGTCGAAATCGGCAAGACACGATTAGGAAAGTGGTCTGCAAGTCTATCACCAAACACTCGAAATATAGCATTATCAAAAAGCGTAACCGATGCTTGGCTATGTAAATAAAGTGCTTCTTCTGGAAGATCCAGTAGATTGTGCATTGCACAATCTCGACATCCATCAAGGATAGAAAGCGTTAGAGCTTCGTCTTCGGATAGGATGCCAAGGTCACTGCGTGCTATGCCAAGGCATCGGTCGAAACCATATGCAATACCATCCTTTTTATCGCATATGACGCCTCGTGATTGAAATATAGCTGCCTTTAAGAGCATTTCAAAGGCGTGTTGAAGCAGGATAAGAACAGTTTCCGTCCGCCCAATATCGTGGGGGCGGTTGAATAATTCAATTGCAATTAGTAATGAATGTAAAGCTCGGCTCTTGAATCTTCGGGTGTCACGACGTAACTTTGGCATAACCTATTGTTCCCTTGCAGAAGACACTTATGACAATTTAAAAAGTTGTTCTTGCACGAATAATAACTCTTCAACCTTCATTTGTAAAGTGTGCGCGCTTCTTTGAGGAGTGTTATCCCCCTCAAAACACCGAAAACACAAAAGGATCATCCTGTTACGTAAGATGTGATATGTGGGGAATAACAAACACGACGAGCAAAGTATTCGGTTGGGGCATGAGGGCGTGGGGTTATATCCGGTTCTTCGTTACTTAATGCTCTTGATGAAATCATCCACCTTCATGGCAACCATGGTCATGGTCTGGAGGGTGCCCCGCGAGCCCAACTCCACCGCTACCTTGGATATTGCCTCGTTGCTGGGGGCCTCCAGGATATTCACGAAGTCGTAGCGCCCCAGGAGGGCATACTGGGCAAGAACCTTTACGCCCATCGCCTCCACCTCTTTGTTTACCTCCTTGATACGCCCCGGGTGCTCCTTGATGGTCTTCCGTCCCTCGTCAGTAAGGGTTGTGAGCATCACGTATAGTCCCATACCACACCTCCCCTATATTAGAATCTGAGGCCCCACGCCCTTCACCCAACTCCAAAGGAAGTCTTCTGCGAGGAGTGGGCCAATACTAACACACTTAGGGGCTGGGAACAAGTGTCTGGATTGACCCAGAGAGCCTATCGGCGAGGGTAGTTAGAGTCATTTGACAAACCTTTACAAATCATGTAAGAAAGTTGAGTAAACGCTTAGAAATCCCCAAATCGGAATCAAAATGATGTTATACTCCACCAAGGCATATATGTCATCTGAACCTTAACTCAGAAAGAGATAAAACCTATAAAGAAAGGGCGTCGTTCAGAAGTAGGATAGGAGTGTTGGATGGAGTCGAGAAAGGGCTCTGAGCAGTCCGCTATTGCAGGCAAAGCGGTCACGGTTGTCAAGCACAAGGTTATCATCCGCAAGTGTCCCGATTATGAGAACCCAAGTCGTATCAGGAGCATAGTAGCCGAGGGCATGGAGGAGTTGGGCGCTAAACCCTACGGTAAGGTGTTGTTGAAGCCCAACGTGGTCTTTGCCCACAGGAGATATTCTCGTTTCTCCTACACTCATCCCGCGGTTATCGGAGCGCTTCTCGACGAACTGGCAGCACGGCCGGAAGTGGAAAAGATCATCATAGGTGAGAGGACAGCCATCTACATGCCCACGCGATACAACTTTGCAGTGGCTGGATACAACAGATTCCGTAGGAAACCCAAGGTTAAGTTCTGCTTCTTTGACGAGGATGCCCTGGTTGAAGTTGCCTTCAAAAAGGGTAGCTACCATAAGTCCCTGCGGCTGCCGCACACATTCGTTGAGGCCGACTACAAGTTATATGCTCCCAAGCTCAAGCACCACATGACCAGCAAACTGACATGCGCCATCAAGTTGAACGTCGGCATCTGTGATCACAAGGAGCGTCTGGACGGCCATGATTATCATCTTGAGGAAAAGATCGCAGACCTGTACGAGGTGGGCTATCCCAACCTCGTGGTAGTGGACGCAGTGATAATCGGTCAGCAGTGCGAAATGGTGGCAAAGCCGCTCTCCTTTGGGGTCATAATGATGGGAACGTCAGGCGTGGCTGTTGATTCTGTGGCTGCCAGGCTTATCGGATTCGACCCGAACGAAATCGACCATCTCAGGATAGCCAGGTCGCGGGGGTGGGAACCGGTAAGCGATGACGATATCGAAATTAAGAGTGAAGTCCCTCTGGATGAACTGCGGGAGAAGACTAAGAACCTCGATCGTAAGTTTTCCAATCTGCTCGAGTTGGACACCCCTCTCCGAATCTATTTGGGGAACTACCCGGGAGGCAATGACATCTGCCATGGCGGCTGTGTGAACATGCTCAAGGGAGCACTGGCTACCTTTGAGGCGTATAAACCGGGCGGGATCAAGAAGGCACAGGATAACGCCATCGTGATTGGTGAGTACGAAGGCGATGTCGATGGACACGGTCATACCATCATTCTGGTCGGCAACTGCACAAAGATAAAGGGTAAAGTCAGTGGGAAGACCAAACGTATCAAGGGCTGTCCGGTGGGCATCCCGTACTTTGCTGCCTTCGGACCATTCTACTGCAAATTACCCAACCTCTACATGGACCGTGACTACTTTCTCAAGTTTCCCTACCACTATGTAGTTTCTTCTGTGGTCAAGTTTATCAATAGGAAGCTGCGTTAGGCTGGATGGCCGGGCTGAGCAAGGGGGCAAAGATTGGGGCCCTCGCGTGTCGATGCCATAATCTCGGATGACACTGAAGGCAGGAGGGTTAGATGAATTCGAGAAAAGTCTCTGAGCAGTTCGATATCACGGGCAAAGTAGCCATCGTAACCGGGGCTGCCAGCGGGATAGGGCGTGCTATAGCTCTAGACCTGGCCAAGTTCGGGGCAAATGTAGTCATTGCAGATATAGCACTGGAAGCCGGGCGAGCAGTAGCTGGTGAAATCAAATCAGCAGGGGGCAAAGCTACCGCTATAAAAACCGACGTTACCGACAGAAAAAACGTGGAACGTACAGTAGAAAAAACCATCGACAAATTCGGCAAGATTGATATCCTGGTAAACGATGCAGGAGTTATGTCATATCCGACGACCGCAGATATAACTGAGGCAGAGCTGGATAGAATCTTTGACACGAACCTCAAAGGGGCGATGTTTTGTTCTCAGGCGGTGGCCAGACACATGATAGAGCAGAAGAGGGGAAAGATCGTAAATATTGGGTCGTCCCCTTCGTCAAGGGGCTCAGTATGTAATCTGAGTTCAGGGGGCCCTGCCTATTGCGCCTCCAAGGGTGCGATACAGGCTTTCACCAGGGTGCTGGCCATGGAACTGGCTCCCCACGGCATAAATGTCAATGCCGTTGCTCCCGGGACCACTAATACACCGATGCATACTGGGCTTTGGGAGGCGGCAGTAGCATACTTTCAAAGCAGTATACCCCTTGGCAGGTTGGCGGAACCTGAGGATATAGCAGATGTGGTGCTGTTCCTGGTCACCAATGCCGCCCGTTATATAACCGGCCAGACTATACATGTGAACGGTGGACAGATAATGGTTGACTAGCATAGGAGGTAGCAGCGATGGCTAAGCTGAAGAGACTTTTCGAGCCGATCAACATAGGCAAGATGGAACTGAAGAACAGGATAGTGATGCCGGCCTTGAACACGAAGCTCGGCACCGAATGGGGCGCCATGAGCGACCGAATGATAGAGTACTACGCGGAGAGAGCCAAAGGCGGAGTGGCCCTGATAATAATAGAAAACACCTGCATAGACTGGCCAGTGGGGAAGGCTGGAACTAACCCCATAAGAGCGGACGAATGGAAATTTGTCCAGGGACTGCATGACTTGGCGGAAGCAGTTCATCTGTATGGCGCAAAGATCGCCACCCAGCTACAGCACCCAGGAAGGCAGGGGTCATCGTTGACTAGCGCCGAAGGGCAGCAACTTATAGCCCCCTCGGAAGTGCCTTGCCTGCCCACCGGGGCGGAGATGCCTCGCGAGCTGAACCTGGAAGAAATCGAAGCAATGATCGGCAAATACGTTTTCGGTGCCACAATCACCAAAGCGGCCGGTTTCGATGCTGTAGAGATTCAAGGTGGCCACGGGTATTTAATCACTCAATTTATGTCTCCTTACTCCAACAAGCGTGAAGACGAGTATGGCAGAGATTTCGAGGGCAGGATGAAATTCCCCCTCAGGATAATAGAGGGTATAAGGATAGCGACTGGCCCTGATTTTCCCATCATATTCAGAATCAGCGCAGACGAATTTGTCGAAGGAGGGCTCACCCTGGAGGATAACAAGCTTATTGCCCAGAGATTGGAGTCGGCCGGCATTGATGCGCTCAACGTGTCGGCAGGCATCTACGAATCGCCTCCCTGGTTCAGCAGGATTTTCCCGACCATGGGTATGCCTATGGGTTGCAATGTGCCCTTGGCGCACGAAATAAAGAAGGTCGTAAAAATACCAGTTATAGTTGCGGGCAAGCTGGGCGACCCGGTCCTTGCTGAAAAGGTTCTGAAAGACGGAAAAGCGGACCTGATTGCTATGGGCAGGCCTCTCCTTGCTGACCCTGAATTGCCCCAGAAGGCGTATGAGGGGAGACTGGGTGATATCAGGCCCTGCATCTATTGCAATGAAGCCTGCGCTGGCAATGTTTCTCGTATGTGGCGCATAAGTTGTGTGGTGAATCCGGCCTTAGGTAGAGAAAGAGAATATCAGATTGAACACGCGACGAAGACTAAGCGGGTGCTTGTCGTCGGCGGTGGGCCTGCGGGCATGGAGGTGGCGAGGATTGCCTCGCTCAGGGGGCACAAGGTTACGCTATACGAGAAAGAGAAGGTTCTGGGTGGCCAACTGCTGGCAGCTTCGGCACCTCAATTCAAGCAGCCGATTAGAGATTTCGTGGAATACCTGAAAACCCAGGTGAAGAAACAGCGAGTCAAAATTGAGCTCGGCAAGAAAGTGACCCCGGCATTAATTAAGGATGTGAAACCGGATGTGGTAATTATGGCAACAGGCGCAACACATTGGATTCCAGATATCCCCGGTGCCGATAGAGACAATGTGGCTACTGCCAGTGAGATCTTGTTAGGAAGAAAAAAGGCGGGCAAGAAGGCGGTGATAATCGGCGGTGGTGTGGTGGGAAGCGAGCTAGCCTGGTTCCTGGCTGAGAAGGGGAAGGAGGTAACCATTGTCGAGATGCTGGGCGCGGTGGCGATGGATATGAATATGTTCAGTCGCCTGTATCTACTGGATAAGCTGGCTGAGCTCGGTGTAGACATGGTTATTGACACGACAGTTCGGCGAATCACAGATAAGGGAGTGGTCGCAATTGACGCCGAGGGCAAGAGAAAGGTGATAGAGGCGGATACCGTTATTCTCGCCGCAGGCTTCAAGAGCAATAATCCGCTTGAGGAAAAGCTGAAGGGTATGGGTCTGGAGGTCTATGCTATAGGGGACTGTGTAAAGCTAAGCAAGATAGAGGGGGCGATCAGCTCTGCATGGCGCGTTGCACGCCAGATTTGAAAAAGAGGGTGCTCAAATGTCAAAGACAATAGTGATCCCCGTCACTCTGGACACCAAGGGTGAAGAGACTAAATATCTCAAGGAACAGATAGAGCGGAAAGGTCACAGAACCATCGTGATAGATGTGGGTGTATTAGGTAAACCTTTCTTTAAAGCCGATATCTCCCGAGAGAAAGTTGCCCGCTCAGGTGGAAAGAGCCTACTAGAACTGGTGGAGGCAGCTAAGAAAGGCGCCGACAGGACTGAGGCGACTGAGGTAATGATTGAGGGGGTGAAGCGAATAGTTACAAAGCTTCACTCTGAAGGCAAACTGGATGCCATAATATCCCTGGGCGGTTCAACAGGTTCCGCTATCGGCACGTCTGTAATGAGCATACTGCCTATCGGTGTGCCCAAACTTATGGTCAGTACAGGCTTCGAGCTACAATTCGTCGGCGCCAAGGATATAACCATAATGCAGACTCCTGCAGACATACTGGGATTGAATTCAGTCATGAGACAGACGCTGGCCAGCGCAGCTGGGGCTATCGTAGGCATGGCTGAAGCCAGGGTCAGAGAGAAAGCCAGGCCTCTAATCGGTATGACTGCTCTCGGCGTTACCACTACGGCGGTTATGAATATGAAGCCGTTTATAGAAAAGAGGGGATACGAAGAGATCGTATTCCACACGAAGACAAAGATACTGGATGAATTGATTGCCGACGACAGAATCTGCGGCATTATAGACCTGACGACTTTTGAGGTTATGATACCGATATCCTTTCATTTGCCGGAAGAGATGGCCGAGGACAGGCTGAGGATCGCCGGAGAAAAAGGGCTGCCTCAAATCATCATCCCCGGCGGCCTTGATATGTTCATCTTCTCAGGGACGAAGGAAAGCGTCCCCCCTGAGTACGCGGAACGGCTGCTGCATGTGCATGGACCAGACATAGTATTAGTGCGGACAACTGGAGAGGAGGTAGCTACTGCAGCCAGAGTTCTGGCAAAGAGGGCGAACAGTGCAAAAGGGCCTGTTGCCGTAGTGATCCCTATGAAGGGTTTTTCAGCGGTGGACAAGCAGGGGCAGCATTTCTACGATCCGAAGGCTGATGCAGCTTTTGCTCGAACAATTAAGGACACGGTGGAAAAGAAGGTTCTTATAGTTGAAGTGGATGCACATGTCAACGATGCTCAATTTGCCAGGAGAGTGGTCGACATCTTCGATAAGATGCTCAAAAAGGTAGGCGCTTGACATGGCGAAAAGATTAACCAGGAAGGAAATCCTGAGAAGGCTTAACAGGACGGTTAAAGAGGGAAAGCCGATTGTGGCTGCAGGCAGCAGCGCGGGAATTATAGCCAAATGCGCCGAGCTTGGCGGCGCGGACCTGATAATGGTCTATAGCTCAGGGAGAGAAAGGCTGAGAGGGCTGCAGACCAACATCGTGGAGAACTCCAACGAGGAAACCCTGAAGATGTTCCAGGAGATACAGAACGTGGTGCAGGCTACACCCATCGTGGGCGGTATTCACGCCACCGAGTCCCCGGGCAGCGATTTGGCGAAGATGGTGAGAAGATTCGTAGATACGGGGTTCTCAGGGATAATCAACTTCCCCACCTTTGGCTTTTTCGATGACAAGAACTGGCGTAAGGAAAGAGAGGCCCAGGGCACAGGGTTCTCAAGGGAGATCGAACTTATCCGGATAGCCCATGATATGGACATATTCACCATGGCCTACGTTTTTTACCCTGCAGATGCGCGTGCCATGGCTGAGGCGGGCGTAGACGTTATGGTCGCCCACGTGGGTGGAACTGCGGGAGGGCTGGTCGGGTTTGATTCCATAGCAGCACCCATAAAAGCGGCGGCAGCCCTAGTGCAGAAGATTATAAAAGCAACCCTGAAGGTAAACCCGGATATCATCTGTCTGGCTCACGGAGGTCCCATCGTATTCCCCGAAGATACTAGATATATTTATGAACATACGGACGCAGTAGGCTTTGTAGGCGCTTCCAGCATAGAACGTATACCCGTGGAAAAAGCAGTGCAGGGCGCAGTCGAGGAGTTCAAAAGCGTCGGGTTGAAAAAAAAGAAATAGTGTCTGCCCCTACTTACCAGTTGAGCCGTGGCCGCCAGAGCCGCGCTCAGTAGAAGAAAGTTCCTCTACCTCGACCAGAGGCAGGTCTGCGATCATGCTCACGACCATCTGGGCTATCCTGTCGCCGTGCTTTATCTCAAAGGTAGCATTCGGGTTGAACAGGTACATGGTAATCAATATCTCGCCCCGGTAGTCGCTGTCTATCGTCCCGAAGGTGACACCAACACCTTTCGCTGACAGGCCGGACCTGGGTCGTATCTGGATGTCATATCCCCGGGGTGCTTCGATAGCGATGCCAGTGGGGACGAGCTTGGGCTGCGTTCCCACCAGCATTATTGCACCTTTGCCTTCGACGCAGGCGAAGAGGTCGAACCCTGTAGAGCCTAGTGTAGCCCGCTTGGGTAGCCTTGCGTTGGGGTGTAATCTCTTGATTTTGAGTGAAGGTTTCTCTCTGGCCACTGGCTCCTCAATTCGGGGATGACCTAGACGGGGTGGGTTCTGCCGCAGTGCGGGCATTTAACGGTAGCCCTTCCGATGTTGGAAGGTACCTTCAACCTTGTGCCGCATTCGCAGTCTATGAACTTGTAACCGCTCTTCTGCCACAGCAGGTCTCCGACCTCGCGGGTGCGCTCCAATCTGCTGGGCTCGGGCTCTTTCAGCGCTGCTTCTGGTGCTGCCGCCCGCAGCCCGACGGCACCGGCGGCGGCAAGGGCAGCGGCTGGCATAACGCCCGCGCCGCCTTTGTGGACCTGCTGGTAAGCCTTATCGTAATCAGCATAAGATGCACCCCCGGCCATGGCACGGAGGATGCGTATCCTCTCCGAGAGGGGCGGGTGGGTGCTGGTGAGGTCGGTTGCTGCTCTCCCCTTCGGTCGGAAGGGGTTAACGATATACATGGGGGCTGTGGCCTGATTAGCTGACTTCAACTGGCTGGTTGAAGCGCCGAGTTTCTCCAGCGCCGAAGCCAGGCCCTCCGGGTATCTGGTGTATAGAGCAGAAGAGGCATCTGCCAGATATTCCCTCTTCCTGGAGATGGCGAAGTAAATGAGTTGCGCCATGATGGGCGCCAGTATCATTAGAATGATTGCCACGGCAAGGATTATTAGCTGACCCTGGCCGCCTCCTTTGGAGGACCTCCTGCTACCGCCGCTGAAGATAAGGGCTCGTGAGCCATACCAGGCGAGTATGACTATTGTCCCCAGAAGCACACTACATATCGTCATCAACAGCACATCGCGGTTCTTGATGTGGGAGACTTCGTGGCCGATGACGCCTTCGAGTTCATCGCGGTTGAGCTTCTCCAGCAGCCCGGAGGTAATGGCAACGGAAGCTTTGTTTGGGTCGCGGCCTGTGGCGAAAGCGTTCAACGCAGGGTCGTCTATAATGTAGACATCGGGCATCTTCGGCAGCCCTGAGGATATCTTCATCTCCTCGACCACGTTGTAGAGGCGGGGGTGGTCATCTGGGCCTATCTTTATCGCCCTCGACATCGACAGCAGGATGCTGTCGCCCTGGAAGTAGGCGATGAGGTTCATTATCGCCCATACTACGAGGGCGATGACCAGGCCTGCGATGCCGTTACCGAAGGCATAGCCCAGGCCGAAGCCGATGGCGAGCATCAGAATCCCCATGGCTGCGACCAGTATCGCTGACCTGACCTGATTGGACCTGATTTGTTCCCACATGGCTAAGGTTTCGGCTGTTCGAAGCTAACCTTGGGCACTTCCCTCTCTGCGGCTTCCTCAACCTTGAAGAACTCACCCTGCTTGAAGCCCGTCATGCTTGCTACTACATTAGAGGGAACCATCTGAATTTTGTTATTGTAGTTGAATACCGAATCGTTGTAGAATTGGCGGGAAAAACTTATCTTGTTCTCGGTTGAAGTCAACTGCTCCTGAAGGGCCAGGAAGTTCTGATTGGCCTTCAGGTCGGGGTAACGCTCGACGACGGCCAGCAGCCTGGTTAAGGCACCGCTGAGTTCGCCTTCAGCCTTGGCCTGAGCGGCGGGGCCTTGGCCTATGGTCTGCTGAGCGATGTTGCGAGCTTTGGTGACCGCTTCCAGGGTGGCCCGCTCGTACTGCATGTAGCCCTGGACTGTCTGCACCAGGTTCGGTATCAGGTCGTGTCTTCGTTTGAGCTGGACATCGATCTGCGCCCAGGCATTCTTCACCTGGTTGCGCAGCCTCACCAGTCCGTTGAATATTAAGAAGAACCACAAGATGAGCACCACTACGATTCCGATGATGACCCACGCCCAGACTGGCATATGACACCTCCACTACAATTTTTATTTACTTACGTGATTTGAACACTTTACCGATGAAGCCCATGACGTGCCCATGATGGTCTGTAGCATGAACTGGCTTCTCGGAAAGCTGCGATATCAACCGGTCGATCTCTCCGCCGTCGAACCACAGCCCGTCCCCCTTAGGGCAGGCATCGATGAGCACCTTTGGTTTTTCACCTATGGTTACCTTTCTCATCTTTTTACCGCAGATGGGGCACCTTCTCTTTTTTTCGGACGTTTTAGCTTCAGGTGCGGTGGTGAAGTAGGCGGGGTACAGATGGGGGTCTTCCAGTTTTTTGGTATTAAGAAAAAGCTCCAACTCTCCAGCATCAAACCAGGTTCCGCCGCAGTTCACGCAGTGGTCAACCTCGATCTTGTCGTGCTCGACCACTATCATAAGATTTCTACAGACAGGGCACTTCATTAAGATGAACCCCCAAATGTATTATTGCAAGTGTAGACAAAGAACTGGGCTATGTCAAGACTACCCAGTTCAGCTTGACAGTCCGAGTCGGAATTGGTACAATTTCCAGGTACGCTATTTTGGGGAGGAAGACGATTTACGCTGTAGTCGAGACTGGTGGCAAACAGTACAAGGTCTCCCCCGGGCAGACCATTGAGGTAGAAAAGCTCACTGCTAGCGGGGATACCGTTGAGTTGGACAAGGTTTATCTTGTTGCCGATGGCGACAAGGTGACTGTGGGCAATCCCACTGTGCCCGGGGCTAAGGTCATAGCTAGTGTGGTGGGAAATGGTATGGGCGATAAGGTAATTGTATACAAGTTTAAGGCTAAGGTGCGATACCGCAGAAAGAAGGGGCACCGCCAGCCTTATACTAAACTCGCTATCAAAGAGATAGTGGTTGGCTAGGGGAAGGAGGCTGAGAGGAAATGGCACATAAGAAGGGCGGCGGCAGCACAAGGTTGGGGCGTGATAGCAAACCCAAGATGCTGGGTGTCAAACGCTACGATGGGCAGCTTGTCAGTGCCGGAACGATACTGGTAAGGCAGCGGGGCACACGTATTCATAAGGGAAATAACGTAGGTCTAGGCCGAGACCATACGCTGTTCGCTCTGGTGGATGGCATCGTGAAATACGAACCAGCCTCAAAGGATAGGAGAAAGGTGAGCGTTAACACCGTTGAGGGGGAGAAGGCGCAATGAAACCGAAAATCCATCCTGAGTATAAAGAGGCTAAGGTTGTCTGCGCCTGCGGCAATACTTTCACCACGCGTTCCACCAAACCGCTCCTTAAAATCGAGCTCTGTAACAAGTGTCATCCCTTTTTCAGCGGCGGAGAGCGCAGGATTGTGGATACTGCAGGGCAGGTGGAGCGCTTCAAGCGCAGGTATCGGGCCAAGGGAGCTAAGGAAGTCAAGGAAACAGAAACCAAGGGACAGTAATTACGAATGGCAGGAAAGTAGCCAGGGCGTCCTTCTTGGGAAGGACGCCACTTTTGTTTAGGGGCAGCATTGAGTAAGAAATTCTATTACGGTGGGCAGGCAGTCATCGAAGGCGTGATGATGCGCGGCCGCAAGAGCATAGCGGTCGCTGTCCGTCGCCCCAACGGCGAGATCGCTTTGAGCAGTGAGCCTCTGAGCGGGATATCGACAAGCCGGGTCAGGGAGATTCCACTGGTACGCGGCATAGTCGTTTTGGTGGAGACCCTAGTTCTAGGGATACGAACCCTTTTTTACTCAGCCTCGGTATCGGTGGACGAGGAGATAAAAATCAGCCCCTGGCTGCTCTGGGGCAGTGTCGCTGTGGGCTTCATCGTGGCGCTGGGCTTGTTAGTGGGGCTGCCGCTCCTGGCGAGTCATTATGCTGACCCTTATGTCTCCGCTACAATAAGCAACCTTATAGATGGTGTTATCCGCCTCGTTATCTTTGTGATTTACCTGGGGGCTATATCCCTGATGCCCGATATTCGGCGCGTGTTCGCCTATCACGGGGCAGAGCACAAGACAATAAATGCCTACGAAGCCGGGGAACCTCTGGAGGTGGAGAAAGTTCGAAAATACAGCACCGCGCATTCCCGTTGCGGTACGAACTTTATCCTTATCGTGATGGTGATAGCCATCATCGCCTTCGTCTTTCTGGGACGTCCTCCGATATGGCTGCGCTATGTGGAGCGAATTCTGATTCTCCCTGCCATCGCTGCGGTCAGCTACGAGATAATAAAGTTCGGTGCTGGACACATCGAGAATATTGCAGTGCGCGTTGCTTTGAGGCCCGGTCTTGCCCTTCAAGCGATGACGACCCGGCAGCCCGATGATAGGCAGATCGAAGTGGCTATCTCAGCGCTGCAGCGGGTCCTTGCCCTCGATGCTGAGCCCCCGCCCAAGCTCGCGGAAGAAACAACTTCTGTTACCGGTGTGGCAGACGGGCCCGGCAGCGTCCACTTGTAGCAGCACGGTGTCCTCGTCGCAGTCTATGAACACCTTCTTCACGTTCAGGTAGTTGCCCGAGGACGCTCCTTTGTGCCACAGCTCCTTTCGCCTCCTGCTGAAGAACCATACCTGTCCCGTGTCTAGGGTCTTCTCCAGAGACTCCCGGCTCATGTAGGCCACCATGAGCACCTCGCCGGTTTTGGCGTCCTGAGCTATGGCTGGGATTAAGCCTTTTTCGTCAAATTTTACCATGTCTCCTGCCTTTTCAATCGAAGTTCTCTGATTGCTTTAAACGCCTCACTTAATTTCACATCGCCTGTATAGATTGCTTTACCTACTATGGCTCCTTCTACCCCTAGCTCGGCAAGCCCGGTCAGATGATAGACCGAGCTTATCCCGCCGGCGGCGATGACAGGCGCGCTGACCTGAGACAAGAACTCAATAATCGCTTCAAAATTGGGGCTGGTGAGCGTGCCATCGCGGCTAATGTCGGTATAAATGAAGCGCATTACGCCAAGCTCAATCATTTTACTCGCGAGTTCACCGGCCGTAACCTCTGATTTCTGAAGCCAGCCTCTTGTGGCTACCAGGCAGTCACGAGCATCTATGCTGATGACAATCTGGTCACCGAACCTTTGGCAAGCTTCCCTTACCAACTCGGGCTTCTCCACCGCTACCGTGCCCAGGATAGCTCGGTCAACCTCCGCATTAAGTAACTTCTCAATAGTCTCCAAGCTTCTGATGCCGCCGCCGACCTGAACAGGGATGTCGATGTTAGCCACTATATCCTCGATAGTGTTCAGATTGACTGGCTTTCCCTGGGCTGCGCCATCAAGGTCAACTATATGCAGCCTCCTGGCCCCCTCGGACTGCCAGCGCAGAGCAACCGCTACCGGTTCATCGGAGAATACGGTCTCCTTCCCGTAGTCACCCTGATAGAGGCGCACGCACTTGCCGTTTCTGAGGTCTATGGCAGGTATTATCTCCATGATTGGTTCATTCTAACATAATAAAGAAGATACGAGAAGGGAAAAGAATCGAGGGCAGTGGGGCTAGTTGCTTAACCTTGCTGGATTACCTGTTGAATTACTTGTGTCTGTTGTTTTACCAATGCTATCCCCAGATGGTTTTCAATCATCTTATATGATTGAGTGTTCATGAGACTATGCATAAAACTATGGTGGACAGTCAACACTAGGTCTTGTAGCTTGTCGTCATCTTCAAGCCGCTCAACTTCCAACCCCATCTCATGGCATTCCTCGTAATGAATATGGCGAGAATGGGTCTTGTTCCCGCTATAATCTGTCAGTTTGTCTACTATTTGTTTTGCCTTGGTCTTTGCATCACTTTGTCCGCTGAACATGCATGTTTCTAGTTGCTCTTGGACGAAGGCGTAAGACCAGTCAATCGCATTCTGACACTGGCTCAAAAAGGTTGGTCTGTATTGGCTAATAATCGCGTGCCACATCGCAGCCTTACTCGGGTCGTCCTTCACTTCCTTACATGCGCGCTCAAATTCTTTGATAACGCCATATGCAGGAATGCTCCCAAGTTGTGGATCAATTGGACCGAGATTGGAGTGTGTCGCCATAACAATCTTGCGGCACGAACAGGCTAACATGGTTCCTGCAGACATAGCAATCTGAGGCACAATTGCCCGAATATTATTGTCAAACATTTTGTGTAAGTAATCAGCAATAGATTGTGTGGCAGCTATGTTGCCACCCGGGGTATGAAGGATGAGGTCTAATCCCTTCTTGCGATCCAATCTATGCACGGCCATCATGAAACCATTCTTATCTTCGTCGTTGATATCATCTTGGGAAATTCCCGGCTTTGACAAGAATCCAGAATAATAGGCTATGACGTTTCTTCCAGTGTACTTATATAGCTGACGGAGGTATCTACGACGAACAATATCAACGGCACCTTTAGCTTGAGCAAGCCGCTCATCGCGTACCTGGTTGATTTCCTTGAGAACGTCGCTCCAGTTTGGCATCGAATCTCCTAGATCGGGTCCTCGTAGGCACCGTAGACTACAACACTAGCGACAACCTTGCGAGCAGGTAGCTGCTCAAGGTTATCGCGATACTCTGGTACAGAGATTGGCATCATTTCAATAATTTCCTGGTACTTCTGTTCCAAGAGTTGTGTCTTGGCATTTTTCCGATTTATCCTGTCTTTCTTCATATGCCCCCTCCTCTTTTCTCCTTCTGTTCGTATAACCATCTGTATAATATCGATATACGTATTAGCATATCGTAGACAATCTGTCAAGCCCAGCTTTTTATATGCTTCCGAGTTTCAAAATGACCCACTACAGAATCGAGGAAACCTAGACTAGCTTCGCAGGGTAGCGCCGAAATCACGCTGCAGGCGGTCTATAATCTGCTGCTGCGCCTGGTTGACTTCTTCATCGGTAAGGGTGCGCTCCGGAGATTGGAAACGGATGGAGAGGGCCAATGACTTCTTGCCCTGCGGGACCTGCTCGCCGCTGTAGACATCGAACAAAGTGACCTGGTCTACCAGCGGGAAGCTCTCTATGACCTCCTGCACTCTGCTTGCAGCAAGGCTGTTATCTACTATCAGGGCTATATCGCGGCTGTTCCCCGGGAAGCGCGGTATGGGGCGGTATCTGTAAACTGCGCCGGTGCAGGACAACAGCTTCACCAGGTCTATCTCAAAGAGGATGATGGGCTGAGTGGAGATTTCGAATAGCGCGGCGGTTTTAGGATGGACTTCTCCTGCTACGCCTACTCTTTCTCCTCCTGCAATTACCTCGGCGGTTTTCCCGGCGAGAAGTGTCTGGTCTTCGGCTGGCTTGAAACCGGCTTTCACTTTCAATCGGTTGAAAATGGTCTCCAGAATGCCTTTGGCGTCATAGAAATCGAGCATATCCTCTCCCGAAAGCCAAGAGCGCTCAAGCCGGGGGCCGCCCAGTATCCCGACCAGCATCTCGCGTTCCTCGGGCAGGTCATTTGCCCTGGAAAGATAGATCCTGCCTACCTCGAATAATTTAATGCCGTCCTTCTCATGTTTCTCGTTTGAAGCAAGAGTGGCCAGCAGACCTGGTCTGAGACTGGTGCGCAGGTATTCCAGCTCCGTGCTCATAGGGTTGGCAACTCGCAGCGCAGGCCCTAGCTTTTTGTGAGGGTCTACCTTGTCCAAAGTCGCCTGGCTGACCAGGGAGTAGGTTATCACTTCCTGCATGCCGCAGCCTACGAGTAGGTCGCGAATCTGTTCCTTCAGCGAGAGCATAGGCGCCGGTACCTGCTGCGGTATCTGGCTGCTGAGCAAAGTGGTGGGGATTTCGTCATAGCCGATGATGCGCGCTATTTCCTCGACGAGGTCGTCAGCCATCCGTACATCTGTGCGCCAGTAGGGAATCGTTACCATGAGGCCGCCGGATGAACCTGCTGACTTGCAACCGAATCCCAGCGATTCGAGCACCTTCTGTATGCGCTCGGTGCTGAGTTCCAGCCCCAAAACCCGGCTGACACGCTCTTTGGCGAGCAGGACGGGCTTCTGCTCTCTCTTCCCGGGGTAAACATCTGCGATGCCTTTGGCTGCTTTGCCGCCTGCGAGCTCCAATAGAAGCTGAGTGGCGCGGCGCAACGCTATGGGCGCAAGCTCCGGGCTGAGGCCTCTTTCGAAGCGGGAAGAAGCCTCGCTGCGCAGGTTGAGCTTGACGGAAGTGCGGCGTATGCTGATAGTGTTGAAATTCGCCGACTCCAGGAGGATAGATGTTGTGGGGTCTATCACCTCGCTGTTTGCTCCGCCCATGACTCCTGCGAGGGCTACGGGTTCCTTTGCATCGGCGATGACGAGCATATCGGGATTCAGGTTCCTTTCCATGCTGTCAAGTGTGTACAGTATCTCATCGTTTCTGGCGCGGCGCACTATTATCTTCTTGCCCCTAATCTGGGTGTAGTCGAAGGAGTGGAGAGGCTGTCCGTATTCAAGCATAACGTAGTTGGTGATGTCCACGACGTTGCTGATGGGGCGCATACCTCCGGCTATTAGTCTTTGCTGCATCCACTGTGGGGACGGGCCTATTTTGACGCCTGTGACCAGGCTGGCGCAGTATCTGGAGCAGAGGTCGGGGTCAGCTATCTCGACGGAGATAAAGTTGTGTATGGGCTCCCCTTCCTCAGCGTGGCTTGGCTCCGGTATGTGTGTTGGCTGGTTGGTGAGGGCTGCGACCTCGCGGGCAATGCCTATGACCGAGAGGCAGTCGGCGCGGTTAGGCGTCACCTTGATGTCGTAGATGGTGTCGCCTAAGTATTGAGCAAGAGGCACGCCAACAGGGGCATCGGCAGGCAGAATCATTATGCCTTGATGATTGTCGGAGATGCCCAGTTCCTTTTCGGAGCAGGCCATCCCCTCCGACCTCACGCCTCGTATTTTGGCTGGCTTGAGCTCGGCGACCTCTCCGGTATGACCGTCGATGAGCCTGGCGCCCACCTTGGCGAAGGGCACTTTCTGTCCCACTTCGAGGTTGGGCGCGCCGGTGACCACGGTTATACGCTCCTTACCCAGGTCAATAGTCGCCAGCTTGAGGCGGTCGGCATTGGGATGCTTATCCAGGGCCGTCACTTGACCTACGAAAACGTGCTCCCAAGTTCCGCCAATGACATCGATTTTACCGACCTCGTTGCCGGACATGGTCAGCTTCTCGGCTAGTTCTTTGGCCGGGAGCGAGATGTTGACATAATCTTTGAGCCAGTTGAGAGATACTTTCATAGCTAAAACTGCCGCAGAAATCTCAGGTCGTTAGAATAGAAAAGGCGGATATCGTCTATGCCGTATTTGAGTATGGGCATACGTTCCACACCCATGCCGAAGGCGAAACCAGTGTAAATCTCGGGGTCGTAGTTCACCCTGCGCAGCACGTCGGGATGAATCATGCCTGCGCCCAGTATCTCAATCCAGCCGCTATTTGAGCAGAGCTGACATCCTGCGCCGTTACAAACAAAGCAATCGATGGCCATCTCTACGCCGGGCTCGACGAAGGGGAAGTAGTCGCATCTGAATCTGGCCTTGCGCTCCTTGCCGAAAAGCCTTCTGGCGAACTCAAAAAGCGTCCCCTTCAGGTCTGCCATGGTAATATTCTTGTCCACAGCGAAACCTTCGACCTGGTAGAACATGGACTCATGAGTAGCATCAGTGGCTTCGTAGCGATAGACCTTGCCGGGGACAACCACACGCACCGGAGGACGCCTGCTCTCCATCACACGAATCTGCATCGGGGAAGTGTGGGTGCGGAGCAGCATGGGCCGCTCGCCTTTTTCGTTCTGGAAATCCATCCACATGGTGGCCCACATATCACGAGCAGGATGGTCTTGAGGTATATTTAAAGCCTCGAAATTGTAGTAGTCCCACTCCACCTCAGGCCCTTCTACTACCTCAAAACCCATAGCTGTGAAAATGTCGCACATCTGGCGCATCATCTGGGTAGAGGGGTGTAGTCGGCCAAGCATGGTGGGACGGCCTGGCAGGGTTACATCGATGCGACCTATCTCGATAGCCTTGGCTATCTCAGCTTCCTCGACGATTTCTTCTCGCTGGGCCAGGCTCTTTTCCAGAAACTCTCTGAGGTCGTTGGCGGCAGCCCCTACGGCGCGTCTTTCCTCGAGAGGCAGCGCTGACAGACCTCGCAGGATCTGGGTAAGGGGGCTTTTTCGGCCCAGGTAGCTTATACGCCAGGCTTCGAGGCTTTTCGGGTCACTGATGCTGTCAAGCTCGTGGATAGCTTTCGCTCGGAGCTCTTCAAGCTGACTTATCATGGGCTTGGGGGATATTCTCCTTGGCTGTCGCCACCAGTTGGGCGAAGGCAGCGGGGTCGTTTACCGCCAGCTCGGCTAATATCTTGCGGTCGAGTTCTATCCCTGCTTTGTTCAGGCCTTGTATGAATTTGCTGTAGGAGAGGCCGCTAAGCCTTGTTGCCGCATTGATTCGGGTTATCCATAATCGCCGCATATCTCCCTTGCGATCCTTGCGATGGGCGTAGGAATAGGACAGGGAGTGCATCATGGACTCGTGGGCTCGCCTATAAAGACGATGCTTGGTGCCCAGATGGCCCTTGGTTAGCTCCAGTACCTTCTTATGACGATGGCGCTTTGTTGTTCCACCCTTTACTCGGGGCAAAGAAATCCTCCTCCTCTAAGAATCAGAATTTAACGGGTGCGGTTGCGCTTCTCTTCCCTCAGATCCCAAGCATCCTTCTTACCCGTTTTGTTGCTGTAGGGTTCAGGGGTATTTTTTCATCGAACAGTCGTGTCACTCGTTTGGGCTTCCTGCGGCGAAGATGGCTCTTGCCAATCTTAACGCGCATAATCTTGCCCGTGCCGGTTACGTCTAAGCGGGCTTTTGCTCCCTTATGAGTCTTTATTTTAGGCATCTACAGTTTCCCCTGCCTTTTCTTTCACCTTTTCCTGCTCCTTTTCCTTCTTCGGTTGTTTCGTGGGGTGAGGGAAAAGGATCAAGCTCATGGAATTCCCTTCCATCGCTGGCGGCCTTTCCACGCTGGCTTTCTCCGCCAGAGCTTTGGCTACATTGTCCAACAGTTCCTTTCCCAACTGGGGGTGAGTCATTTCGCGGCCTCGAAAGAGCACTAGAACCTTAACCTTGTTGCCCTTATCCAGGAGCTTGCTCGCTACAGCTATCTTGGACTTGACATCGTGCTCACCGGTCTTTGGCCGCAGCCGAACCTGTCTCAGTGAAACTACCTTCTGTCGCTTATGTGCCTCGCGTTCCTTTTTAGCTTGCTCGTATTTGAACTTGCCGAAATCGAGCATACGGCAAACGGGAGGTTGTGCGGTCGGGGCTACTTCTACCAGGTCGGTATTTCTTTCACGGGCGAGTTGGAGAGCATCTCTCACCGTCATTACACCGAGCTGCTCGCCGTTCTCCCCGATGACCCTGACCTCTTTACCCTTGATTCTCTCGTTAACTCTATATTCTCTGGCTATACTTGCTACCTCCCCCGAATAAGCTTCTATCTCTTATAACATAATCATCGGAATAAATCAAACAATAGCCTTTATGGCCACTTCCATTTTTATTCTGTCCTTAAACTGCGGCAGAGGCTGAGCCTTCAGGGTTTTGCCGCTGCGCAGCCTGACCGAGACTGTGGAACTCCCTATTTCCTCGTCGCCAACTATCAACATGTAAGGGATTTTCTGGAGTTGGGCCTCGCGGATTTTCAAGTTCATCCGTTCGCTTCGCTCATCAACTTCAACCCTTATCTCCTCGCCCTTAAGCTCGGCGGCTACTTTACGGGCATAGTCGAGGTGTTGGTCGGCTATCGGTATTATAATCACTTGAACCGGGGCCAGCCATACTGGAAATGCCCCGCCGTAGTGCTCAATGAGGCAGCCTAGGAATCGCTCCATGCTGCCCAGCACAGTGCGGTGTATCATCACCACGCGATGCTCAAGTCCGTCCTCGCCGATATAGTTGACATCGAAGCGCTCCGGAAGATTGAAATCCACCTGAGTGGTAGGGCCCTGCCAGGTCCGTCCCAGGGAATCTTTGAGCGCTATATCAATTTTGGGACCGTAGAACGTGCCCTCACCGGGGTCTACTTCGTAGGGTATCTCGAGCCGCTTGAGCGCTCCCTTCAGCATCAGGGTTGCGTGTTCCCAGACCTCGACCGTACCGGCATATTTATCGGGGCGCGTTGATAATTTGACTTCGTATTCATCGAAGCCGAATGTCTTGAGCATGAAGCGGGCGAAGTCCACTACTTCAACTACCTCGTCCTCCAGTTGGTCGGGACGGCAAAAGATATGGGCATCGTCCTGGGTGAAGCCGCGTACTCTGGTCAGGCCATGAAGCACGCCCGACCTCTCCCAACGATACACTGTGCCTAGCTCTGCCCAGCGCAGCGGCAGTTGGCGATAGCTGCGAAGCTGAGTCTTATACATCAGTATATGGCCGGGGCAATTCATCGGCTTGATGAGGAACTGTTGCCCCTCCATTTCCATAGGCGTGTACATGCTGTCTCTGTAGTATTCCCAGTGTCCGCTTGTCTTCCAGAGTTCAACCCTGGCAATATGCGGGCTATATACGATATCATAGCCTCGCTTGAAGTGCTCTTTCTTCCAGAAATCCTCGATTATATGGCGTATCAGAGCACCTTTGGGATGCCAGTAGACCAGCCCTGCGCCAGCCTCTTCGTGAAGGCTGAACAAGTCGAGGGCTTTGCCCAGCTTTCTATGGTCTCGCTTGGCCGCCTCGGCGAGTTTGTTGAGGTATTCATCCAACTCCTCTTTGGTCTCGAAAGCAGTGCCGTATATTCGCTGCAGCATGGGGCGGTGCTCATCGCCTCTCCAGTAAGCTCCAGCGATGCTGAGAAGCTTGACCGCTTTAATTTCCCTGGTTGAAGCCACATGGGGGCCGCGGCACAGGTCTGTGAAAGAACCTTGACGGTAAATCGTCACCGTTTTATCAGGCAGTTCATCGATGAGCTCGAGCTTGTACGGCTGAGCACTGAACATGTTTCGGGCTGCCTTCTTATCGACTTCTTCTCGAAGGAAGGGGAGCCCCTCAGCTATGATCTTTTGCATCTTCGCCTCGATAGCACCCAGGTCTTCGGGAATTAGTGTACGAGGCAGCTCGAAGTCATAATAGAAGCCATCAGCAATAGCAGGGCCGATGCCGAATTTAACATCGGGGAAAAGCGATGACACAGCTTCGGCCATTATGTGAGATGCCGAGTGGCGCATGGTTTCTAACCGTTCCAGTTTCTGGGTGTCCTTAGTCTCTCTATTCACCGGTGCTAATCCTCAACCAGAATTCGAAAGCAGAACCTCCCGCCCCTGCCGAACGAGAGGTTCTTGATGTAATCTACATTCTATAAGCTGACACTACTATTGCGTCGTCCTCGTTATGGTGGGCGATACTGGATTTGAACCAGTGACCTCTGCGATGTCAACGCAGCGCTCTAACCGCTGAGCTAACCGCCCGTTCCCGACAGCTTTAAAATATAGCCCAAAGGGTGGCTATTGTCAACACGAGGCTAGATTGACAGGGGTGTTAGACAGGTTTACAATGATTTTAATTGAGGTGGTAATGCATGGTTGAGATGACCATTGAGAGCATTCGCGTAAGCATGCTCAACTATCAGCGGGTGGTGATTCTGAAGGAAAAAGCGGCGGAACGCTATCTCCCCATTTGGATCGGTCCTGCCGAGGCGGATGCTATAGCCGTCAAACTCCAGGAAGTAACGGTGCCTCGGCCCCTGACTCACGACCTTCTAAGCTCCGTTATCAACTCGCTCGGTGCCAGTGTCAACTCGATTATTGTTTGTGACCTTCGCAACGACACTTTTTTTGCCAAGATCATACTCTCAGTCAATGGCAAGAATATAGAGGTTGATTCTCGCCCCAGCGATGCTATAGCCCTGGCGGTGCGGGTGAAGGCACCCATATTTGCCGATGAGTCTGTGCTCAACAAGGCTGGGATCATTATTGACCCCGAGACAGGCAAGCCAGCCCCGGCGCAGGAGATCCCTCCCGAGGAGTTAGAGAGGATGTCTGCCTTCCGCGAATTCATAGAGAGTCTCGATCTTTCAGACTTCGACAAAGGCAGCAAGCCAGGGTCTTAGCCCGATGCGTTCCTTTAACGGCTATTAGGGAGATACAGGCGATGCGCGAAGCATTCCTGAAGCGATTGTTTTCCATGATTAAATGTGAGTCCTGCGGCCATAACTATGAAGTGGCAGGCGTTGAGATTCTTGGCCACGAAGATAATCTATGGCTTTTCAGTGCTTCGTGTAGTCATTGCCAGAATCAGGGGCTGGTAGCTATAGTGGTCAAGGAAGGAAAGATCGCTGGAATAGTTACTGATCTTACGGAAGCCGAGTATGAAAGATTCTCCCGAAGTGTAATGGTGGGGATAGATGATGTGCTGGATATGCACAATTTCCTTAAGGAGTTCGACGGAGACCTTACTTGCGTACTTTCTGAGGGATAGCAAGCTGTTTTGTGTTGCTAAAGAGGCATAGAAAGGAAGCTTCAAGAAGAGCCCAAGCCCGCAGGCTTGGGCTCTTCTTCAGGTTATAGCTATGATAGTCATCGGTCTCACCGGCGGAATCGCTAGCGGCAAGAGCACTGTAGCAAAAATACTTGCAGAACTGGGGGCGGTGGTGATTGACGCTGACAAAGTAGGGCACCAGGCCTTCCACCCTCACACTGAGGCATGGCGGAAGGTAGTAGCTGCCTTCGGCAAAGACATCCTGGGCCGGAACGAGGAGATAGACCGAAGTAAGCTGGCTCAAATTGTGTTCAATGACCCCAAAGCGCTGAAGCGGCTTAATAGTATTATGCATCCGCAGATGCATGAGATTGTGAGGCAAAAAATCGAGGGCTTGCGCCGAGAGGGTGCTGGAGTGGTGGTTCTGGAGGCCACACTGCTTATCGAAGCCAAGTGGACTGACCTTGTGGACCAGGTCTGGGTTACGATTACGCCAGAGGACGCTGTAGTGAATCGCCTGGTTAGCCAAAAGGGATTCACAGGCGAGCAGGCGAGGGCTCGGGTCAACTCCCAAACTCCCATAGCACAGAGAGCAGAGCATGCTGATGTGGTGATAAGGAATTATTCTGACATGGATACGCTGAGGAAGAGGGTCGAAGAGCTATGGCGAAAGCTTCCATCGACAAAGAATGATTGTGAGCGCACTTTGTTAGCTGAAGGGATAAACTGGAGACAAGAGGTCAAAAAGGCACTGGCTTCGCTGCAGCGACAAGTTGTCACCAAAGAAGGTTACAGGCCTTCCGCTGTGCTTATTCCCATTTATGAGAACAAGAATGAGCATTACATTGTGCTCACTAAAAGGACACATGACGTAATGTATCATAAGGGGCAGATATCCTTCCCCGGCGGGGCTCAGGATACAGCGGACGATGACCTGACGGCCACCGCCCTAAGGGAAGCTTTCGAGGAGATCGGAGTTAGACCCGAGGACGTTGAGATACTGGGCACTCTAGATGACCAGTCGACTTATACCAGCAAATTCGTAATCACGCCTTTTGTAGGCGCTATTCCCTACCCCTATAGGTTCAAGGTGAACAGGAAAGAGGTCGAAGAATTGATTGAGGCTCCATTATCAGCGCTTTTGAAGCCGGGCTGCTTTAGCCCCGAAACGCAGGACGAAGAAGGCAGAACTTATCCCTGGGGACACTATATTTGCGGCAATCACAAAATCACCGGAATCACCGCGAGGATATTGAAGCAGCTTCTGGACTCGGTTTTCACCAGTTGAGCAAGAGTTGCCTTAGCTTAAACAAAGCAGATACCACGGCGCGACGCTTGACCTCGGGGCGGCGGGGCGGGTACAGAGCGGAGAACGCGCTTTTCTTCTTACCGGCGTCGATGGCGATGTAGACAGTGCCCACAGGCTTTCCCTCTATCTCGGATGGTCCGGCTACCCCCGTGACACCGATGCCGATGTCAGCCTCTAGTTTGAGGCGCGCTGCTTTAGCCATCGCTGCAGCCACATCAGGGTCTACGGTACCCTTTTGAGCCAAGAGTCTGGCATCTACTCCAAAGGCAGCCTTGGTCTGGACTGAGTAGGCCACCAGCCCTCCCTTGAAGTAGTCTGAGCTCCCCGGGGCATCGGTGATAGTGCTGGCCAGAAGCCCTCCGGTGCAGGACTCCATGGTAGCCAGACTCAGTTTTCGTTCGCGGAGCATGTTGCCTATTAGCACCTCTAGGATATCATCGTCAAATCCCCAGATAGCCTGGCCCAGGATGGCTTTTAGCCTGGATTCGGCCTGGGCAATCATCTGCTCTGCGTTGGCGCGTTCATACGATTTGGCAGTGAGGCGCAGCTGTATGCCATTTATCTTGGCGTAGAGCGCCAAAGTGGGGTTGGTTGAGGAGAGAAGAGGGCTTACCATCTCATCCAGCCTGGCTTCGGGTATGCCGGCGGTCTTGATGATGCGTGAGATGATAACCTCGCCGCTGACTTTTTGACTGAGCTTGGGCTTAACCTCGTTGACCCACATGCGCTGCATTTCCCAGGGCGGGCCAGGCAGCGCCAGGATTATTTTACCCTCGCGCTCTACCCACCAGCCCGGGGCTGTTCCTACTGCGTTGGGAATGGCGCAAGCTGAAGGTATGATATTAGCCTGCTTGATATTGCGCTGGGGCATCTCCACGCCGAGCTTGCAGAACATACTTTTGAGTCCGTCTACGATTTGGAGGTCAAGCTTCATCTCCTCGCCCAGAAATTCGGCGATAGCCTCACGGGTTATGTCCCCTTCAGTCGGCCCCAATCCTCCTGTTAAGATGATGATGTCGGAGCGTTCCCAGGCTCGCCTCAAGGCTTCCTCTATGCGTGACTGGTTATCGCCTACCTGTGTAATCCAGTAAAGGTCAATGCCCAGTGACGGCAGCTCGGCAGCGATGTATGGAGAATTGGTGTCGGTTATTTGCCCCAATAGGAGCTCGGTGCCGGTAGAGATAATCTCAGCTTTCATGCTTAGCCGTTAAAAGGTCTCTTCTAGAATCAGTTTTAGTGTATCAAGAAGCCTTTACTTTTGAAGTATCTTCAACGTCACTTCAGCCGCCTTCTTACCTGATAGCAGCATGCCGCCGAAGATCGCCCCCATTCTGGGTGAGCCGAAAACGGCGTTGGCTGCCATTCCGGTCACCATCAAGCCCGGGTAGACCTCTCGGGTGTTCTCTATCAGTTTCTTTTCTCCCACATCCGCCAGCATCGATTTCTCGCCCATCACTTCCCCGGTCCTTGTCTTCAGCTTAGGCCCAATTTTCCTGACTACTATGTGGCAGACCTCTGTTTCATGCCCGGTAGCATCTATCACCATCCTGGCTCTGATAGCGAGAGGGTCAACATGCAGCTTCGCCATTGAAGTAGCAGTCCAGTTAAGCACCAAACCTGTTATCCTATCTCTTTCGTCTATCATTACATCTTCAACGCTAATCAGGTTGAACATCTTTGCTCCGGCCTTTATCGATTTAGAGCAAATGGTGGCTATAGTCTCCAGAGAATCAGCAACATAGTAGCCTTTCTGATATTTCACCGTCCGGACTTCAAACTCGTCCAGTATCCTTTTGCCTTCTTCTTGCACCACTATGCTGTTGAACATCATCCCGCCGCCTGGCATGCCGCCGCCTACCCTCAAGTTCTTCTCGAATATGACGGTTTTAATCCCTGCTTTTGCCAGATAATAAGCAGCCGTCATGCCTGATGGTCCCGCTCCCGCGATAGCCACATCCACGTCCAGCGCCCCCAGAAATTCCTTGGTGAAGCTCTCGACTATTGCTTTAGATATGGTTATCTCGTCTATTTTCACAGGTGTCCTCCCTATTCAACTGAAAGCTTTTTGAGGGCAATATTCTCTAACAACGCACAGAAGTGGTGCCGAGGTATTTTGCAACCAAATCCATGGCGCAGTATTGGCCGCACATGCTGCAGCCTGCTCCTGTGGTACCATGCTGGCTGCGGGCCTTCCGGGCTCTCGGCGGGTCTATGGAAAGCTTCACTTGCTCTTCCCAGTTAAGGTTCTTACGGGCCACCGACATCTTCCTGTCCCAATCGAGCGCACCCTTCACGCCTTTGATAATGTCGCCAGCATGGGCGGCGAGGCGGGCTCCGATCACGCCTTCCCTCACATCGTCCGGGTCGGGCAGTGATAGATGTTCCGAAGGTGTAACGTAACAAAGGTAATCTGCGCCTGCAGCAGCAGCGATGGCGCCTCCGATGGCGGCGGTGATATGGTCGTACCCGGCAGCAATATCTGTCACCAGCGGGCCAAGCACATAGAATGGCGCTCCCTTGCAAACCAGCTTCTCCATCTGGACGTTGGCTGCGATCTGGTCGAGCGGCATGTGCCCTGGGCCTTCCACCATCACTTGTACGCCTGCGGCACGGCTGTGTTCCACCAGCTCGCCTATGGTGAGCAACTCCTCTATCTGAGCACGGTCAGAGGCATCGGCCAGACTTCCCGGGCGAAGACCGTCGCCCAGGCTGAGCGTGATATCATACTTACGCGCAATCTCGAGCAGGCGGTCGAAGTGCTCATAAAGCGGGTTCTCCTTGCCATTATGCAGCATCCAGCCGATGGTGAAGGCGCCGCCTCGGGAGACGACGTCGGTTATTCTCTTGGCCTTGCGCAGGCGGTCTATTGCTTTCAGGGTTATGCCGCAGTGCACGGTCATGAAATCGACCCCATCTTCTGCTTGCTCCTGAATGGCAGCGAAGAGGTGGTCAACGGGCATGGCCACAATCGAGCCCCATCTGTTGATGGCTTCGATTCCTGCTTGATAGATAGGGACGGTGCCCAGAGGCAGCGAGGTCGAAGCTAGAATGGCGCGGCGGATAGCGGTAATATCGCCACCGGTGCTCAAGTCCATAACGGTGTCTGTCTGAGCATCTACGGCAGCTCGCAGCTTCTCAAGCTCTGTGTTGACATCAGCATAATCAGAAGAAGTACCGATGTTAGCATTGACCTTGGTGCGCAGCCCCTTCCCTATGCCGCAGGGTTCAACCCCTCGGTGGTGGATATTGGCTGGAATTACGATCAAGCCTTCGGCTATACCCTGGCGAACAATCTCGGCGTCGAGCCCTTCTTTTTGGGCTACGACTTTCATGGCACGGGATATGGTTCCGTCTCGCGCTAATTCCAATTGGGTCACTATTATCCCCCTTGAAAAAGAAAAACCAAGAACCTGAATCTGCGGTAGTTCTTGGTCTTAAAACCGCGTTTTCCTCCGCTCGAATTATCGAGATCAGGTTCTAAGGGTTATCCCGAATCAGTCGGGATTCTCAGCTTGTGAGCACCCCTAGCGGTCCCGTATTCACTTTCTTATAAGTATACAACAAATTCAGCCAGAATACAAGTGCGATTCAATTTTACAGTTCCCCGATGTCCTCTTTCCATAAGTCGGGATTGTTTTTTATGAAATCTTTCATCACTTGCATTCAGTCAAATTCAAATCAGTGACTTCAACGCCGTGCGATTCCATGAATTCTCTTGCTCCTGCAAACGTCTTAGACTCTCCAACAATTACCTTCTTGATGCCGAACTGGACAGTGGCGCCGGCGCAAAGGTAACAGGGCATGAGTGTGGAGTAGAGGACTGTACCTTTATATGAGCCAACCCTTCCCGCGTCGCGCAGACAGTCTATCTCGGCATGGAGTATAGGGTCATCGTCCTGCACTCGCTTGTTGTGTCCTCTCCCGATAATTTTCCCCTTCTTTACCAGGACGGAGCCAATGGGGATCCCTCCCTCTTCGAGCCCTTTTCTGGCCTCATCAATAGCTGCTTTCATGAAGATATCCATAGCTTCACCTTTTTATTGTCTCTTTGTCGGGTAAATACAGGAGCCTTTTAGACAGCAGTCATCACAAAGGGGGACTTTCTTGCAGGCTTCCTTGCCGTGACGGACGAGCAGGGCATGGTATTCGTTGAATAGCTTTTCATCGGCAGGCAGGTTTGCCATGAATGTTGCCTGGAAGGCGGGGTAGTTGTCTCTCAATGGATGAAGGCCAAGTCTGCTGAGAATACGTCTGGTGTAGGCATCGATGACAAATATGGGCTTGTGAGCAGCGTACAGTATTATCGAGTCAGCCGTTTCTGGGCCTATGCCGTGAATGCCGAGAAGCTCGCTGCGAAGTAGCTGGATGTCGAGAGAGAACAACCTTTCCAGGGAGTCTTCGTGGGCCTCTTCCAGATGTTTCACGAATGATTTGAGCTTTAGCGCCTTGGCATTGTAGTAACCGGAGGGATAGATGAGCTTGGCCAGTTTGCCGGAGGGGAGCTTGCGCAGAGACGTGGGGTTCATCGCTCGCGCCTGTTTGAGATTCGAGATAGCCTTCTCCACATTTCCCCAGGCTGCAGACTGTGTGAGGATAGCCCCTACGATAACCTCGAAAGGTGTATCTGCCGGCCACCAGTGTTGAGGACCGTAGCAAGCGAGAAGCAGATGATAAATTTCAGTTAGCTGGTGAGTTAGAGAGTGGGCGTAACGTGTAGTGTCCGCTGATTTCTTATACTTTCTAAGCCGGGTCATGGCTATCTCGGCATCCGATGGCGCTATTCAGACTGCTGTAACTTACGTACCCAATCCGGCACCTTGATCTTGGCAATGGAGTCGCCGGGGAGATAGGGTTTTATATCCAATACTGGTGTGCCATTTAGAGCATCAAGGCCGGTGACTATGAGGACGTTTTTTACCTGCGCCTCCAGTTTCACCACTGCCATGCCCAGGGCGTTGGGCCTGACCGGACTCCGTGTAGCAAACACTCCAACTAATGGCAAATCTGGCCTCATTTGCGGATGGGTCTTGTGAGGAGAGCTTGCGCCCGCTGGACTGAGGTGGAACCAAAAAAGCACTAGTAGATGCGAGAATTCCTTCAAGCCTTCTAGAGCGTCTTCGAGGTCGGGTCTGACGATAATCTGGGACACTTCTCTATTCCAATCACGTCTTCCCATCTCCTTAACATCGTTTTTGACTATGGCGATGGGTTCTAGAGTCATTGCGCTTTGATTTCTCCCTGCCTGGTTCAACTCATTCTCCTAACTCTATTCCTCGTCCATGCAGTAGGCCGCCAGACGTCTTGCAGTTTTATCATGACTCTCTCGTCTCTCAGACGCTGGGACAGATTATACCACAACGTGGGAGCAGTCATCGGGTATCCTCAGGTCTTCACAGAGAGGATCGCAGCACAGTTGAGAAATAGATAGCCTTCACCTTACGAGCCAGATTGTTCCTCTGCGCCCCAAGTTTGCATCATCTTCTTAATGCGCTCTGCCAGCTTGGGGCTGGCTCGGAGCCGCTCAATGAAAATGGGGCAGCTCTCGAGGAGGAAGTTCTGTGTCGCCGAGGCGAGCTCTGCAAAGTACCGCGACATGGTAGCATCCTCAGCCATGAACGGTGAGCTGGGCAACTGCCTCTTAATATCCTCTATGGTGAACCTCATGGGCATCACGCAGGACTTATACCAGGGGCACTCCTTGCACTGCACTACAGCAGCCGCTTCATCCAGTATGTCACCCATACAACCGCCTTCACCGAATCACTTAGCTATTTTTAGTTTATGGTTAAACCAACTATTTGTCAAAAATCCGCCCATCCTCCCAGCCAGCATGAAGCACTACAGGCACCATGGCCAGAAGCGGGGATTTAAGGGAGGTAGGGCCTAATATAGCTTCTGGCAACTTGCGGAATCGTTACTTCGGACTCATCAGCGTTCGGTCCTCTTGAGTACCAGTAGGATCCTTCTACGGTTATTGCGTTTTGAAGGGCTTGGCGCTAAAGCCTGCTTCAAGGACTCGCCAAGTGGGTGGGAATCAAGGGTTTCCTCTCCCAATGCCTCTTCCACCTCCCCAATCCTTATCAAATCTGTAATAAGAGGAGATGGCCGCTTCAATAGTATGGATATCGCTGTCCTGCCATCGGTGTAGCCCTCGGTTGACAGAATACGTATATTTTTAAGTCTCTGCAGGGATATACGCAATCTCTCTAGTTGAAAAAAATCGATCGGTGGCATAATGGCTAACTCCACTTGGCCTTGGTAAACAGCTGTTTGATTTCCTACTTCGGCCTTCATCTCAGGGCCAGTCTCTTCTTCGGCTGGCTCCAAAATAGACTTCGGTGTTTGCGAGGGAGGCGTGGCTGCCGGAGTTTTTGCCGCTTCAGCGATGGGGGGAGCCTTGAGCAGGCTATGGGCGAGTTCTTGATGTGGCAAGAACTCAGCGGAGACCGAGTCTTTTGTTTCTTTAAGGAGCCGCTGAACCTCTTGCTCTGCATCGTGGGATTTTCCATCTGCCGAAAGTCTGTCGGCAGCTGCAGCTTTAGCCTCCTCAATGAGGCGACGTACTTTCGGTTCTCCTTGCGGGATTCTCTTTGTTATCTCTGCCTCAGTATCAGCAATTCTTGCTGCTTCCACAATGATCTGGAGTCCTGTCTGTAATGCTTGGGTGACTATCTTGTTTCCTTCCTCCTCGGCTTTTCTTGTTGCTTCCTCAACAATCTTTTTTGCCTCGCCCTCTCTTTTTCTCGTTGCTTCCTCAATAATTTTGCGTCCGGTCTCCTTTGCTTGGGCCATTATCTTATTTGCTTCGGTCTCAGCCTTCTTGGTTGCTTCCACAATGATGCCAAATCCTTTGTCTAGTTCTTGGGTCATCGTAGTGCCCAATTGTGACTCGATGACAACATTCTTAGCTTCTCTGGAAGTCAGGCCTATTTGCTCTCCGTTCTGGGGGATTGTCCTGCTTTCACCGGATCGAGCTTGTTCTCGGGCTTTTGCAACAATCTCACGAGCCTCCTGTTGCGCTTGGGCTAAGATCGTGGCTGCCTTGACCTCGGCAGATCTTACCGCCTCACTAATAATCTGTCGCCCCTTCTCTTCAACCATATTGAGGATTTTTGTTGCTTCATCGTTGGCTTGTTTTCTCGCTTGTTCGATGATCTGCTGCTCCTTTCGCTGAGCAGGTTTAAACAAATAGCCAGAGTACGCTCTGACTTTCCTTTTCATCCCCTCATTTTTCTTGGTCTCCATGCCCCCCTCCTTGAGCGAGCGGATAATTGTCACCAGCCGAGAACGGCCTCGATTAACTCCTACGAGGGTGTAATATTATAATCCTTTTTTATATGCTTGTCTAGGAGGATCAATCCGTGGTACTTCTGCACCGTAGTTGATATATAGTTCCGATTATTTTACCCTTCGGGGAAAAGCTCGGAGGGTGAAATGGAAGAGGACATAATCTGGGTAGAAAAGGTAGGTAAAAGGCGGATGGTTAAAAGATATGTATTAGAGGATTTTAAATGTAAATATTGTGGTGGAGCGAATCTAGTTCTATATGGGAAGCAAAAAAATAAACAACAGTGGTGGTGCAAAGACTGCCAGAGGAAATTCAGTCAAGGGCTTTCGCTCCCCAAAATGAGGTCGCCAGTAAGTCATGTAGGTTCAGCCGTTCAGCAATACTTCGATGGCCAGTCCCTCAATGAGATTTGTCGAAACATAGAACAGCAATATGGCTATAAGCCCAACAATTCAACAATCTACCGATGGGTTGATGAGTTTACCGATAGGGCGATACAAGAGACTAAGGATATACACCCGCAGGTAGGAGATACATGGATTGCAGACGAGACTGTTATCAAGGTTGGCGGAGTCAATTACTGGTTCTGGGACTGTATAGACGCTGATACCAGATACCTTTTAGCGTCTCGGATGGTGACTACAAGGGGCACTAGAGACGCTAGGGCTTTAATGGAACTGGCAGAGGAAAGAGCTGGCAAGACTCCAAAGGTAGTTGTAACCGATAGGCTTAATAGTTATCTCGATGGGATAGAAATGGCCTTTGGCTCAGATACCCTGCACAAGCAAGGTTCGCCATTCGGCTTACAGAATAATACAAATCTCATTGAGAGGTTTCAGGGGTCGCTAAAAGACAGAACCAAGATACTCCGAGGACTAAAGAAGCCCGAAACGGCGAGACGTTTCCTTGAGGGTTGGCTTGTACATTATAACTTCTTTAGGCCACATCTTTCGCTTAACGGCAAGACCCCCGCCGACAAAGCAGGCATAAGTTTTGAGCACAAGGATTGGTTAGACCTCATACGAAGCCCAAAGGATACAGCCAAAATAGAAGTATCAACCGAGCCAAAGCCAGTCCTTAGATTGCACCATCCGCCAATGCCCCGAATGTCGTATAGACCTCGCTATAAGCCTCATAGGAGAGAGGGAATGATAATTCATCCCGATGGACGCAAGGAAAGACAAAAGACAAAGGAGAGGGACGATAATATGATTGAGTGGCTACCCCTCGCAATCTTTGGCGGTGCGACACTTTTACTATGTCTTCTTCTATGTATATTTGGCTTTGTTTTTCTAGCAAAAGTCAGAAGGCAACAAAAAAACCTATTAAAAGGGCTAGGAGACCAATCACTAAAAACGTTATATCTAATCCTAGAAACCAGTTATCAAGACTTTCTTTTGCTTGTGGATAAAAAAGTAGAGGGAGACCAAAATATTGACGTTGATGGTGAGATTCAAGTGCATTATCAATTCTCCTATAAATCCAACGTAGCGGCCCAAGAATCACAAAGAAGCAGAAAGCCGCCGCAGCGAACGCAGGAGTAGATGAGTGTGATGGATATGGGTATTGCGAGAAAAGTACTACGCCTACCGCAAAGAATCCTAGTGAGCCTGTGGCTTCGATTATGACGTTAATCATTAGTCTGTAGGGACTGTATCACAAGAAGAAAGGGAAATCAACTAATATGCAGAAGAACCCAATCCGTTAGCTTTGGTTTGCGATTGTTTTTAGGATGGCATTTTGGCTTCAAAAAATAGGGTAGGAGGTTAATGGTAGCGCATAGGGGATTCGAACCCCTGATCTTCGCCTTGAGAGGGCGATGTCCTTGGCCGCTAGACGAATGCGCCCCGCTAATCTGAGTCTATTATACCCGAACGGTCAACGGGCAGCAAGGCTACCCAGGTTTCGGGCACTTGACATTGTTACAATATATGTTACAATATGTTGTAACAGGAGGGTGGCGAGATGGCTAAGATTAAGTCTATATCCATTAGCGAGGCAAGGCCTAAGCTAACACATCTGGTTGATGATGTCTCAACAGGGGGAGAGGCTTATTTCATCATCTCTAACAGCGAGCTTAAGGCGGTCCTATTGGGCATAGACGAATATAATGCCCTCAGAGAGCGGCTGGAGGATTTGGAGGATACTATGGATATTCTGAAGGCTGAGCTCGAAGGCGAGCCGACTATGCCTTTTGAAGAGCATCTGGAGAAGACTAAAGCCGGGAAGAAGGTTCGTGTACCGGCTTGAGATCAGCCACGTAGCGCATAAACAGATTGAGGCTCTTCCTCACAGAGTTGCCCAGAGGATTAATGAAGCCATCGCTGAACTGGCGAACGAGCCGCGACCTGCCGGGGCTAAGAAGTTGATAGGAATAGAGGAATATAGGATAAGGGTGGGGGACTATCGAATCCTTTACCGGGTTAACGATGAGTCTCGCTTGATAATTGTGTACCGGGTGAAGCACCGAAGGGAGGCTTATAGATAGAAACCCATAACCTCGAGCTTCAATGGTGCCTCAGATTAAAAGTTCCAACAGTGGCTGCGTAAATACTTAGCTACTAGATACCACTGATAACTTGTAACGTTTCCCTGGCTCTAAAACTTCTATTCGGAGCTTGGCTCCATCTCTCAGTCCTGGGTGATTATCGAACCATGGGCGAAGTTTACTCTGAATATATGCTCCTCCTTTGGGATCGCCGTAGGGAGTCCCATTAGGGGCAGAGGTAACGTGAGTAGTTAAGAGTCCGCAATCTGTTTCTAGATCAAAATTAACCTTGTAACCTGGGAAGAAGGTCCTTTTATCTTTGGGTATAGGAATTAGAGCCCATCTGCGAGCGGTATATAATCGGTCTAGTTGTATTTCTATTGCTTTGGTGGAGTTGACATTATTAACCTTCTCCAAAGCAGGCGTAGGCTCTTTTTTATCCAATCCAAGAACAACTCGCAGAACTTCATTAGGTGTACCGAATACTAAATCTAGGATTTTGGCATGTTCCTTAAGCTTTGACATCACCTCATCGTCTATCCGTATTACTGGTGCCATATTGCCACCTCTGCGTTATTAGTTTTTGTTGGTAACATTATAACAAAAGGTAACTAATTTGTCAAGCTCCTTTCACTATGTTGTTAAATAAAAAATAGGGAGCGAAGCTCCCTATTCTCGATTTATCATGGCTGGGGCACGAGGATTCGAACCTCGGCTAACGGATCCAGAGTCCGCTGTCCTACCGCTAGACGATGCCCCAACGAACCTGAAGCCGAAATACTGATCAAATCTCAACAATCTCGGCTTTGTGACTATAGTGTAGAGGACTTGTGAAATCTTGTCAACAGCTTCTGTGTATGAGAGTTCAGGGCCCCTGCAACTTCTTCAGGGCTGCTTCGATGCGCTTAAGGCACCTTTCCCTGCCCAATGATGCCATAGTTTGGAATAGTGGTGGAGCGGCAGTGCGCCCGGTAACTGCTACCCGGAGCAGGCCGAAGAAATCGCCGGTCTTGAGTCCCAGCTCAGTGGCGAGGTTTCGTAGCGTTTCCTCGAGCGATGGGGCGTCGAAGGTCGGGGCTTGAAGCCGCTTTAAAGCGGCTTCAAGCCCCCTCACTGCGTCTTCCTTGGTCAGCTTCTTGCCCAAGAGCAGTTCGACCCGGTAAACAGGTTGCTCGACAAAGAAGAAATCGCAAAGCGCTGCAGCCTCTCCGAATGTCATCAGCCGCTCCTGCATCAGAGGCGCTATCTGCTTCATATATTCCCGAGAAATAGGACGCTTCACCGATTGAGGCAGGTCTCTCTCCAAAAACGGCAGTAGCTGGTCTGTAAGCTCCTCAGGCGTTAATTTGCGTATATATACTCCGCTCATCCACTTGAGCTTGTCGAGATTGAAAACGGCGCTGGTCTTGCTGATGCGCTCGATGGAAAAGTTTTGTACTAGCTCTTCTTTCGTGAAAAGCTCGGTGCGGTCGTCGAGAGACCAGCCCAGAAGAGCGAGGAAGTTCATCATCGCCTGCGGCAGGTATCCTTGTTCACGGTACTCCGTAATAGCGGTAGCGCCGTGCCTCTTGCTCAGCTTGCTGCGGTCGGTGCCCAGTATCATGGGTAGGTGCGCAAACAGGGGGTGCTGCCACCCCAGAGCATCGTAAAGCAGAACATGGCGCGGAGTGCTCGACAGCCACTCATCGGCTCTGAGAACGTGCGTTATTTTCATAAGGTGGTCATCGGTAACATTTGCTAAATGGTAAGTAGGGTACCCATCCGATTTCAGCAGCACGAAATCATCCAATGTGCTGTTGTCGAATACCACTTCTCCCTTAATCAGATCGTTGAACCTGGTCTCTCCTTCTAGCGGGGTCTTGAATCGAATCACAGGGACGATGCCCTGGGCTTCGTGTTTTGCCCTTTCCGCAAGGCTCAGATTGCGACAGTGGCGGTCGTAGCTGCGCATAGAATCCTTGCGCTGGGCCATCTCGGTGCGCATCCGGGCCAGCCGGTCCTCGGAGCAGTAGCAGGGGTAGGCGTGGCCTCCCTTTACCAGTAGTTGGGCAATCTCCTGGTAGTGTTCCAGCCGCTGCGATTGGAAGTAGGGCCCATACTTGCCTCCTACCTCCGGTCCTTCGTCCCAGTCTATTCCCAGCCATTTTAGGCCGTCCAGAATAGCTTCGGTAGCGCCTTCAACTCTGCGGTTGACGTCGGTGTCCTCGATGCGCACAATGAAGCTGCCGCCGCTGTGTCTGGCGAAGAGCCAGTTGAACAGGGCGGTTCTGATATTCCCTACGTGAGGATACCCGGTGGGGCTGGGTGCGTAGCGCACCCGAACCTTACTTTCGCTCATAGCCCTCCGCAATGCTTTCTATAAATTGCTTCCTATTCTAGCATCATCAAAGGGGAGCGTCTACCCGAGGGCTACCCTGGTAAGCGAATCATTGACAAAGGCAAGGGGAAATTGTAACCTTATCTATAATTTTAGATTCGATAACAAGGGAGAAATCATTCATGCCTTCCGATTTTATTCGCGATATCATCAACGAGCACAACAAGAATGGTAGGTTCGGTGGGCGCGTCCACACCCGGTTCCCGCCGGAGCCGAACGGCTATCTGCACATCGGCCATGCCAAGTCCGTCTGCCTTAATTTCGGCATCGCCGCCGAGTACAAAGGCCTCTGTAATTTACGGTTCGACGATACCAACCCCGCCAAGGAAGAAGTGGAATATGTCGAATCGATTATAGAAGACGTGCGCTGGCTCGGGTTTGACTTTGAGGACCGTCTGTACTACGCATCAGACTACTTCGAGCAGATGTATCATTACGCGGTGCAGTTGATTAGAGCTGGCAAGGCCTACGTTGACGATTCGAGCGCGGATGAAATCAGAGAGGGCCGCGGCACTCTCACTGAACAGGGTAAACAGAGTCCATACCGCAACCGTTCGGTCGAGGAGAACCTCGACCTGTTCCAGCGCATGAGGGCAGGTGAGTTCGAGGATGGCTCCCGGGTGCTCCGCGCCAAAATCGACATGGCGTCACCGAATTTCAATATGCGTGACCCTGTGATGTATCGCATACTGCACGCCGAGCATCACCGCACAGGTAACAAGTGGTGCCTCTATCCCATGTACGATTGGGCTCATGGTCTTGAGGACTCTATCGAAAGAATCACCCATTCCATTTGCACGCTGGAATTTGAAGACCATCGCCCTCTATACGATTGGTTTCTCGATGAACTGGGTGTTTATCATCCTCAGCAGATTGAGTTCGCCCGCCTCAATCTCACTTACACGGTGATGAGCAAGCGCAAGCTGAGGCAACTGGTAGAGGCGGGAAATGTCAGCGGCTGGGACGACCCCCGCATGCCCACTGTTTCCGGTTTGCGCAGACGCGGCTACACGCCGGAGTCTATCAGGACTTTTGCTGAGCGTATCGGCGTAGCCAAGACCGATAGCACTGTCGGTGTTGCGCTGCTGGAGCATTGTATCCGCGAGGACTTGAACAAGCGTGCCCCAAGGGTTATGGCAGTGCTGAAGCCGCTTCGTGTAGTCATCGACAATTATCCCGAAGGCAAGACAGACGAACTGGAGGCTGTAAATAATCCCGAAGACCCTGCCATGGGCACGCGCAGAGTGCCTTTTTCAAAAGTGCTTTATATAGAACAGGACGATTTCATGGAAAAGCCGCCGAAGGAATTCTTCCGTCTGGCTCCAGGCCGTGAGGTACGATTAAGGTATGCATATATCATCAAATGTGTCGAGGTGGTGAAGGATAAGGCCGGCAAGGTGGTCGAGTTGCACTGCACATATGACCCCGAGACACGGAGTGGGGAGGCTGGGAGCAGCCGTAAGGTCAAGGGGACCGTACACTGGGTTTCGGCTGCCCATGCTCTTAAAGCCGGGGTGCGTCTTTATGACCGCCTCTTCACGGTGGAAAACCCTGGCGATGTCGATGATTTTGTAACTGTTTTGAATCCCAATTCGCTGCAGACTGTGACAGGATATGTTGAGCCCGGCCTGGCAAACGTAACCCCCGGAAGCCGCTATCAGTTCGAACGGCTGGGGTATTTCTGCGTTGATGCGAAAGATTCTTCCGCCGAACGGCTGGTATTCAATAGGACGGTCACTTTACGCGATACCTGGGCCAAGATAGCGAAAAAGCTTTGATGTAGAAACGTTCCTCTCAGTCAAGCTGCTTCAAAACATCCTCCAGGTCTGACGGCAGCTCTGACTCGAATTCAACTAGCTCTCCACTTGAAGGCAGCCTGAAGCCGAGCCTGTGGGCGTGGAGGAATTGCCGCCCCAGCAGAGGAGACCTTTTCCCGTAGATGTGGTCGCCGAAGATGGAGTGCCCTATGGCAGCGAAATGCACCCTTATCTGATGGGTGCGCCCGGTCTCGGGCATTGCCTCCACCAATGTGTAATCATCGAAGTATTTGAGCACTCGGTACTCTGTCTTTGCCTCCCTACCTCCTGAGACCACAGCCATTCTCTTCCTGTCCTGGGGATGGCGGCCTACGGGGGCGTCGATAGCTCCGCGCTCCGGTGTTAGATGGCCCAGAACCAGGGCGAGGTATCCCTTTTTGATAGAGCGCTGTTTTATCTGGCGCGAGAGGCTTTTCTGGGCAGCGTCATTCTTAGCTACCATCATCAGCCCAGAGGTATCCTTGTCCAGTCGGTGCACGATTCCGGGTCGGACCGAGCCGTTAATCCCTCCGATGTCGGGGCAGCGGGCCAGGATGGCATTCACCAGCGTACCGCTTTGCTGTCCAGCCGCAGGATGCACCAGCAATCCCGCTGGCTTATCCACAACTATAAGGTCTTTGTCCTCGTAGACAACCTTAAGCGGTATATTTTCGGCTGTCAGTGAGATATGCGATGGCGGAGGTATGGATACAACTATCTTATCGCCAGTGTTAAGCTTCTGGCTGGCTCTGGCGGCATGGCCGTTAACTGCGACCTGACCTTCGTTTATCAGCTTCTGGGCGTAAGAGCGCGAAATCTGGCACTGCTCCGCTATGTACTTATCGAGGCGTTCGCTAGGGCTGGAGGCGGTAAACTCAAGCCTTCTATTCATCTTTGTGCGCTTTTGGAGGCTTTCTTCGGTGTAACGAATAACAGATAACAAGCGATGATGACGGTGCCTACGACTATGGACATGTCAGCCACATTGAACACAGGCCAGGCTCCGATATCGATGAAATCAGTTACTTTCCCCTCGAAACGCAGGCGGTCGATGAGATTGCCCACAGCGCCTCCGAAGTCGAGCCCCAGTCCTACTTTTAGCAGTGTGCTCTGTAAGGGTAGGTAGCGAAGGTAAACCAGAAACACCGCTATTCCGATTACAGCAACTATTGCCAGGAGAAATGCCTGGTTGGCCAAAATCCCGAAGGCGCCGCCGGTATTGGTGATGTAGTATATCTTGAATAGGCCTTCCCTTGGTATCGACTGCCCTAGCTCCATATTTGTTCTGACCAGGTACTTAGTGAGCTGGTCAAGCCCTACCACAGCCAACGCTATTACGATTAGGAGCAGCCCTCTGGTCGCTTTATGTGTGGAGTGGTTCGAATTTGTCATAGTAATGTGTTGCAGCGAATTTTTATGCTAGAGTTCGAGTTTAGCATATCTGGGAACGGCGCACAACTTTACCACGCTTCTCAGCGAGAAGGTTTATAGAGGAGCAAGCTAGCTCTGCTCTGGTAACTTGAGTTTGTCAACGAAGAAGGCAGCGATCCTGGCAGCCACCTTGTCTTCATAGCTCCCCCAGAAGTGGTCAGCCCCGGATATTAGCTCGAAATCATTGGGTGGAGGCAGCTCCTCGGCAAGGCGCTGCAGGGAGATAATGCTTACAAACTGGTCGGCGCCGCCGCAGATGATGAGTTTGGGTTTGGTGTATTGCTTCAGCGGGACATATGTGGAGATCGTCGGCGATATCAGCGCCAGGGCCTTCACTCTCTCGTCGGCTGGGGCGACCTCCAAGGATACTCCACCTCCGAAGGAGTAACCGCAAAGCCCAATTCTTTCTTTATCAACTGCCTCCAGCGTCGACAGGTAGGAGATTGCTGCTACGATGTCTTCCTTTTCCCCGATGCCGTCACTGAACTTGCCCTGGCTTGCGCCCACACCGCGAAAGTTGAATCTCAGGGAAGAGATCGACGCTTGCGCCAGCGCCTGGCAGATGGGGACGAGCACATTATTGTTCATCTCGCCACCGTAGAGGGGGTGAGGATGACAGACTACTACCCCAGCGGAAGGGCCTTTGCTCTCCGGCACAGTGGTTATGCCCTCAAGAATGAGGTTGCCGCAGGGGAACTTCACTCTGGTCTCTATCATGGTTTGTCCTCTTTTTTAGTTTGTCCCTCGCTCTTCGCTTTTCCGCGCCATTTTTTGAGCCTGCTATCTATTTCCTTCTCAAAGCCCTGGTCGCTCGGTTCATAGTATTTTTTACCCTGGAGTGAATTGGGAAGGTTCTGCTGCCCCACGAAATGTCCCGGGAAGTTGTGGGCATATTTATAGCCTTTGCCGTAGCCCACATCACGCATCAGCCTGGTAACCGGATTGCGCAGATGGAGCGGAACGGGGTCATTCCTGGTCTTCTCCACATCCTGTTGCACCTGGGAGTAGGCTGTGTACAGGGAGTTGCTCTTGGGTGCGGTAGCCAGATAGACTACCGCCTGGGCTAATGCCAGATTGCCTTCGGGCATTCCTACAAAGTGGACTGCCTGTTGGGCCGAGGTGGCGACGACCAGCGCCTGGGGATCGGCCATGCCTATGTCTTCCGAGGCGAACCTTATCAGTCTCCGCACGATGTAGAGCGGGTCTTCCCCGGCTTCCAGCATCCGCCCCAGCCAGTAAAGGGCGGCATCGGGGTCTGAACCACGCAGCGACTTATGCAGGGCGGAGATGATGTTGTAGTGTTCTTCGCCAGCCCTATCGTAGAGCAGGGCACGGTGCTGGATGGCGTCTTCGATAGCGCTGAGCTTGATGTGACGCTTGCCATCCTCAGAGGGTGCGGTCGTCGAAGCGGCAAGCTCAAGAGCATTAAGCGCAACCCTGGCGTCTCCATTTGACATAACTAACAAGAACTCGAGAGCCTCATTGTCAAGTGCTACTTTCATCTTGCCCAGCCCCCGTTCTTCATCGTCAATTGCCCGCTGCACTAGAAGTCTTATCTGTTCCTCAGTAAGAGCATTCAAGGTGAACACGCGGCAGCGGGAGAGCAGGGGAGAGATGACCTCGAAGGAAGGGTTTTCGGTGGTAGCGCCGATGAGGGTGATGGTGCCGTTTTCCACATAGGGAAGAACGGCGTCCTGCTGAGCTTTGTTGAAACGGTGTATCTCGTCAATGAAAAGGATGGTCCTTTGCTGGTGCAAGGCGCGGCGCTCTTTAGCCTCGTCCACGATGCGGCGCAGGTCGGCCACGCCGGAAGCGACCGCAGATATCGGGCTGAAGTGCGATTTGGTTACTTGAGCGATGATATTGGCCAGGGTGGTTTTGCCGCTGCCCGGAGGGCCCCAGAAGATGATGGAGGGAAGCTGGTCGGCCTCAATGCTCTTTCTCAGCACATGGCCCTCACCTAATATGTGCTCCTGACCCACGAACTCGTCAAAATTCCCGGGCCTCATGCGGGCAGCAAGGGGAGCTTCGCGCCCCAACTGACTCTCGCCTGAGTATTGGAACAGGTCCGGGCTCTTTCCTTTTCTAGTCTGTTTCACTTTGCCGACCTTTGTGCTTCATGTTATCCGTACCTCTTAACCTCGAACTTGTAGAGCTTTACCGGCTCGTCCGAGTATATACCCGCTTTCTGGCGGCAGATGTCTATCTGCTGCTCCACGCTATCCACTCCTTCGAGGTCGGGCAGCAGCAGGCCCCGTCTCCCTCCACTCTCCACGATGACGCCGTACTTTCTGGGGTCAAGCTCTTCCTTACTTTTCACCGGCACCGGTTTGGTGAGCACGTCCACGCTGTAGGTCAGGTCGGAAAGCTCCGCAGCGGCCACCGGGGGGAAACGCGGGTCTCGGGTCGCCGATGATATGGCGTTGGCCATTGTCTCCTGAGCCACATTGGACTTCGTCGGTTCGAATGTTCCGATGCAGCCTCTCAGTCTGCCGTGCTTCTTGATGCATACGAAAACCCCTGCCTGCTCCTTCATCTCCTGTGACAGTTCCTTGGGCTGGGGAAGCTCTTTCTTATGGACATAGCTCTCCACTGTTTCCTTGGCCAGCTTTGTCAACGGGTGTATTTTCTCAGATTTCATGGCTTCACTCCCATCACCTCTTCACGATTATCCCGGCATAGCCTACCACGCCTGAATAATCGCCGGTTACATCGCCGCTTGTTTGATATTTGACCAGTTCCGCTCGCGTGGCACCAAGTTCCTTGGCAGCCGAGATGAGACTCACCGTTGGCGCATAGCCGCACATCGAGATGTTCAGCTTTTCGATTCGATTCAGAAGCTCGTCTTCATTCAGCTCCAGTATGGCGTTTATCGCCTGAGTATCCTTCCTCTTTGCGGACTCCTGCGATTCGTAGTGAGTCATGTCGCTGCTGGCGATTATGACTGCCTCAATCTTTGAATCTTTGATCGCCTTTGCTATAGCTTTGCCAATCTCCTTATAGACGGATCTGGGGCCATGTGACAGCACAATGGGAACAATCTTGAAGTCTTTCTTGAGATATTGTAGGAATGGTATTTGAACCTCAACTGAGTGTTCGTAGAGATGCGCCACCTGGTCTTCTTCCAGGTTTTTGGATTCTGCCAGAATTTTTTTGCCAAGTTGAGAGTCTATCTGCACTTCGCCAAAAGGTGTTACCCATGAGCCTTCCGTCATGATGCTGAAGGGTTTGCCGTAGCCTGTGTGGTTGGGTCCCATGATTACGAAAGTATCTTTGAACTTGATTCGCGACATAACAGCACCGGCCACCGCTCCTGAGTAAATATATCCTGCGTGCGGCGAGACCAGGCCGATAACCTCTTCCTTCTGTGCTTTTTTATCGATGAATTTGCTGATTTGAGCTTCCAGTGAAGAAGGCGAGCTGGGATAGAATTGTCCGGCTACAATCGGCTCTCTAATCATCGTAGCCCCCCCTTTTAGGATTATGTCCTAAAATTGAGCTCTGCTCCGCAGAAGCGGCACTTGGAACCATTTAGACCTACTATCTTGGTCTGATAACCTACACGCTGCACCACCACCCTGCCGCAGGAGTAGCAAGTGGTGTTTTCCCCTTTGTGTCCATGCAGGTTGCCCACGTAAATGAAACGAAGCCCGGCCTTTTGCCCGATGCTGTAAGCCCTTTCGAGTGTTGCCACCGGCGTGGGCGGGAGGTTTTGCAGCTGGTGCTGCGGGTAAAACCGTGTCACGTGCCAAGGTGTCAGTTCACCCAGGCGGTCTTTGATCCATTTGGCGATGCCCTCAAGCTGGGCATCATCGTCGTTCATGGTGGGGATGATGTTGGTGACCACCTCGACGTGCATCTTCCACTTCTGCTGTGCTCTCTCTGCGACCTCAAGGATACCACGCCACCTGGATATCCTGGCAAGTCTCATGTAGAAGGCGTCTGAAAAGCCTTTGACATCTACTCTCCAGGCATCGAGATAAGGGCCTATGGTATCCAGGGCCTCCGGCGTAGAGTAGCCGTTGGTCACATATACGGTATAAAGCCCCGCCGCTTTGGCGAGCTTGGCTGAATCCAGAGTGTACTCCAGCCAGATAGCAGGCTCATTATACGTCCAGGCGATACCCTGACAATCGTGGCGTTGAGCGAGTTCAATTGATTTCTCAGGAGATATATGCTGAGAGTCGCGTTTATCTTCCCAGGGAGCCTGACACGAAATCTGCCAGTTCTGACAGTGAATGCAATGGAAGTTGCAGCCCCAGCCACCGAGGGAGAAGGCCAGGCTTGTGGGATAAAAGTGGAACAGGGGTTTTTTTTCGATGGGGTCGACCGCTACTGAGGATACCTCACCGTAGTTCAGGATATGGAGGATGCCATCCTTATTCTGGCGCACCTGGCACAGTCCAAACTTCTGTGGCCGGATGACGCAGCGCCACTGGCAAACGTGGCAGCGCACTACGGAGTCACCTAGCTTCTCATATAGCATTGCCTCGCGTATGCCCGTATTCATAGAGAGCCCCCATCACGCCAGAGTCTATCACAGGGCGGGGTTTGTGTCTATCAGGTGCACTCTATTTTCCACCACTTGCCAAAGCATCTTCAAAAGGCTAGAATTATACGCGAATTAACATAGATGGCTAAGACAGCCGACAAAGAGGGGACTTGAGAATATGGCCAAGAAATCTCGAAGGAGAGCGGCAAGATATTCGGAGTTCAGTAAGTCAAGAAAGAAACGGCAGGTAGCTAGACCTGCTCCTCAACCACAAGAAGACTCCATTCCCGAGACTCAGAAGGTAGCTGCAGCCAGCGTAAAAAAGAGCCCTGCTCTTCCCAAGAGCCAGGCTACACAAAAGGGGCCCAAGACACAACCCGGGCTGAGGCTCACCATTCCTGACTACAAATATGTAAGAGATGACCTGAAGAGGGTGGGGATACTAACCGGGGCGATTATTGTGATACTTATCATCCTGGCTTTCGTGCTTGGCTAAGGCTCCTCCTCTTCATCCTCTTCGGGCGCTGGCTTTTCCGCTGGGGCTATCGACGGGGGAAGCGTTGCCCTGAATTTCTCCTTGGACTTCTTGCGTGTTGTCGGTAGCTGCTGAATTGCTTCCTTCACCTGGGATAGCCTCTGTTCGGGCTGCTCCACAGTCATATCTACTACCACCCCTCGCGCTCCCAGCCCCCATAGAATCTCGATATCGCTGGTTGACAAGCCGGGGGGCATAGTCATCAAGACATACTTCCCTGTGCTGCCAGCCAGACGCTCCAGTACCATCAGCTGATGAACGGTAAAGGCAGTTTCTTCCCCGCCAGTTGGATTGAGGAGCACTGCGTCCACCTGAAGGCGACTTATTGCCTTTGCCAGATTCTCGGGCAGCGAGGTATCGATCCTGAGCACCTTACCGATTCTCTCCTCTATCATGACCGCGGCTGGAGTCTTGGCTGGGTTGAAAATAACAAAATCGCAACCAAGTTCAATGAGTTGTTCGATATCTGCCTTGTTCACCATCTCCAGGGATATACCCCAGGGAATTTCAGCTTTGGTGCGGTTCATCTTGGCTAGTGCTTTGCTGCCCTTCTCTAAATTCTCCATATTCAGTAGCAAAGCGTCAGCGCCTTCCTTGGTGGCGCTGGTTATCAACTGCGCGTTTCCCACGGGCACACTGGCGATGGTCAGCATCGATGGGACCTTTGTCCGGGTCACCGTAGCCCCGAAACCCATCGGCTGGCCGCTGCTCTCAGAAATCCGCTCTAGCTTCTCCACGAGCTTGCTCATCGTTTCCCCCTTTTCACGTGTCCCAAGTGACGCTAAAGATTAGCATAACGTCCTATCTAATCTAGTGTCAAGCGATAGTTATAGAGGGTTGCTTAACAATGGTACTCAAGTAATTTAGGTATTGGGGGCAAGTACGGCTTTCCCGGGTACGATTTCCTGACGATATTTGAACCGATGGGCTATTCCCATGGCTGCTGCTATAGACTATTCTCTGTGATTAGAACACGAGCGAAACCTCGTGCGAGAGACGACCTCACTATACCCTTAAGAGTGATGAGACTCTGTAAGAGCCAAGGATGCATCGAAGGAGGCATTGGCAATGTCAGAAAATGACCCTCAAGCCCACAAAGGCAGTGGCGACAAAGTTGCAGTAGCAGAGCCGGCTCAGGCGAAGGGCCCTAAAAAAGATGATAAGGCAGCAGATAGCTTACTCGATGTTTTCACCAGTGAGGAGCTTGTAGAGAGTCCCATCAGCAAGCTGTCTAAAGAGTTGGGCGACGTGAGTGTTCAAACGCTGCTTGAGCAAATCAAACAGGTTGCTGGGGAAATCAGGTGCGGGCATTAATCGTTATATCTACTGCTTTTTACGACCCGGGCTGCGGATTGGAGGGAGACCTTGCATGAGGAACATCGAGCACTAATGATCTTGCTTCCCTACGATATTGTGATAACTATTTCTGCCCTCAGCGTCCTTCTTTTAACCTTTATCTCATTCGTTCAAAGATCCTCCGCAGGAGTTTGTAAGACACCAGCCATCCTTGTTGCGGGAAGTGGGCATCCTAGTCAGCCCAAAAGGATATAGCAAGTACCCCAGGCCCGGCATGAATTCCCATGGCCGGTGTAAATTCTGTGAGATAAAGTTCGGCGCACCTGAACCTTTTCCCGATTTCGGCCTTTAACTTCTCGCCATCTTCCAGTTCGTCGGCGTGATGTACAATTACACGAGCGGTATTATTCCCTACTCTTTCAGCCATTAGCTTCAGCATGAGTTCTACAGCTTTTTTTCTCGTCCTGGGCCGTGCCACAGGCATCGTTTCTCCTATTGCCGGGATGTGTTCGAGGACAGGCTTCATATCCAATAACGACCCGGCCCAATGCGCTGCCCTGGCGATGCGGCCGGTTTTGGCAAGGAAGTAGAGCGTGTCCACCATTGCCAGGAGACAAACCTTGCCCATCATAGTACGTGCAACGTTGCCTACTTGCGTTAAATCTGCCCCCCTATCGGCAGCCCTTGCGGCCTCGAGAACGACGAACCCCAATGCTCCTGCCACGGCGCGGCTGTCTAAAACCTCGATAGTGGTTTCAGGCAAAACCTCTTTAGCCTGCTCTTTGGCCACCATGGCAGCTTCGAAAACCTTGCTTTGCACGCCGGTGAGCGTAATGCAAAGCACGCTATCGGCTTTCCGGCTCGCCTCGCGGTAGGCATCGAGGAAGTCACCCACTGAAGCAGTTGAGGTAGTGGGGAGCTCCTTTCTCCTTCGCATAATTTTGTAGACTTCGCTGGGGGTTATATTGACTCCATCGCGGTAGCTTTTGCCCTTGTACACGATATAAAGGGGAACCAGGCGGATGTTGTATTTCTGCACCAGTTCAGGGGGCAGGCAACACGTGCTATCGGCGACAACAGCTATTTTTCTCACTGGTGCCTTTCCTAGTAAAGACAAAGCCAGCGGTCGGACTTGAACCGACGACCGGCGGTTTACGAAACCGCTGCTCTGCCGCTGAGCTACGCTGGCAAACCCTTCAGCTTCGGAATTATACAATGTCACTAAACAAAAGTCCAATTTGAAGAAGGGACAGAACAAGCTATTTGGGTTTCTCTTTTTTTCGGCGAAGCTGCCGTGCTTTGACCTTGTCCTCAATCCAGTATCCTACTCTGCCTGCAAATAGCGTAACTAAACCCATGCCGCCAACTGTTGCTATCAATATCGCCCATTTGCCCATAACGTCTATCCTCTAAGCTCTATTTTTGCCGGTTTTCCTTCGATTATATCAATTGGACTGAGCTATCTGGTCTGAATCCAAAAGGATAACCCCTCGGTAAGCTCGCGTGTATTTGTCTTATCCCAGATGGGAGCCAATATGCTGCTTAACTCTGCATCATTGGTGATAAATGCGTTGGGCAGCACGATGTCGAATTTGTTGCTTTCCGCCAGTATATAAACCGCCAGCAGATATTGTTCGGAATAATAGCTTTTCCACCCTATAGGGTAATCATAAGGCAGGAAAACATCGTGAAATTCCACAAATATACCAGGCTTCAATCGAGGTAAAACATCCAGGAAAAAGACGGCAACGTCGGAGTTCATGCAGCAGTGGTGTGAACCGTCTACAAATAGCATGTCTCCTGGTTCCAGTTTGTCGAAAGTGCTTAAGTCTGTGTCTTCCAGAGGCTCACGGATAACGCTATCGCAAATCGAGTCTATTTCCGCTCTGGGATATGGGTCTAAGGACAATATCTTCGTCCGGAGTTTATGATTAGTTATGGCCTTTCTGGCGAATTTTGTGGACCAACCCGAGCCTATTTCGAAATACCTTCTGGGATTGTGCAAACAGAGCAGCGAGAATAGAGCAACCGAGTCCAATGCTGATAGCCAATTGTTAAACCAACAAGGTTCGATAGATTCAGGCGGCGTTTCCAGAGCGATACGCAAAAAGTCATCTTTGAAACGCAGACAGCTTTCCAGGGTGCGCTTGTAAGCAGTTCTATTTCTATTGATTATCTCATAGAGTTTGGCATGAGGCGCCTTCCCGTATCCGTATCTGGGCTCCAGTTTCACCGGGTATTCCAGATAGTAGGGCGATTGTGCTGGAAGAGCGTACTTCTCTAACGACATATGCGTTTTTTTACCATTTAGAGTGGTAGTGACCCAATAAGACCGGCCTGCATGAGCGCGAAAATGAGACTACTTGTTCTTACCCTTGCCGTTGCCTTCGCTCTCCAGCTTGGCAAACCAGCCTCTGAGCATGGCCCTGTTGCTCAGGATATCTCTGGCTGCAGAATAGGGGTCCAGCTCGCCCTTTTCTACCTTCTCCGAAAGCTTAATCAGGTTCTCATCCTTCTGCATTAGCTTGGAGAGCCTTTCGCTGACCCCCTGCTCGATTGCTTTGATTAGCTCTTCTCTCCGCTGCTTCTGGCGCTGCTCGGAGAGCCGTCCCGTGGACTCGAGGATGCTGCGATGTCTCTCGATCTCTTGATAGAGTTCCTCGATGCCCACGTTGTTGATGGCCTGGGTGCATAAAACCGGCACCTGCCAGTAGGAGTTTCTGGGGTTCAGCGATAGCATTGCCTCAAGCTCGACGACCAACTGGTCTGCTCCCGGCCGGTCTGCTTTGTTGACCACGAAAATATTGGCGATCTCCATGAGGCCGGCCTTCATGGTTTGGATGGCATCTCCGCCTCCGGGGAACAGCACAACTACTGTGGTATCCACCATCTTCATGATGTCCAGCTCGGTCTGTCCCACACCGACGGTCTCCACTATGATAAGGTCTTTGCCAAAGGCATCCAGAAGCTTTATCACCGCGCGGGCGGCTTTGGGCAAACCACCGAGGCTGCCTCGCGTGGCCATGCTGCGGATGAAGACGCCCTCATCCAGATAATGCTGTTGCATCCTTATGCGATCGCCCAGCACTGCACCCCCTGAGAAGGGGCTGGTGGGGTCAACGGCTATTATGCCGACCGATAGCCCTTTACACCTAGCTATGGCTGTCAATCTGTCGACGAGGGTGCTCTTACCGCTGCCCGGAGGGCCGGTGACGCCGATGCAATACGCCCTGCCTGTTCTGGGGAGAATCCTTTTCATTATCTGGGGCACATCAGGGGTGTCCATCTCCACTAAGGTAATTAATCGAGACAGGGACTGCTCAGCTCCGCAAAGCATATCCTCAACTAATTCCATTACGTTGGTCTCCTCATTGCGTGCCATCTCAAGTACCTAAACCAGGGTCTATATTAGCACCCTTTGGCTATCGGGCGCAATAACATAAATGGGGGCGTCCGCCACTGGCGGACGCCCCCATAATGGCCTTATCTCAAGCTGATTTGACGAAGCATTTAAGCCGGTACCTGGGGCAGATGCTTGAGCGCTTCCTCAACCTTCTCCTTGGGATACTCAAAGTCCTCTAGCTGTCCCGTGAGGTACTTTTCGTAGGCTCCCAGGTCGAAGTGGCCGTGCCCGCTCAGGGCAAGCAGTATATTCTTTTTCTCGCCTGACTGTTTGCACTTGAGGGCCTCATCTATCACCACCTTGATAGCGTGTGCTGGCTCAGGCGCCGGCAGGATTCCCTCCGCATGGGCGAATTGTACTGCCGCCTGGAAGGTGGGGATCTGGTTCACGGCGCGAGCCTCTACGAACCCCAGCTTGTACAGATGGCAGATGATGGGAGCCATGCCATGGTAGCGCAGGCCGCCAGCGTGTACCGGAGGGGGCACAAAGGAATGTCCCAGGGTGCACATCAGGGCAATGGGTGCCATCCCTGCTACGTCGCCGAAGTCCCAGGCATAGATGCCCTTGGTCATACTCGGGCAGGCTGTGGGCTCGACGCAAATGATTTGCGTCTTTGGCTTCTTCTTTTCAATTTTGTCCTTGACGAACGGCAGCAACATGCCGGCAAAGTTCGAGCCGCCGCCGACGCAGCCCACGATTATGTCAGGATAGACACCTATCTTCTCGAGCTGCTTCTTGGACTCCAGGCCGATGACGGTCTGATGAAGCAGCACGTGGTTTACCACGCTTCCCAGGGAATAGTGGGTGTCTTCTCGGCTGAAGGCATCCTCGCACGCCTCTCCGATGGCGATGCCCAGGCTGCCCGATGAGTTCGGGTCCTCCGCCAGAATGTTGCGCCCTACCTGTGTGTCCTGGCTGGGACTGGGTACTACCTTGGCGCCGAAGGTCTCCATCAGTATCCGACGATAAGGCTTCTGATGATAGCTGACCTTCACCATGTACACCTTGCACTCCATCCCGAAGAACTTGCAGGCCATGGACAGGGCGCTGCCCCACTGGCCGGCGCCAGTCTCCGTAGCCAGGCGCTTGATTCCCTCCTTCTTGTTGTAGTATGCCTGGGCCACGGCGGTGTTGAGCTTGTGGCTGCCTGCGGGGCTTACCCCTTCATACTTGTAGTAGATGTGGGCCGGGGTATCCAGCGCTTTCTCCAGCCTGAACGCCCGAATCATAGGTGTGGGCCTCCACATCTTGAGGATATCCTGCACTTCCTCGGGTATCTCGATGTAGCGCTCCTTGCTGAACTCCTGCTCGTTGAGCGCCTCGGCGAACAGTGGAGGCGGCAGCCGCGTTATCTCCTTGGTGCCCGGGTGTCGCAGCGGCGGCAGAGGCTCCGGCAGGTCAGCCTGAATGTTGTACCACGAAGTCGGCATCTCTTTCTCAGTGAGGATAACCTTTGTGTCCATCTTTATTCCTCCTTTCATTTTTGGGACTTATTTAAAGCTTCTTGCTTAATGGTCACCATAACATAATAGGCCTCCTTTTGCATTTCAACTGCCGGTATTGTTTTTGACGTGGTTTGATAAAGCGTCCCTCAAGCTGCGGACAAAAGAACGCACCTTCGATGGAGCGTCATCCTCTTCGAGCAGTTGTATCAGACGGCTGCCCACGATAACCCCATCGGCCACTTTTGCCACCCGCCGTGCCTGCGCTGCGTTGGATATGCCGAAGCCGACGCAGAGCGGCAGACTTGTTCTCTGCCGCACCCTTGAGACAAAGCTTTCCAGTCCCTGCGGTAACTTGTCGCGAGACCCTGTAACACCAGTCATTGAGACCAGGTAGATAAAACCCCGCGACCTCGCTGCTACTATGTCAATGCGCTCCTCGGTACTCGTGGGCGCAAGCAGGTAGATGAGATCGAGGGCGTGCTTGGATGATATGCTCTCGAGTTCAGTTCCTTCCTCGGGGGGCAAGTCCGGGATTATCAGCCCGCTGATACCAGCCCCAGCGCAATCTTTGCAAAAAGCACCCAACCCGTAGCTAAATACGGGATTGTAGTAGGTCATAAACACCAGTGGTATATCGACCTTTGTCCTCAGCTTGCTAGCCACTTTGAGACAGAGCTTCGGGGTTACTCCTTGCTTCAGCGCCTGATAGCTTGCTTTCTGTATCGTAGTCCCATCCGCCAGGGGGTCGGAGAACGGTATCCCTAGCTCTACGAGGTCGCATCCTGAAGATGCCAACAGAGGGACTATTTTCTGCGTAGCGTCTACAGAGGGATAGCCTACGGTGACGTAGGTAATGAGCGCCTTGCGCCCCGACTTATTGAAAATAGCCCCGATTTCGCTCACAAACCCACCCCCAATGCCTCGGCTACAATAGGGATATCCTTGTCGCCTCTGCCTGAAATGTTGACTACCAAGAGCTTGTTTTTGCTAAGTTCCGGCGCAATTTTGGCCGCGTAATACACAGCATGGGCTGGCTCCAGAGCCGGGATTATGCCCTCGGTGGTAGAGAGAAGCTGGAATCCCTCCAGCGCCTCTTTGTCTGTGACCGCTACATATGTCGCTCGCCCTATGTCCTTGTAATAGCTGTGCTCAGGGCCAACACCGGGATAGTCCAGGCCTGGTGCAATACTTTTCGTATCGCTGACCTGGCCATGTTTGTCCTGTAACAGGTACGATTTGGCCCCGTGCAGTACACCCGGTCTGCCAGCCACCAGGGTAGCAGCATGGTTACCATTTTTCATACCCCGACCGGCTGCCTCCACTCCGATGAGCTTTACACTCAGGTCATTCACAAAGGGGTGGAAGATGCCGATGGCGTTGCTGCCACCACCCACGCAGGCAACTATGTAGTCGGGGAGTCTGCTCTGAGCCGACATTATCTGCTCTTTGGTCTCTTTACCGATTACTGATTGGAAATCGCGCACTATCATGGGGTAGGGATGGGGGCCCACGACCGAGCCCAGCATGTAGTGAGTAGTGCGCACATTGGTCACCCAGTCACGTATAGCTTCATTGATGGCATCCTTAAGGGTGCGGCTTCCTGTAGAAACAGGACGTACTTCGGCGCCGAGCAGCTTCATCCTGAAGACATTCAAAGATTGACGCTGGACATCCTCCTCGCCCATGTAGACGATGCATTCTAGCCCCAACATAGCGCATACCGTGGCGGCAGCTACGCCATGTTGCCCAGCGCCGGTCTCCGCTATAATGCGGCGCTTACCCATGCGCAGGGCCAGCAGGCCCTGACCCAGGGTATTGTTGATTTTGTGGGCACCTGTATGAAGCAAGTCCTCCCTTTTTAGGAAGATCTGAGCGCCGCCCAGCTTCTCGGACAATTTCTGAGCGTGATAGAGTGGGGTGGGACGGCCAGCATAATCGCAGCAAAGCGTGTGGAACTGTTGCTGGAAATTCGGGTCTGCGCAAGCCTGGACATAAGCAGATTCCAGCTCGCTCAAGGCGGGCATCAGCGTCTCGGGCACAAACTTGCCACCGTAAGGCCCAAAATGGCCACGCTCGTCGGGTAGTTTTAATTTGTTTTTCATAGTCTGTTTCCTAATAGCTTATACTTGTCCTGCCAACCCACCTTTTGCCGCAATTATGAAATCCTGCATCTTGTTATGGGCTTTCTTGCCTGTTCTTGACTCAACCCCGCTGGATACATCTACGGCATAGGGGCGTGCTATCTTTATGGCCTCACTTACATTGCTCGGTGTGAGACCTCCAGCCAATATCACTGGCCCGTAGTCTCCGAGCCGATGGGCGAGCTTCCAGAGCTCTGTTTGCTCGCTGCCCTTGCGAGCAGTCCCTTTGTCTATATCGAGCATATACGCTGCTACTCTATATTGTCTTAGTTCTCTCTCGGATGGCATATTTTTAGTGGTGAAGACCTTTATTGCCCTTGGAGAAAGGGCGGCGCAATAGCCAGTGTCTTCATCTCCATGAAGCTGTGCTAGATCGAGGTGGCAAGATACCATTGTCTCTTTTACCTTTTTCAAGTCGCTGTTGACGAAGACGCCCACCTTGCAAATAAATGGCGGCAGTCTGTCCACTATTTCCCGGGCTACCTCAGCAGTCACCTGGCGCGGGCTGGTGGCAAAGACGAACCCCACTGCATCGGCACCGCATTTTACCGCCGCCAGCGCATCTTCCAGGTTCGTTATGCCGCAGATTTTGACTTTGACCATGGTCTCACACTACTGTTTTTTGCTCTTTCTTTATTTGCTTAACCTTAACCTTGCCCAGAAGCTCGGCTATCTTCGCTGCCGGGTCGGGGCTGGTGACCAGAGCCTCGCCGATAAGAATGGCATTGACGCCTGCCTCTTGGAGCCTGAGCACATCATCACGGCTATGTATGCCGCTCTCGCTCACAACAACAACGCCTGAAGGTATGAGATGGCGCAGTTTAGTGGTTGTCTCCAGGTTGACGCTGAAATCTTCGAGATTGCGGTTATTTATGCCGATAATTCCGGGAGATACTTTCAGAGCTTTTCTAAGCTCATCATGATTATGCACCTCGACCAGCGCTGCCATTCCCAGAGAGTGAGCAGTCTCCGAGAGAGCCTTTAGCTCAACTTGCGTCAAGATGGCAGCGATAAGCAAAATAGCATCAGCGCCGTGAGCTCGCGCCTCGTATATTTGATAGCGGTCTACAATGAAATCCTTGCACAGCAGAGGCAAACCAACCTGCATGCGCACTGCATCAAGGTCAGCAAAGCTGCCCAGGAAGTATTCTGATTCTGTCAGCACCGATATAGCTGCCGCGCCACTTTTACTATAGGTTCGTGCTAGTGAGGCGGCATCCAGATTTGTGCGTAGCAAGCCTTTTGAAGGCGAGGCCCGCTTTATCTCAGCTATCAAGCGAGTGGCATCTCCCTGCATGGCATCGACAAAGTCCCGTGGCGGAATCTGACGGCTCGCAGCCTTCTCGATTTCAGACAGCGGCGTCTGCGATTTGCGCATTTCCACTGACTTTCGGGTTGAGTTTACAATCTGCTCCAGCATCATTTCCTGCCCTTTAGTTGAAACTCTGGCTGAACTCCACGAGCTGCTCCAGCTTGCGTAAAGCATTGCCGCTGTCTATGGATTCTGCCGCCAGCTTAAGCCCCTCGGCGAAGCTGCTTGTCTTGCCTCCAACTATGAGCACGGCAGCGGCATTGAGCAAGACGACGTCTCTCTTAGGACCACGTTCGCCTTTGAGTAGAGCCTTTGTGATGTTAACGTTCTCCTCAGCAGTACCCCCGGCGAGGTCACCGAGCCTCCCCCGTGAGAGACCCAAATCTTGGGGGTCTAGGTAATAGGTCTCAATATGGCCATTATGGAGTCGGGAGACCTTGTTCGGGCCGGTGACCGATAATTCGTCAAGCCCATCGGCGCCGTGAACCACAAAGGCATGCTCAGCGCCGAGGGCATGCAGCACCTCCGCCATCAACTCTGTGAGGTCGCTATGGTAGACGCCTAAAAGCTGCCTTTTGGCCTGGGCAGGATTGCTCAACGGGCCTAATATGTTGAAGATAGTGCGCAGCCCGATCTCCTGACGGGGGGATAGGGCATGTTTCATCGCCGGGTGCAGCTTGGGGGCGAACAAGAACCCGATTCCTACCTCGTCTATGCACCGGGCTACCTGCTCAGGATTTAGCTCTAAATTGACGCCTAGGGCTTGCAGAAGGTCGGCGCTGCCACACTTGCTGGATACCGAGCGATTGCCATGCTTGGCTACGGCGAGCCCTGCTCCTGCAGCTACGAAAGCAACCGTAGTTGAGATATTGAAAGTGCCTTTGCCATCGCCGCCAGTGCCACAGGTGTCCACCAACTGATTCCGTTTCGGCTTCACCGGTATGGCGCTTTCTCGCATCGCCTGGGCACAGCCGGCTATCTCGTCAACTGTTTCACCTTTCATTCTCAAAGCAGTGAGGAAAGCGCCAATCTGCGCCTGTGTGGCTTCGCCTCTCATAATCTCGCTCATAACATCTCTGGCTTCAGCCATAGTGAGGTCGCTTCTAGAGACGATTTTTGACAAAGCTTCTTTAATCACTTGTTCTTTCCTTAACTGTGCTCGGCACAGATTCGCGGTAAGCTGTTTCCTCTTCGGCCGTCACTACCGCACTTTCCAGCGCTTTGAGCTTATTCAGCGTCTCGTGATATTCCCGTGTTGGGTCGGAATCATATACTATGCCGGCGCCAGCCTGCAGATAAACGGTGTCCCTCACCATGACTATAGTGCGAATCGTGATGCAGGTATCCATATTTCCGGTGTAGCTGAAATAGCCTACCGCTCCGCCATAGGGGCCGCGCTTCATGCCTTCGAGTTCGGTGATAATTTCCATGGCCCTGATCTTGGGGGCGCCAGTGAGCGTGCCTGCGGGGAAAGCAGCCCTGAGCAGGCTGAAGGCGTTCTCGCCAGCCCTGAGCTTCCCCTGCACGGTTGAAACTATGTGCATGACATGGGAATATTTTTCTACACTCATCAGCTCTGTTACTTTAACCGAACCGTGCTCGCAGACCCGGCCCAGGTCGTTCCTGGCGAGGTCTACCAGCATGGCGTGTTCCGCCTTCTCCTTGGGGTCTTTGAGTAATTCTGAGCTTAGAGACTCGTCCTCTTTGATGCTCGTTCCCCTTGGCCTGGTGCCTGCAAGTGGGCAGCTATCGGCAATCCCATCCTCGGCCTTCACCAGCATCTCGGGGCTGGAGCCGATAAGCTGGAAGCCGCCCAGGTCGAGATAGAACAGGTAAGGTGAAGGGTTGAGCATGCGCAGCGCCCTGTATATATCGAACGGCTGTGCGCTGGTCTTGCGCCGCAGACGCTGCGATAACACGACCTGGAAGGCATCTCCCGCAGCGATGTATTCTTTGCAGGATTTCACCGCACTCTCGAACTCTTCCTGAGTGAAATTGGACTCAACCTCTTTGTTTTGGTTCAAGGTTGCTCTGCTGATTGCTCCATTTAGTTCCAGAGGCTGCCTAGACAGTCTGGCAACGATAGACTCTATCTTGTTCACGGCCTGCTTGTACACGCTCTCGATAGGGCCGTCTATGTAATTGTTGGCTACTATCTTCATCTTGTGTTGCACGTGGTCGAAGATAATTATGGTGTCAGTGAAAACGAAAACAGATTCGGGCAGGCCGAGTTCATCGAGAGGGCACTCGGGCAGCTTTTCGAAATGCCGCACCATGTCGTAGGAGATATAGCCGACAGCACCTCCGAAGAACCGGGGCAGTCCGGCAACTTTGACCACCTGGCGCTGTGCCAGTATCTCCTGCACCAGATGCATGCAGTCCCGTCCTGCATCGAGGCGAATCCTCTGTCTTTCGCCGTTCTTGTAAACAATCGCTTTGTCGCCCGATGCCTTGAGCACCACGTTGTGCCCTACGCCGATAAAGGAGTAGCGACCCAGCTTCTCTCCGCCCTCAACGCTCTCCAGCAGGAAGGTGGGAGGCTCCTGTTTCAGCTTAAGGAACACAGAAACAGGTGTATCCAGGTCAGCGGAGAGCTCCCGGAAAACCGGAACCAGGTTGCCCTCTTTCGCCAGGCCCCTGAATGTCTCTAGATTTGGTAAGTACTCGATTGCCATAGCTTCGTCCTAAAAAGGCAAATTAAAAACCCCGTCCCAAGGGACGGGGTTTAATCCGCGGTGCCACCCTCTTTATCCTTCCTCCACCACTGGCGGATGAAGGATCACTCATCTCAGGTACTGCCCTTCTTGAAAGGGCGATACCCTGGGCTCTGCTAACGGTGCCCACTCCGGCAAAGCTTACTGTCCTTATTAGGGAGAGGAGTTCAGCCTTGCAGCTCCCAAGCCCATTCCGCTTCTGCGCTGGCGTCGGCTCACACCTTAACCCGACTCTCTGAGCCTTGCAGTAAGCTTACTACTCTTGTTCGCAGCCTTTCCTTATTTAATTAAAGAAGAATTTAACATATAATGTTGGCTTTGTCAACTATGACATGATAGAATTCTAAAAGCAGAGGAGTCGAGATAAGTAAAATGTACGATGTTATAGTCATCGGCGCCGGGCATGCGGGATGTGAGGCGGCGCTGGCGGCAGCCAGGATGGGTTGCCACACACTTCTGCTCAGCATGAATCTGGATAATGTGGCGCTCATGCCCTGCAATCCCTCCATCGGCGGGCCTGCCAAGGGGCACTTGGTCAGGGAGATAGACGCCCTCGGCGGCGAGATGGCCCGCAACACCGATAAGACTTTTATCCAGATACGGATGCTCAACACGGGCAAGGGCCCCGCCGTCCAGGCTCTGCGCGCCCAGGCGGACAAAAAGCACTACGGCCTGGCCATGAAGCATACCCTGGAAGCACAGCCCAACCTTGACCTCAAGCAGGCTCTGGTCGAGGAGCTAATCGTCTCTGACTCCGCACTGAAGGTGAAAACCAATATCGGCTGGGTACATGAAGGCAAGACTGTAGTTGTAACCACAGGGACATCGCTGGCGGGAAGGGTTATCGTGGGGGAGACCGCTTATCCCGCGGGTAGGGCGGGAGAGTTCGCCGCCTACGGCCTGTCGCAGAGCCTGCGCAACCTGGGCTTCACTCTGGGGCGGCTGAAGACAGGCACACCTCCCCGTGTCAATGCCAGGACTATAAATTTCAGCAAGACCATGCCTCATATCGGGAGCGAAGTGCCTCTATATTTCAGCTTCACTCCTTCACAGGGGCATCCCTTCTCCTCTCCACCGAATCCGGTTTATCCGCTGCGCAAGACAATACAATGGCGGCAGCAGCTTCCCTGCTATCTGGTCTATACTAACGAGAAGACGCATCGCATAATACGCGCCAATCTCCACCGCGCCCCTTTGTATACAGGGCTCATCAAAGGCGTGGGGCCTCGCTACTGCCCCTCGATAGAGGACAAGGTAGTTCGCTTCGCCGATAAGGAGACACATGGCCTCTTTTTGGAGCCAGAGGGCTGGCAGACCAACGAGGTATATGTTCAGGGTGCTAACACCAGCTTGCCTGAAGATGTGCAACTGGCTATGCTGCGCACCATACCTGCTCTGGAGCACGTGGAGATGATGCGGGTGGGCTATGCTATTGAATACGACTATGTGCCCCCCAGCCAGACCATGGCTACTCTGGAGTCGAAGCTCGTGCCCGGGCTGTTCTTCGCCGGCCAGATAAACGGCACCTCCGGCTACGAGGAGGCAGCGGCACAGGGGCTCATTGCAGGCATCAACGCTGCGCTCAAGGTCAAGGGCAAGCCTCCGCTCCTCCTGAGCCGAGACCAGGCATATATCGGCGTCATGATTGATGACCTGGTGACTACCGAGCTCACCGAGCCCTATCGGCTGCTGACCTCGCGGGCTGAATATCGTCTACTGCTGAGACAGGACAACGCTGATTTGAGGCTGACCCCCGTCGGCTATCAGTTGGGACTTATCTCAGAGGAGCGCTACAACGAAGTTGAAAAGAAGCGCAAGGCTATCGCTAGGGAACTGAAGCGTCTGGGCAAGACCTATTTCTCTCCGGGGGAGCAGTTGGACTCACTTCTACACAGATATCATCTGCCACCTCAGGAGCGCAGCATAAGTGCTCAGGAGTTCCTGCGCCGCCCCGAGGTGAATTACCGGATATTGACTGACATCGGCTTCGGCCAGCACGACCTTGGGCCTGAGTGTGTGGAGCAGGTGGAGATTGAGACAAAGTACCAGGGCTATATTGAGCGGCAAATGGCTGAGGTGGAGAGAGTGCTACGGCTGGAGGGGAAGGCTATCCCTCAAGGGTTTGACTACGATAACATCACCAGTTTCCGCAAAGAGGCGCGGGAGAAGCTGAAACGCTTCCAGCCTGCTACTTTGGGCCAGGCCTCCCGGATCAGCGGGGTGACTCCCGCCGACATCGCCATCCTCCTGGTGCATCTCGAGAAGGCCAAGTGCACTAGAATGTAGCATCGCCACGCCCCGTGGCTATGGAGATTTCATCGTAACGGGAGTCACAACGAGACATATTGAGCGAATGCGGAGCACGAAACACCTAGTCATATCTCCAGCTAGTGTCAGAGGAGTCTACATTTGAATGCCTCAGCAGACCTTGTGCTCTATAATGCCAACGTTTTGACCATGAACCGGCGCAGACTCAAAGCCGAATTGGTCGCAGCCAAAGATGGTGAAATAGTCTGGGTTGGCACCAATGATGACCTTGACCTTTTCAAAGGACGGGGTAAGGCCATAAACTGTGAGGGCAAAACGCTTGTCCCCGGCTTCAACGATGCTCATATTCACATCACGGCCTTTGCCTCGAATCTGCTCAGCATCGATTGCAGCCCTGCCTCTGTGGCATCTATTCCCGAAATTCAGGAGAAAATTGGGCGAGCGGTTCAGCTCACTCCACGGGGGACATGGATAAAGGGTGCAGGCTATAATGAGTTCAATCTAGCCGAACATCGCCATCCCAATCGCCACGACCTTGACCGGGTGGCGCCGTATCATCCGGTGAAACTCACCCATCGTTCTTTACACGCCTGCGTGCTCAATAGCCTTGGTCTTACTTTGGCTGGCGTCTGCGTGGAGACGCCAGACCCTCAAGGTGGGCTTATTGACCGCGAATTAGGGACAGGCGAGCCCAGCGGCCTCCTCTTCGGCATGAACTCTTACCTAAATGAGAAGGTGATACCTCCCTTAGGAGAGAAGGAACTGAGACAGGGCGTCAGGCTGGCAAATCAAAGCCTTCTCTCCTTGGGCATTACCTCAGTGCAGGATGCTACGGTAAGAAACGGTTTCCAGCAATGGGAAACATTTCGAAAATTCAAAAAAAGCGGGGAGCTTGTGCCCAGGATTTCCATGATGCTCGGACTGCATGCCCTGGATGACCTTAAACAGGGGGGGCTTTATTATGGCTATGGCGATAATGGCCTGAGGCTGGGGGCAGTCAAGTTTACCCTGGATGAAACAAGGGGGCAGCTCAACCCGTCTCAAGAAGAATTGAATGATGGCGTCCTGCGGGCCCACCAAGCTGGCTTCCAAGTTGCGATACATGCTGTGGAAGAGGGCACAGTGGAGGCCGCTGCTATTGCTTTAGAAGGCTGCTGGCGTCGCTCGCCTTTAGGCGAGCGACG
>Ga0315280_10000721_pt1 | contig 60330 bp, 61 predicted proteins | sample YL17G06_40_MG_FD_203697 | JGI IMG/M metagenome (GOLD analysis project Ga0315280, IMG submission 203697) | Sediment microbial communities from Yellowstone Lake, YNP, Wyoming, USA - YL17G06_40 | ecosystem: Environmental > Aquatic > Freshwater > Lake > Sediment | place: USA: Wyoming | collected... | reverse complement strand
CTGCCTTCCAGAAGTGGGTGGATTCCTCGATATCGAAGACTAACAACTTCCCCGCCGACGCCACCGTCGACGACATGAGGGAGAGCTACCTGCTTGCCTACAAGCTAGGCTGCAAAGACGTGACGGTGTTCAGAGACACCTCAATCAAGGGCCAAGTGCTGGTCACGCCTGGAAGAGCGGAGAAGAACGAGAACCCAGCAGGCACAGGAAAGCCGCCGGGTGGAACACGGGCCGTCGCAACGGGAACAAGGCAGCGCCTGCAGGTTCTAGCGATCGGTGCGCCCATAGCCAGCCCGGATTCAAACTACTTGGCGAGGGGCCAAAATGGCGAGAAGCCAAGCTACTGCCCACAATGCTACGGATTCGTTGTCTTCCAAGAAGGATGCTACATTTGCCCCGAATGCGGATGGGGCGCATGCGGCTAGACCGCGCAGAAGCCCAGTTCTGTTTCTGGAACGAAGACGGCACGTCACTTGGCTCGAATGACATCCTGCCCATTCATGTAGGATCTGAGAACTTCGGGGATGGCTATCGAGCCGTCGCTTTGTTGAAGGTTCTCCATGATCGCTATCAGAGTCCTCTCGGTGGCCACGAAGGTGCTGTTTAGTGTGTGCACGTACTCGGTTGGGTCGCTTGTCCTGTCTCTGTACCTGACATTTGATCTGACGGCTTGGTATGATGTGCAGTTGCTGCAGGATACTGCTTCTCTGTAGGTGTTCTGTCCTGGCAGCCAGACCTCAAGGTCATACTTCTTGGCGGCAACGGTTCCGAGATCTCCGCTACAGACGTTGACCACTCTGTAAGGTAGCTTCAAGGCTTGGAAGAGCTCCTCGGCGTTTCCGATGAGTTTCTCATGTTCTTTCCACGAGTCTTCGGGTCTGCAGAAGACGAACTGTTCGACTTTCTCGAATTGGTGGACCCGGAAGATCCCCTTTGTATCTCGCCCGTGAGCTCCCGCCTCTTTCCTGAAGCATGGACTAACTCCCCCATACCTCAGTGGCAGGGTCTTGCCGTCGAGGATCTCACCAAAGTGGAATGCGTTCAACGCGTGCTCAGATGTTGCGAGCAGGTAAAGGTCTTCGCCTTCGATCTTGTAGATGACATCCTCAAAATCTGAAAGCGCAACTGCGCCTGAGAGGACTTCTCTTTTCAGAAGATATGGCGGCTGCATGACTGTGTAGCCCTTCTGTGCTATGAAGTCGAGCGCGTAGCCAATCAGAGCATAATTGAGCCTCACCAGATCTTTCTTGAGATAGTAGAATCTGGCGCCAGCTACTCTGGCGGCCCTTTCAAAGTCGACTAGGTCGAGCTTGGTCGCAAGGTCAATGTGATCCAAAGGCTTGAAGGGAAACTGCGGTGGCGTGCCCCACTTCCTAATCTCGACGTTGTCATGTTCGTCCTTTCCGGTTGGAACGCTCTCGTGCATGATGTTTGGAAGTTGCATCAGAGTCTCGTTAATTCTCTCCCGAACGTTCCCTGCTTCCTGCTCCAATTCTCGGATCTTGTCAGGGATGGCCTCTGCTTCACGCATTACAGGTGCTGCATCTTGTCCCTGTTTTCGTAGCTTTGCGATCTGTTCTGTCAGCTTGTTCCGCTGTTGCCTCAGACCGTTTGCTTGAACCTGCAGTGACCTCCATTTCTGGTCGTTCTGCAGCAGCTCGTCAACCCAAGCAAGTTTGTCGACGGCTCCGCGGTGTTGTAGGTCTGCCTTAACGGTGTCTGGATGTTCGCGAATGAATTTCATCTCAAGCATGCGTGTTGCGCTCCTGTTGATCCCTTCGCATCATCAACGTATGGCCTTACTGAATGGAACCGTTCGACTCGTATGAAAGTCTTCCATCGAACTCCGTCAGTTCAATGCGGGTTTCATATGTGATTTGTGCGCACCCTTGATCGCGCTCGTCACAAGGGTGGAAGACTTTGAAACGAGCTGTTTTAGTCTCTTCGGCGTGCGCCCTTCACAATAGATTCTGATCTTACCCTCAGTCCCTGACTTCCTAACCAGTATCCAGCTCTCGTCGCGGAAGTTGACTCTGACGCCATCAAAAGTCCAGACTTCGCTGACATCTTTCTGTGTCGTCAGGCCCTGCGCGATCTTGCCCATGACGGCATCCTTCGACTCGTCTGGGCATCGGAAGAAGAATCTCTTCTGAGGATTCTCGGGTATTCCCCGGAAAAGCGAACTAACCGGGCCTTTCGCTTCATCCAGGCTCTGAACGAGTCTACATGCGGCGTAGACGGCGTCTCCCCAGAATCCCCAAGTGGGGTCTATGATCTTCCAAGGTTCACAGCACAGCCTGATGTTCCTCCGGTTCTCCTCATCGAGTAGAGCATGAGTCTTCCCCAGCCTGGTCCGCTCGACCGTACCTCCTGATGAACGAGCGACTATGTAGATGCGTGAAGAGGTGTCCACGCTCGTGATGATTCTACCCGGCCCATTCTCCGCGAGCAGCAGGCGAGCAAAGAAGGCAAGCACGGTGTCATTGTTGACGTACCTGCCTTTCTCGTCTATCACCGCTAAACGATCACCGTCGCCATCATGAGCTATTCCCAAGTCAGCCTTGAGGCTACGCACGGAATGGCATGCTCTGACAAGATGCTCAGGACTCGGCTCTGCCGGCCTTCCTGGGAACCGCCCATCCGGATGCGCATTCAACGAGATGACTTCACATCCTAGCTTCGACAAGATCAACGGCGTCAGATTGTACGTGGTACCATTCGCACAGTCCACGACTACCCTTAGTTTTCGTCGTAATGATCCCACCCGATCCAGAATCCTCTGGCTATACATGTCAACGAAATCGAGCGATGCGCCCTGTGTGCCCACTCGATCCCAAGGAACATCCGTGAACTGGCGCTCTGCAATGAACCGTTCAAGGATTTGCTCTTCTTCTGGAATGTACTCTCTTCCCTCGTGCGAGTAGCATTTCACCCCGTTATCTTCCGGAGGGTTATGGGACGCGGTGACCATGATGCCTGCGTTGGCTCCGACAGCTCGGGTGCCGAAGGCTAGAACTGGTGTCGGCAGTATTCCGGCGTCGATCACGTCAATGCCTCCTCCTAAGAGGCCGCCGAGTAGGGTTGTTTTCAGCTCGGGTGAGGTGGTTCTATAATCCGAGCCTACAACGACTTGGCCTTCATTCGCGAGCATTGTACTCATTGCTCGCGCCAGATCAAGCACAAACTTCGCTGTTACTCTGTCTCGAACGTTTCCGCGTATGCCGGATGTCCCGAAGAGTTTAGGAACATTCGACGCATCTTTCAAGTTTCGACACCTATTCGATTTTCTTGCGGAACACAGCCATTGCCATGCCGAGCATAAGAATCGTATACGCTGAGAGGAAGATGAAGTCTCTCGCCACCACCTCTAGGCCAGCTCCCTTGACTATGATCGATCTGAGTGCGTGAATCATGTACGTGAGTGGTAGAACATAGGATATGGGTTGCACCAGCGGAGACATAGCCTCAATCGGATAGAACGTGCCTGACAGGAATATCATGATGTAGACCACGGGCATTATCGTCTGTACAGCCTGCATCTGAGTCCTCGACCCCGCAGAGACGAGCGTGCCCAAGCTCAAGGACGCGGTCAGAAACACGGCTAGGAACAGCGCAATCAGGAAAACACTACCTCGGACTACAAGGTTGAAGGCATACACAGCCACAACAAGCATCGTTGTTGCGCTGAGGAACCCGAATCCCATGTAAACGATCAGTTTCCCGAACAATATCTCAAAGCTGCTGACGGGCGTCGCGATGAGTTGCTCTATCGTGCCTCTCTCTCGTTCCCCCGCAATCGCCATGGAAATCAGAATCATTGGAAATATCTGGAGAAAGATTCCAACGATGGCGGGCGCGATGAAGTCGATGTACCTGAGCGATGGATTGTACAATACCAAACGTTCAACTTGAACACTTAGCTTCGGCGTGAAGCCAAGTGCTATTCCCTGCACAATCGGAGCCACTGCCCCTGCCGAGACAGGGTCTGAACCATCCACCATCAAATAGACAATAGCTTTGGAGGCTTTCAGGTCATCCTCGAACGTTGAAGGAATGACGATTACTACCTTCGCTAGGCCATCTCGCACGAGCGCTTCCGCTTGCGGCTCGTCATTCTCGTAATATCTGATCCGAAGCGTATCGCTCACCTTTAGCGCATCAATGAATTTCTGACTTAGTGGTCCCCCGTCTTTGTTGACGATGACAGTGGTGATGTGTTTGACTTCACCAGTGAAAGCGAGCCCAACTATCGTCATCAATAGAAGAGGCATGAAGAGGGTAAGGGCGAAGACGCGACGATTCCTGATGAGGTGCGTCACCTCTTTCTTCGTCATCAGGAGAAGTCTGTCTAGAGCCGTGTTCTTTCACCAGCTTCTTCAACGAGTTTGATGAAAACGTCCTCTAGGCTCGGTTGGAGCTGTCTTACTTGCAGGACCTCGACTCCGCGTTCTCTAAGCAACGATGTGAGTCTTGGGATGGCGGAGGCTGCTTCCTCGACGATCAACTGGATGCCCCCGCCGGAAGTGTGGACCTCTCGCACAAGTTCCGAATCCTTGAGTATTTCACCGGTCCTTGGCAAGTCTGCTGTGACGAACTCAACTCGCTCACCGCCGACCGCTCTTCTCTTCAGCTCCATTGGTGAACCCAATGACACGAGCCGCCCATAGCTGATCAGAGCAAGTCTGTCGCAGAGTTCCGCCTCATCCATGTAATGCGTGTTGATGAAGAATGTCACGCCGCGCTTGTTGAGCTCCCTGAAATACTGCCAGAAGATTCTTCGAAGGGGCGGATCGATCCCGGCCGTAGGTTCATCCAGAATAAGCAGCTGCGGATTGTGGATCAAGGACACAGCAAGGGACACTCTACGTTTCATGCCTCCAGAGAGCTGTCCTGCATAATGCCTGCGAAACTCTTCCAGTCGGACTAGCTGTAGGATCTCATCTGCGCGCTTTCGTCTTTCGTCCCGTGGAACTCGATAGATGCTTCCGAAGAACTCCAGGTTCTCGTCGACGGTTAGATCATCATAGAGCCCGTATGCCTGAGGCATGTATCCAATTCGCTGCTTCACTTCCTCAGGCTCCGTCACAACGTCGTGACCCACGACCGTTGCCGTACCTGATGTTGGCATCATAAGACCGCATAAGATCCTGACCGTTGTGGTTTTGCCTGCTCCGTTTGGGCCGAGGAATCCGAATATCTCACCCGACTTGACGGAGAGATCCATGTGGTCGACAGCGACTAGACTGCCGAACTTCTTCGTGAGGCCAGAGGTCTGCACTACGTTGCGTGTCATGCGGTCTAGCCAACCCACAGGATGCAATGTCCCGGTCGTTGGCAAGTTAAATAGATAAGAATACGTCTCCCACTCTCAAGCAGATCTCCTAGACGGGTGCTAGATGTAGGAGCGCTTCATCAACCGTTTTCGAGACAGAGAGGATCGTTCAAGATGACGTTGATCGAATTCCGAGGAAGCAAGCCAAAGACCAGCCCTGGCGCGTATGTCTCACCAAGGGCGACCCTGATAGGTGACGTTGAAGTCGGCGAAGGCAGCAGCATTTGGGAGAACGCTGTGCTGCGCGCAGACATGGGCCGCATAAGAATCGGAAGACACAGCAGCATCCAGGACAACTGCACGATACATACCGATATTGGCGGTCAATGCGTTGTGGGTGATTTCGTGACGGTCGGGCACAACGCAGTCATTCACGGGTCAATAGTGCACGATTACGTGGTTGTGGGCATGAACTCCACCCTATTAGAGGGGTCTGAGATTGGACCCAACTCGGTCGTTGCTGCAGGATCCGTGATTCTGGAGAAAGAGAAAACGCCTCCGAAAGTCCTCTTGGCAGGTGTGCCAGCGAAACCTGTTAGGAACCTTGACACTTCGGATTTGGCGGCCATCAAGTACGCGGCTGAAGCCTATGTCGACCTTGTCAAGTCCTACAGAGAAAAACTCTCATGAGTTTCTCTTGGGCTAGTCAGTGTCGCCCCAACGTTGGAACAAGCTGTGAGGGACATTCAGCAGGTCTAGAATTCTGCCCACGATGAAGTTCACCATGTCATCGATGGACTTGGGTTTCGTGTAGAACGCTGGCATTGCGGGAAGAACAATAGCCCCTGCCTCTGCGACAAGTAGTAGGTTTCTAAGCTGGATTGTGCTCAGCGGAGTCTCTCTGGGCACCAGGATCAATTGCCTATGTTCCTTCAATGTGACATCGGCCGCCCTTGTTATGGCGTTGCCTGCCAGACCGTGGGCGATTGAGGAGACGGTCTTCATGCTGCATGGAACAACTATCATTCCAGCAGTTTTCACTGAACCGCTTGAGACCGGTGAATCCATGTCGCGCTCAGAGAATGTTCGAGTTGCCAGTTCCTCGAATTTGTGCAGGTCCTCGTTCTCCTGCTTGATGACGTTTTTCGCCTCGTCGCTTACTAGAAGAAGCGTTTCGTGTCCGCTACGTTTCAGTTCCTCAAGTAGGCGTCTTGCATAGATGGATCCGCTTGCGCCGGTCACCGCCACAACGAACAGCATGAAGAGACCATCCTGCGAATCTGAGTCTTCTAATAGACAGCGCTCGCTATATGGCTTGACTCGGATGAAACGAGAATTGAGGATTCCGTGAACTCAAGAAAAAAGGAAGGGAGAGGAAGAACTAGTCTAGAATTCTTCCCCGCCACCAGGAGGCATGCCTCCGGGCATGCCTGGAGGTCTGCCGCCTGGAGGGCCAGATGTGCCTTTTGATGAGACGACATCGTCGATTCGTAGGATCATGCACGCTGCTTCGGTTGCTGAACGGATGACCTGTAGCTTCGTCCGCAGAGGTTCGACCACGTTCTGCTTGAGCATGTCCTCGACTTTGCCGGTTACGGCGTCGACGCCCATCCAAGTGTTCTCAGGCTTTTCGTGTTTCGCCCTTAGATCGACCATGATATCGATAGGGTCAAGTCCCGCGTTGCCCGCAAGCGCCATGGGGATGGATTCAAGCGCTTCCGCGAACTCCTCGATGCCAAGCTGTTCCCTTCCGCCGACGGTTTTGGCGTAGCTCTTGAGCTCTTTCGCAGCTTCTGCCTCGGAAGCTCCACCGCCCGCCACAATCTTTCCGTCTTCCACGGCGTTTCTGACGACACATAGGCCATCATGCAAGGATCGTTCGGCTTCGTCGACTACATGCTCGGATCCTCCGCGGAGGACTATTGTGACAGCTCTGGGGTCTTTGCATTCTCTCACGAAGATCAGCTTGTCATCTCCGATCTTGATTTCTTCAACCAGCTTCGCTTCACCGAGCGCGTCGGAGGACATGTCCTTAGTGCTCGCGAGTATCTTTGCTCCGGTCGCCTTTGCGAGTTTCTCCATGTCGCCACTGCTCAGGTTCTTGGCTGCGAGGATCCCTTTCTTTGCGAGGAAATGAAGCGCGATATCGTCTATGCCTTTCTCGCAGAAGATCACGTTCGCGCCTGAGGCTGCGATTTGGTCTGCCATCTCCTTGAGCATTCGTTCCTCTTCGTCGAGGAACATATGCATCTGTTCCGGGTTCTCGATATTGATCTTCGCGTCAAATTCAGTCTTCTCTATCTCTAGCTTCTGGTTGAGCAGAGCAATCTTGGCCTTCTGGACCTGCTTTGGCATTTGACTGTGGGAGATTTCCTTATCGATCACGACGCCTTCGACCAGTTCGGTCTCTTCGACACTCTTGCCGTGCTTCTTCACGACCTTGATCAGATCGATGTCAGCTTTGATCTTGCCGTCTCGTTCTTCCATGATCTGTTCCACTGCTTTGACCACGAGCTTCGCGAAGAACTCCTTCTCTGCTGCGATATCTTTGGTTGCCATTGAAGTGGCGGCAACCTGGCGCAACCGTGCCTCATCTTTGGGATCCACCGTTAGCGCGATCTTGCTGAGGAACTCTGAGGCTCTGTCAGCAGCCCTCTTGTATCCATCCACAATTATAGTGGGGTGGACGTCTAGGTCTAGTAGTTTCTCAGCTTTCGACAGAAGTTGACCCGCCAGGATGACGACTGTCGTGGTTCCGTCACCGACCTCGTTATCTTGCGTCTTGGCTACTTCGACAAGCATCTTGGCAGCCGGATGCTGGATATCAAGCTCTTTCATTATTGTGGCGCCGTCGTTAGTGATGATGATATCGCCGATTCCGCTGACAAGCATCTTGTCCATGCCGCGTGGTCCAAGCGAACTCGCCACGGTTTCTGCGACGACTTTCGCCGCCATTATGTTGTTTCTCTGGGCATCTTTGCCGGTCGATCTACCGGTTCCTTCCTTAAGGATAAGTATGGGAATATTCCCGCCTGCTTGTGCCATTTTTCTCACCTATGAAATGCTGAGACAAGATCGCCTAGGAGCGGCGGTAATAAGTTTTGTGAAAGTCGGCGCTGTTAAGTCCTAGGGTGACGGCTAGGGCTGTTAACCGTCGGGTGATGCCGTTACGGGAGAGACTTGACCACTTTTAGAATTTCGCGAGCTTGCCCTGCGTAGTCCTCGTTGCTCTTGACACGTTTGGCTTTCGAGCGCGACATCAGCCTATCAAACAAGTCAATCTCTCTGGCGGTCTCCTTGCGTAGGTAGATCAAGCGAGTATTCTTGACTCTCCTTCTGAGATAATCCAAAGGCTTGGTTATGCAAGCGTCGTTCACCTTGCCTTTCACGACATACATGGTGAACGCGATGATCAGGAGATCACAACGTTTTGATACGCATTCATGGATCAGGCGCTTGACCCGTTCGATAACCATATTGTACTTGCAGAATTCTCCAGTCAACTCTTGAACTGAACAGAAGTAGATGTAAGCTCTCCTGCCTTTGATCGCGTAGACATGGCCATCAAGCTGATGTCCGTCGGCGATTGCGTGTAATGTTCTGCTTTTCCCTGAACGTGTCGCTCCGGCGACGACAACAGCGGACTTGGGCATGATTGGAAGTGTGTGCTCTTGGCATCTAAGCCTTGGGGTTGGATTCAAGTTTACGGCTCGCGTTTTGGATTAGTGTCAGCCACTTGTCTTTGCCTTCGACTTTGATTCCGCAAGCCTCGGCAGGGGTCTTGCCCTCTAAGGCTTCGTGTGGTCGGATGTAGTTGTGGTAGATTTGGTAGCCGGGGATGACTGGAGTTTCAGGCTTCTTGAGTCCACGCATAACCTTCTCCCTATCCCTAATCTCCCCATTGAGGCCTTCCATCTTGTTATTGTTCATGTCGCCTTGAACCCTGATGTGCCGGATGTGCCGTGTGCAGGTTTCCTTCTTCATCGTGTAGTATTCCTTGCGCCAAGCCTCATGGTAGCCCTGTAATCCGTCAGTTATCAGAGTCTTAGGCTTGCGACCAATGGCTTCCCGCGCCTTCTGCAATAATCGCCTAGCGTCATACTGATACTTCGAGTCAGCCACTTCTTGAGCAATCCAGAAGCGCGTCTCATCGTCCATCATGGCGAATAGGTACTTCATGTTGCCCTTGACTTTGAGGTATAGTTCGTCGGCTCTCCAAGTGTCCGAGACTTGCGGCTTGATCTGCTCAAGATACTTCTCCATGAGTCGCACATACTTCTTGATCCACTTGTAAACCGCGACATGACTGACATTCACGCCTTGAAGTCGCAGGAACTTCTGAACATTCCTCAGCGACTCGCCTGTGAAGTACAGTTGCATCGCAGAAGTGATTACTTGGGGAGACGCTTTCATTCCGTCGAAACCTAAGTTGAATGAGAACCGTTTGCCATAACTCTTGCACAGGTATCGTTGAATGTCTCCGTAGTTGTTGTGCCTAACAGCGTCCTTGACAATCATGTCGGAACCGCAGACCACACATGTGAGACCGATTGGTTGGATCGTGAGTGTTCGAGACTGAACCTTCTCTCGGATTGCAGAGCTGAGTTCGCAAGCCCAAATATGCTTGCATTTGACCTCACGGTAGATGTGATCTGGACGAGAACACTTCGAGCCGCCATCAGTGTCTAGGTGTACCCGATAGAATCCTCTGCCCGATTGCGACTTGACTTGGTAGTCAACTTCCCCAAGTCGAACCACTTGTCCATCTAGTGCAGCTATTGATTGCCCTCGTTCTTGTCTTGGGTCGAGGTCTGGCAACATGGTACGGATCATCAGTACTAATCATCCGTACGAGCAATTTAAGCGTTTCCATCCGTACGCTACAAGCGTACGCTCCAAAAGTACTATATATCCCCCTTGATACATGACTAGCAGAGAGCCACATCATGTCGAAAGAAGTCATTGAACGGGTCTACACCGCACTGAAGAACTGCGAACCGCAGACTCCGAATGAGATCGCTGATGCGCTGCGCCTGAATCAGAAGACCGTCCAAATCGCACTAATGGAACTCGCAAACACGAAGGAAGATGTGTACTGGAAGAAGGTAGGGCGCTACCGACTGTTCTGGAAGGAACTACGGAAAGGCAAGTGAACATGGCACAGACTAAACTGCTTCAAACGAAGCTCAATGGCACACAGGCAGCCTCAAACAAGAATCCTCTCGTGATACTTGAAGGCGACAATACCAAATGGTTTCCAATACTGGATGAGATTCTTCAGCGAAACTTCAGAAGAAAAGCCAAGCTAGTGTATCTTGATCCTCCGTACAACACTCGTCGATACAGAGGCGCAAGACGCAACTTCAAGGATCGTGACCCAAAATGGACTGAGACAATTCGCACGGTAATCGAGAAGGCCCACGCTTGCCTCGATGACAACGGTTTTCTCGCAATATCTATCAATCGAATGGAACTCTTCAACCTCAAGAGTATAACCGACGAGTTCTTCCCAAACAGCTGCTTCGTTGGACTCTTTCCCATCAAGATTCGACACATCCTCCGACAGCTGATGATCAACGCGACGTACCACGATGTCTATGAATATCTCTTGCTTTTCAGGAAGACGCCATCCACTCGATTCAATTCGAAGTTTGTCCCGCCGCGGATTGAGAAGTTCAAGTATCAAATAGAAACCTCTGGCGTACCTGAGCGACGAGTTCTAGGCGGCAAAGAGGCTGAAATCTACAAACCATCGCAGTACCGAATCAACGAAGTCAAACCATCCCAGAACACATTCCGTAGGTACATAATTGCGGGTAAAGTCGCTACGGCGAATTGGTCTGGCGAGTTCTTTGAGAATCATCTCAGAGTCTTGGGGAAGGATCTACTTGTGAAAGTTCATGGCCTTGAGAAACAAGGTCTAGGGTATCGTTGGTTTCTAACGAGTAACCATGATCGTCAAAGTGGCATATACTTCCAATCCATGAGAACGGCTGGGCGATTGGGGCTTTTCTCAAACGATATTGACTACACCGAGGTCGTCCCAACAATCTACAAGGAAGGGGGAGAGGGGTGCGACTTCAAGGACTCGAAGAAACCAGAAGCCCTCCTCAACCTATTGATGGATATGACAACAAAGGAAAGGGAACTGGTTCTGGATTTCCACGGTGGTAGCGGAACCACACTCGCGGTTGCAATCAAGAAGAATAGGGCGTGTCTCATCATCGAGAAGAACAGCTTCGCTCTAAGAGTAATACGGAACCGCCTTCAGAACCTACGGCGCGGCCTCGATCTAGACGGCAAAACATACAAATTCACTTATAGGGCCTTACGCTCACCTGAAGACTGGCTAAGGGTCGAGCGAAGGGCTTCCGTTGCTCAAGAGGTTCTTCTCAAAGGCCTATGAGTTCGAGTTCAACTACAAGACATTCACGACTTTCGACGAAAACCTGATACCCTCTCTACTAGGAAAGGCTGGCAATCAGACCGCGATTAATACTGCTGGTTCTGCTTGGAAGAAGACTATCAACCGACACAGCCCGACTGAACAGAGCTATAGAAATCCCCAGTACAATAGACTCCTCGACTTTCTCAGGGAGCACTTGGCAAAACAATCTAACATTATCAACGAAAGTCTCGGCTTCCGGGAAGTCAGTGCCAAGAAGCTTGGGAAATCGCAGACCAAGGCCGCTAGGAAGACACTGGCTGATTTCAATCGATTCCAAGGCATAGTGGCGGATGGTCTGCGTAGGTTCAAGTCTTCACGTTCTTTTCGGGTGAGAGTCCTAAGACGCGTCTTGACGCCGGATTTCGAGTTCAAGACGAATGTGCCGCCCGAGTACACATACATCATACTTTGTCTCTACATTGCGAAAACCTACCCACTCTCTGCAAAAGCAGAGTTTGCAAGTCACTTGGAACCGATAGCCAAGGATGTTCCAGCCTTTCTCAACAAGTACTACAAAGCGTTGATTCGAGATGACAACCGACCTATTAAGAACTTGACTTGCTTCTGCTATACTCAGTATTTCTGGTTCGACTACAGGTTATCCGATTCTCCTGAAAGCGAAATCCATTCGATTCTCTTTGGCATGTTCAAAGAACTCAACATTCGCTCAACTGGTGACGCTGCCGAAGTTGAATCTCTCATCAAGAGCATGATTCCTGAAGCCGAGGTAGACTTTCCAATCAAACAACTAGCTCAAGCTGCGAAAAGGGGTCAGCAGAAGGTGAGGAAACCGCAACAGCCCAAGGAGTATGACCTTGCAAAGGAACTCGGCTCCATACACGTTGGGGCGAAATCACCTAGCCGAATAAGGCGCATGGGTGGGGTTTCCGTTCATGGTGACGTGAAGTGGCACGCGCAGACGGATCTAAGACTCCATGACATTAGTGGTGAGGAAGTCTACTTGCCCAAAGGCATCTCAGTCGGAAGCGCTACATCGGATCTCTCCTTGATTAAGGAATTCCGAGCGTTCCTGAACGACATTCTAACACTCTGGCCTTGCGCAACGGATCTTTCGAAGATTGTGCGCATGTCAATCGAACCAGAGCATAGAGATGCGCACCACGAGAAAGGAGTAGGCATCATCTTCAATGTAGCCGTCTATCGGAAAACGAAATCTCGGGCATACTGGATTTGGACAGCCGCGAGAGAGCTGACTTACGTGAAGAAGGGTAGACTCAATGATATCACCCTGCCCTTCATGCGAAAACTGGTAGTAACAGCATTCGAGAAAGCGGCTCAATCGAACCCCGCGTAAGACCACAGGTGAACATGCGCGTCATCACCCGGCGGTTAACAGCCCGAAGAATCACCCTAGGACTTAACAGAGCCTGAAAGTCAAGAGAGTCCTGGTTCATCGCCTTAAGGAAGAATGCAACTAGGACGAATCCCGGGATTTGGTGTCCCTAGATTGTTTCTGCAGTGCTACCTTACGATCAGGGTTGCGCACTTTGCGTGGTGACTTACCTTGTCTGAGACGCTTCCGAGGAAGAAAGCCCTAACCTGAGAGAGCCCACGGCTGCCCAAGACTATGAGATCCACTTTCTCGTCGACTGCTGCTCGGAGAAGCTCTTCTGCAGGTACTCCTTGCTTCAGCCGAGTTTCTACGGGGATCCCTTGAGCTTTCACGGTCTCCTCCCCCTTGGCCAGAATCGCTTTTCCATCCTCTTCAAGCTCCCGAACGATAGCTGTGCCTGCTAGGACGCCTGCTTCGGGTGGGTTGATCGCGTATATCTGGCGCATGACGACGTGAACCAGAACAAGTTGACTCTGATATTTCTTTGCGAGGTCGATAGCGAATTCTAGAGCTTTCAGGCAGAAGTCTGAGCCGTCTAGACCTACTAGGATCTTTGAGAACAATGTTCTCTGAAGGGAACTCCTACTCGTTAGTCAAGATAAGAACTTACCTTGACACGGCCAGCGCCGGGTCGTCGCCTAGTTGTTGCTATCGAGGCGATGAACGAGCTCAGGCACATCCGACAAGGAACTGACGATGAAGTCTGGCTCCTCCTGCAATAGTCGCGTTGCCGGGAAGGGCCCAGATGGAACAGCTACGCACCTCACCGACGCTGCCTTTGCCGCTCTTATGTCGATGATTGCGTCACCCACTAGGATGGCCTCATCAGCCTTCGCGCCCGCCAAGTTCAACGCCTTGAACACGATCCCTGGATCAGGCTTCAACTCGTCGACATCGTCTCTTGTGAGGACCGCGTCGAGGACTCCGACCAAGTTCAGCCTCTCAAGGGTTCGATCTGTTCCGAGCCTTCCATTGTTCGTGACGACGACTATCTTCTTCTTCATCTGTCTCAGCTGGTTCAATACCTCTTTGGCGCCTGGCATCAGCTCAGCCCGCTCAGCCGCTTCGCTCTCGATTGTCTCAACCTTCTCGTAGATGCGTTTCTTGATCTCGTCGAGCCTCTCGTTGCTGATTGAGCCGCGTACCTCGTTGAGCATGGCGTAGATGCTCATCTGGTCACTGAAGCTAGGACGCCACAGTCCGGCTTCCTTGAGCATCTGTAACGCTGCTCTCCGCATCCACATGTAATCGAGGTTGAACTTGGTGATCGTTCCGTCCATGTCGATCAGTATCGCTTTCACAGTCATTCCTGATGCCTACTCTTGCTCGGCCGAGTATGGAGCAGACAGCGTTCTTGGCTATTAGAACATCGACGGTTTCTGCAAGTGTCTAATGGATCTGAAGCCTATCTCCTCCTGATCTGCTCGTGCTTCATCTGAAGAGAGGATTTGGGCTGAGCCTCGGATTGGGTGATTTACTGGGTTATGTTAATGGCTACATTGTGATGGATTCCCATTTGAGTTGGAACAGCGAGCGTCGAATACATGTCTAGATATCTTTAACTTCCGCGCGATGTGCCTAAGGCCAGAGATTGATGACGATGTTCTATGTTGCACCTGGACCAATAATGTGGGTTACTCCGCTCTCAGCATTCCCGACTCCGGTTCCGCCAACGGCATCATACTATACCGTTCCACAATACTATGTTCCGCCGGCTGCACCCGTCGAACCAGTAACCTATGGCATGCCAATCGTCTATGGTGCACCCTATGCGCCCTATGCATGCGACCCATGCTACTACCCGCAAGTTGCTGCACCGAACCTCCCACGGGGCGAGTATCGTTTGGGGCGATGTCTTCTCATCTGCTAGTAGCCGAACGTCTCAACTCTAGGGCTATCCAACGAGTAACGATCAAACAGCATATTCTCTGGTTAGCCGAGTCTTGATTACGAACGAGAGAACTTACGCGTCAACTTGCGCCACGCGGGTCCCGCTCTTTCCCTGCATAGCTTCCCTGAGTTTGCCCAATTCAGCTATGATGGCGCTCTGCCCGCCGCTCTCGACGAATCTCATGACGGCAGTGATCTTTGGTCCCATGCTGCCTTCCTTGAAGTGACCTTCCTTCGCGTACTTTTCAAGCTGTTCAGGTGTAGCTTGCTTGATCAGCGTCTGCTTCGGAGTGCCATAGTTCAGATACGCCCCGTCAATGTCGGTGAGTATCACGAAGACGGAGGCACCTATCAGTGTCGCTAGTCTCTGCCCGGCGAGGTCTTTGTCGATAACAGCCTCAACCCCGCGCGCCTGAGTCCCTTCCTCAATGATTGGGATGCCCCCGCCGCCGCATGCCACGACGACAAACCCGTTGTCAACCAAGGTTCTTATCGCGGATCGTTCAGCGATTATCTTCGGGTCTGGAGACGGGACCACCCGGCGGTAGCCTCTGCCGGCATCTTCCTTCACTACTAGGTCAGGACGCTGGGACCGGATCTTCTCAGCCTCCTCCTTCGTATAGAATGGTCCGACAGGCTTTGTTGGGTTCTTGAACGCTGCATCGTCAGCGTCAACGATGACTCTAGTAACCACGGTTATGACGTACTTGTCAAGGCCCCTCTTCTTCAGCTCGTTTCGAAGAGCCTGCTGGATCATGTAACCGATGAAACCCTGCGTCTCGGAGCCGCAGACATCCAACGGAAAAGCGGGAACAATGTTCTTCGCGGCCTCGTGTCTCAAGACCGTAGCTCCGACCTGCGGCCCGTTCCCGTGAGTGATGACTACCCTGTATCCGTCTTGCACAAGATCTGCGATGCGCTTGACGGTGTCTCCGACGTTTCGGTACTGCTCTTCAAAAGTGCCTTTTTCGCCTCGTCTGAGAATCGCGTTGCCGCCGAGCGCGACAACTACGAGATCGTTATTTGGCAATCCAACTTGCACTCCGAGAGAGGCACAGATTGAGCGAATACAGCTTATCAATCTTGCATCCTTGGTTACGATCGGCGTGAGATACCGCGCAACTCTTTAGGGTGGGACACTTGGGCGTCCCAGACGTGAACCATTAGACGGAGGGGAGGGCGTTGGCGAATCTTTCTGGTCGAGACTTGATTACGACTCAGGACTGGAGCATTGATGAACTCGAGGCGACTCTGCGCCTCGCACACAGCTTCCGCCAGAAACACCGAAAGAATCACGTTGTACCGTTGCTGCGAAACAAGACGTTCTTTGCGCTATTCTATGCGTCGTCGACGCGCACGCGAGCGGCCTTCGAAGCTGGAATGACCTACCTGGGCGGTCACGCTCAGTACATTGATGCTTCAACAACTCGTCTTGGCGCAGGTGAGGCGGTTAGAGATGTTGCGAAGATGTACGAGCGGTACGGTCACGGATTGGGTGTGAGGATTCTCGATGACGTGATTGACTATGTTTACGGCCGAGGCATCGCCGTCGTAAGGGAGTACGCCAAACACGCGAGCATCCCCGTAATCAACATGGCTTGTTGCACGTACCATCCGACTCAAGGACTCGCCGACCTGATGACCTTACGCGATGAATATGGCGCGAAGAAACGGAAGAAGTACGTCATCATGTGGGCGTACTCGAAGGGCTTCCGCGGAAGATGCAGCGTACAGGAAGATGCGCTCGTTACTTCTCGGTTCGGTTACGACGTTGTACTGGCGCATCCTGAAGGATTCGGAATCGACGACAAGATAGTTGCAGCATGCTCAGAGAACGTAGCTGCATCAGGAGGAACATTCACAGTATCACATGATCTGAAGACAGCCCTCGAAGGCGCAGACGCGATATTCCCCAGGAACTGGGCGAGCAAGGAACTGCTCGAAGTTGGAGCTAGCAGTTTCGGAAAAGAGCGAGAAACAGCGCTGCATGAAAAGTACAAGCACTGGTCGTTGACCGAAGAAACCCTTGACATGGCTAGCAGGCAAGCGATAGTGATGCATGTTCTTCCTGTGCTGAGAGGCGAAGAAGCAAGTGATGGGGTCATGGATGGATCTCACTCTCGAATCTATCCGCAGGCCGAGAATGGTCTCTACACGAAGATGGCCGTGCTCGCCATGACAATGGGCGAGAAGAAGAGAAGATAGACTGTAGGAAAGGGAATTCGCGACCACTATTTCTTCAACTTGAGGACTTTCTGCAAGGCCTCGATATCTGGATCAATCAACGGAGCCTCCACGGATCCTATCACGTTCAAATCTTTCAGACCGTTACCCGTGATCTCAAGGACGACGCAGTCATCACCTGCGATCTTGCGCTGATTCCTCAGCCTTGTCAATCCGGCCAAGACTGCCACCCCTGAGGGCTCTGCGAATATCCCTTCTGTCTTTGCTAGAGTTCTCTGCGCGTCAAGGATCTCCTCGTTTGTGACCTTCACAGCCGTTCCCGACGAGTCGTGCAGTGCTTCGAGCGCAGCATCTCCGTCCCATGGGAAAGGATCCATCAAACCTGTCGCGATCGAGTCGGGATGCTCCCAGGCAGCTATTTTGTGCGGGTCCATCTTCTCGTCAAATGCTCTGATAACTGGCGCGCATCCGGTGGATTGAACGGCAACCATGCGAGGATGACTCTTCACAAAGCCGAGCCGCTTCAGCTCCTCGTAACCTTTCCAGTTCCCAGCGAGCAGTGCACCACTGCCGACGCCTGCGAAGACCCAGTCGGGCGTCGTCCAGCCGAGCTGTTCAGCGATCTCATACGACATGGTCTTCGGTCCCTCAGCTTGGTACGGATTGAAGAGCGCAAAACTCGGGCATGGGTACCAGCCGAAGCGTTTGCAGACGAGTCGCAACATCGTAACGGTTGGATCAACGCCGCTCTCGAGTCCTCTGAGCCTGACCACATTCGCGCCGAAGATGTTCAGCTGGGCAATCTTCCCGGGGCTCGCCTTCTCCGGGACAAATGTGTAGCATGCGAGTCCCGCCTTGGCTGAGTAAGCTGCGAGCGCTGCGGCCGCGTTGCCGCTAGAAGCGGAAGCCGTAGTGTCGAATCCAAGTTCAACCGCCTTCGATACGCCTACTGTCATTGGCCGGTCTTTGAATGAGGCTGTCGGGTTCTTCGTCTCATCCTTAAGGTACAGATTCCTCATCCCGAGGATCTTGCCGAGGTTCTTGCATCGAATGAGCGGTGTCTGAACTTCGCCTAGTGTGATGATGTTCTCTTCATTCTCGATCGGTAGAAGCTCATGATATTTCCACAGTCCGCCTCTCCGGCGCTCGAGGACTTCTCGACTGATCTTGGTTGCCATCGATTCGTAATCATATTCTACATCAAGCCGTCCTTCATCTTCCTTGCACGTGAACACACGATCTTCTGGCGAGTACAGTTTCCCGCACTTAGTACAACGTAGTCCGATCACGTACGCCATCTGTCTCAGCTCAACAACTCAGTGAAGCGTCTCCGCTTTCACCGGAAGCGTTGAGGGTTTTCTAAGTTGATCGGTACTGCGCTCCGATTTCACTGCCAAATGTGAGCGCTGCTAGCCGCCTTCTCGGTTGTAGGGAACTCCGAGTGCGGAGGGGGGACGTGCGCCTCGAGCGATTCCGACGAGGACCACTAGAGTGAGGACATAGGGCACCATGAGCAGGAAATAGTAGGGAATGATTGATCCCACAACTTGGAAGAATGCGCCGAGCAGGTATGCCGCGCCGAAGAGAAAGGTCCCGAAGAATGCTCTTGCTGGACGCCATTTTCCGAAGTATACCATCGCCACGGCTATGAAACCTCTTCCGGCGGTAATGTTCTCTGCTTGAAACGCGTGAGACGAAAGTGCTAGGTAGGCGCCTCCTATGCCAGCTAGGGTCGCTCCTATTATCACAGCAGCGTATCGAATCTTGGTGACGCTCACACCCAACGTGTCGGCAGCTGATGGATTCTCGCCAACAGCCCTGATGTTCAACCCAAAAGTCGTGCGACCAACCACGATGATAACGATGATGAGCGTGACAAACGCCAGATACTCGATGATATCCTGAGAGAACAGTGAATCTCCTATCACAGGGATCTGTGAGAGTAGAGGTATGGGCAGTTCCGGCAGTCCACTGATCCTAATTGTCGATCCAATTTGGCTGAAGAAAATATCGTAAAGGAAGCCTGATAGTCCGACTCCCAGGAAGTAGATCCCCAGACCGGAAAGGACCTGATCCTGTCTCAGGGAAATCGAAACGAAAGCCAACAGGAGCCCCATCAAAGCACCGCAGGCACCCCCTACTAGGACACCGAACAAATTGTCATGTTGGAAGAAGCTGATCGAGAACGCCGAAATCGCTCCGACAAGCATCACCCCCTCTGTGCCCAGATTGATAACACCGGCGCGTTCACTGATGACCTCGCCCAAAGCCGCGAAAGCCATCGGAACACTCAGCGCTATTATCGCAGCAATGAGTTCGGAAACCGACGCTGCGTCAACAATCATGGTCATCGTTTATGCCCTCTTGATTTCATATCTGGCGAGAACCTGAATTATCAAAATCAACACAATGATGATCCCTTGCGAAAGAAGCGAAAGAGTTCTGGGGATCTGGAGAGCTCGCTCGACAGATGACATGCCAGAAATGAGACCGCCAAAGAAGAGCGAAGAGAAGATTACTCCTAACGGATGCAGGTTTCCGAGCAAAGAGACTACGACTGCGGTGTATCCGATTCCCGATGCTTGTTCTGGCAATAGCTCGTGTGTGACACCGAGGATGTAGATTCCTCCTCCTAGACCGGCCAAGGCGCCGCTAAGAATCATTGCGGAGTTAATTACACGCTTCACCGGAATCCCGCTTGTCCTTGCTGCCGATGGATTGAATCCAACAGCTCGTATGCTGTATCCCAACGGCGTCTTGAAGAGAAAGTAGTACGCCAAGATGCATAGAGCGACTGAGATGATGATCCCGATCGTCACGCTCGTATTGCGGACAAGGATCGGCAGAGCTGTTTCAGGTGGGAAGATCGGTGATTCCGGATAGCTTCCGGGGATCGTCTTGTCCTGAAACGGTCCTCTCACAAGCCAGTTCAAAGCTTCTACTGCAACGTAGGTCATCATGATCGTGGTTATGATCTCGTTAATTCCAAGCCTTGATTTCATGAGCGCAGGTACTGTCGCGAACAACGCGCCGCCCACGAACGACAGCAACAAGCCGACCGGAATCATTACGTACGCTGGCAGAGGATTTTTGAGAAAAAGCAGTACAAACCATGTAACCAGTATTGCTCCGAAGATTTGCTGTCCTTCGGCTCCAATGTTCCAGACCTTGCCCCTGTACGCGATGGCAAGGCCCAAAGCCATGAGCATCAGAGGAGTTCCCTGAACGATAGTCTCGGCGAAGCCTGCCGCTGTTCCAATTGTTCCCCTGTATAATGCGTCCAACGCAACAAGCGGGCTTTTTCCCGCAGCAGCTAGCACTCCAAGAACGACTAGAGGCGAGACGACGTAGGCCAGGAATGTAATGATCAGTATGGACCTACGGCTTACATCGAGTTTCGCTGTGACCTTCAATCTGGCCATGATCTCACGCTGCTGCAGCCATTCTCTTCGCGCCTGTCATTAGCAGTCCGATCTCTTCTGAGCTGGACTGTCCCGGTTCCAACAATCCGACCGTCTCACCCTTGTACATCACCGCAATTCTATCACTTAGAGCAATCAGCTCAGCTAGGTCTTCGTCGACAAGAAGTACTGCCGCACCATGGTTCCTCTGCTGTATGAGCAGGCTTCTGACGTATTCTGTGGCGGCAACGTCTAAACCGCGAGTTGGCTGTGAAACCACGATGAGCATCGGGCTACCGGAGAGCTCTCTTGCCAGAATGAGCCGTTGGAGGTTACCTCCAGACAGCGATCGAGCTTTCGCGGAAATGCCCGTGGCCCTTATGCCAAACTGAGCCATCGCCTGCTCCGCTCTGCTCCTGATTTCCCTATCGTTGAGGAATGTGGGAATCTTGGAGGCGAGCATCCCACAGACCGGGGTCTTGTCGAAGTCTTTGAGGATCAAATTCTCGTCAATGCGAAAATCTGCTATGCTAGCGTCCTCAGTCCTGTTCTCGGGAACGTATGCCACGCCTAGGTCTATGATATCTCGAGGCGCTCTCCCAGTGACATCTTTGCCGGTGACTGCTATTGATCCCGAGGCTGGTTTTCTCAATCCCACAAGAGCTTCGACAAGTTCTCTCTGGCCATTTCCAGAAACGCCCGCTATTCCCAGTATCTCGCCCTTCCGAACTTCGAGAGAGATACCTCTGAGTGCTTCTATTCCCCTATCATCGAACACCCGTAGGTTTGTAACTTGCAGGACGACATCGTGAGCTGCTGCCGTCACCTTGTTGGCCACCGGAGGAATGGCTTCGTCAATCATCATATGGGCAAGGCTCTCCTGGTTAACAGAGCCCGTCGGTTGCGTTGCAACCTTGCGTCCTTTCCTCAGGACAGTGACCCGTTCGGTCACATCCACTACTTCGTCGAGTTTGTGAGTTATCAGAACGATCGAGATGCCGCTCTCTCTCAGGCCTCGTAACGATTTGAAGAAATCTTTGACTTCGGACGGAGCAAGCACCGAAGTAGGCTCATCAAGGATCAGAATCCTAGCGTCACGATACAGAGCCTTGAGAATCTCCACGCGCTGCCGCTGCCCAACAGCTAGTTGCCAGATCTGGGCCTTGGGGTCAACTTGAAGACCGTGCTGCTCAGCAAGCGCTGAGATTCGAGTATCAGCGGAAGACGTGTCTGTAAGGACCCCTTTCGGTGACCTTAGCCCCAAGACAACATTCTCTGTGACTGTCATGTCGCTTACAAGCTTGAAGTGTTGATGGACCATTCCGATTCCAGATCTGATTGCATCAGCTGGTGATCCAAAAACCGCGGGTTGTCCGAAAACTCGAATCGTGCCACCGTCTGGCTGGTACAACCCGTACAGGATATTCATCAGCGTAGTCTTGCCAGCACCATTCTCTCCCAGCAACCCGTGTATCTCACCGACTTGTAACTCAAAATCCACGGCATCATTTGCAATAACACCACCAGGGAAGTTCTTGGTTATCCCCTGCATTACAATTGCTGGGCCGCTCTGATTCTTCGTGTCTTTGGACATCTTCGCAGGACCTACTGAGATGTTTAGACCTAAAAAAGAGAGGGAACGCCCTCACGGGGAGGGCGGTAGGCGGTTGCGCGGTGGCTTACTCGCGTGCGTGCTGAAGTACCAGTGCGATGAAGTTTGTCTGAAGCGCTGCGAGTGGGTTGCCAATCATGAGCGGTCCTAAGGGGTCGGTCGTGACGCTGCCGCTCCTGACCTTGTCTAGGACACTCATCACGTCTTGCTGAACCGCTGACGGAACGTTGTCCTTGTTGAGCTCGACTTCAATTCCTCCGTTCGTGAAGTCCGCCCAGTACTTGCCGTTACGCTTGCCTGCAGCGACATCAGCGGTCCATGCCTTCATGACTGCGTCCCATTTCCAAGAACCGCTGCCGAGCACGAGTTTCTCAGCGCCGACTGGTGGAGCGTCTGCGATGTTGATTCCGTTGCCAATCAGTTTGATGTTCTTGTCGATAGCTCCTTCGATTGCTCCACGCACTACGCCGTCTCCCATTACTGCGAGGACGTCAACGTTTTGGCTTGCCATTAGCTCTGCGTCTGCTTTGGCGCCTTGCAGATCGTGGAAGTCACCTACGGCAACAACACTGATGCTGCCGCCAGGCAGTATTCCATTGCCGCCACCCGGTAATGCACCATATGAGTAGGTGATGCTCGGGTTCGCGTCACTGGCACCCTTTGCGAAGTTTGGTTCGAATCTTGCGAGTTCCGCCACTCTGGCGCCCATGATGTAGCCGATCTTGTTGGATAGAGTCATCTTTCCAGCCAAGTAGCCGAGCACATATCCGGTCTGATCGGTTCGCACGTCAGCAATCGCTAGGTTTGGCAGTGAGTTGTTCCAGCCTCCGATGACTAGGAAGCTGACATCAGGATATTGTGGAGCGAGTTCTTGCATTGGGACCTGAAACTCGAAGCCGTGGCCGATGATGATCGTGTAGCCTTTGCTCACGAAGTCACGTACATCTGCTTGGATCTGCGCCTTTTCCATGTGGTTCTGTACCCAGCATCCGCACGTGTTGATGCCTTCACCGTAACCCGTCAAGAGATCTGTGAACGAGTTGTAGCCCGCTTGATTCCAAGCCAAGTCATCTGTTCTTCCCGGAAGGATCATGGCGATCTTGACTTGCCCGGTTGTTGTACTTGGTCCCGAGGGCGCCATTGTCAGGTAGTATGCTACGCCTGCGACTACGACTATGATGACGATCACTATTGCTGCAATTGTTTTCATGTTTTTAGATTGATTACTCATTTTTCCTCAACCAGATAGGAATCCTGTGAGTCATCATCCTACAGGTTTTTGCATAAAAGGTTTGTCAGAGGGTGTCCATGTATACACGCTTATGTTAAGGAGCCTCGTGAATCCCTCTGCCGGCATGATCCAGAGAGCGAAGTATCTCGCTAGCGGGCTTCGACTAGTCAACGCTCTCGACATCGTGAGGATAGCTTTCCTTGAGCGCCGCAGAAGTCAAACGCACGAAAGACGCGTTCTGACGCAACTCGGCAAGTGTTTTCGCGCCGCAGTAACTTAGGCCTGAGCGTATGCCGCCCGCTAGCTGTGCGAGTATTTCGTGAGATGTGCCTCTGTACGGCACGAACGCCTCGATACCTTCCGCAACATACTCCAGGAGCGCAGCCTCGTCTTCTGCTTCCTCTGTTCCGCGCTTCATTGAAGCGCCGACGGACGCCATCCCTCTATGTATCTTGTACTTCCTTCCGTTACGCATAACTGTGACGCCGGGACTTTCCTCAGTTCCTGCCAGCATGCTTCCAATCATCACGCTCGATGCGCCAGTCGCAAGTGCTTTTGTGATGTCTCCGGAGTTTCTGATTCCGCCGTCCGCAATTATCGGGACACCTGACTCTATTGCGGCTTCAGCGCATTCGAGGACGGCTGTTAGTTGTGGGACGCCCGCGCCTGTTACGATCCGTGTTATGCATATGGAACCTGATCCTATTCCAACCTTCACTGCATCTGCGCCTGCGTCGATTAGGTCCTTGGTTCCTTCTGGTGTTGCCACGTTTCCGGCGATCACGTCCACTTGGCTGAGTTCTTTTTTGAGTTTCCGGACCACGTTGAGGACTCTGTCGGAGTGGCCGTGTGCGACGTCGACGACGAGCACGTCAACGCCTGCGTCGACGAGGGCTCGGGCCCTCTCAATGTAGCCTTCCCTTATCCCAACGGCGGCTCCAACGGTGAGCTGGCCTTTGGAATCCTTGCAGGCCTGCGGCCTCTCCGCTAGCGTCACCATATCTTTACTCGTGATCAGGCCACGAAGATGTCCTTCCTCGTCAACGAGTGGCAGCTTCTCAAGCTTGTACTTGCGTAGCAGCTGCCTCGCTTCCTCAATCGAGGCATCCGCAGATGCCGTGTGAAGAGACTTCATCGGTGTCATCAGCTCGGAGACTCGATTCAAGTCGTTGTCCTCGAAGAGCAAGTCACGGGCTGTGAGAATGCCGAGCAACTTCTTGTTCGCGTCGACTACTAGCAGTCCGCTTACGCCTTTCTCTTGCATCAGTCTCTTTGCGTCGGCCATTGTTGCGCTCGGCCAAATCGTGTATGGCTCCTCGATGATCACGCTCTCCGCTCGCTTGACCTTCAGAACCTCTTCGACCTGTCGTTCCACAGGCATGAAACGGTGAATGATGCCTATTCCACCGTTGTGGGCCATGGAGATGGCCATGGCTGACTCAGTCACCGAATCCATGTTCGCGCTTACGATTGGAATGTTTAGTTTGATGTTCCTGCTGAGTCTCGTTGAGAGGTCGACGTCTTTTCTTGAATGAATCGAACTACGCTTCGGAACTAGTAAGACATCGTCAAAAGTCAGCGCATCCCTAATTGGGATAGGCATCTGTGATTACCTCCGCTATTTCTGCGACTCTCATATTAAAGGAGGAGGCTGAGGCCTTCACCCATACTAGTCTAAGCCGGCCTTCCCAGGCAAGGCTCGTCAGCAGTAGTTTGAGTGGGTCGTGAGTTTCAGGCCGGTCCTATCCAAGAGGGCGCTGGCTCTCTCGCGGGCCTGCCCGATGATCTCACGCTCGTCGAGAGTCTTCACGTTTCTGTCCTCCATGATTATCCGTCCATCCACCATGACTGTGTCTACGTCGGTTCCGCATCCTGCATAGACGAGATCGGAAACGTGGTTGTTGTTTGGAACCATGTGAACGCTGTCCAGGTCAACGAGGACGATGTCTGCGAGCTTGCCCGGCTCCAGAGTGCCAAGCCTGTCTTGCATGCCGATCGCTCGTGCTCCGTGAACGGTTGCCATCTCTAGAATCGTTTCCGCGGGCATCGTCATTGGATCGGATAATCTGACTTTGTGCAAGTACGCGGCCAGTTTCATCTCTCGAATCATATCGTAGGAGTTGTTGCTGGGGCCGCCATCGCAGCCCATTGCGACGTTCACTCCTTTCTTGAGCATCTCCGGGACACGTGCGATCCCAGATGCGAGCTTCGTGTTCGACGACGGACAGTGACTGATATTTGTTCGCGTCTTGCTGAGAGTCGCTATGTCGCGGTCCGTAAGCCAGACAGCATGAGCCAGCACCGTCCTTGGGCTGAGTAGCCCGACCTCGTTAGCGAAGGCGACCGGGCTCTTCTTGAACTTGCGGCGAGCGTATTGAAGATCCTCCTTAACCTCACACAAGTGCATCGTGATGCCGGCCTTTCTCTTCGCGGCCTCTTCAGCGATCTTCTCGTACAGGGTTTTGCTGCAGGCTCCGAGGGAGCGTGGACCGAACCAGACACTGATTCTGCCGTCGGCTTCTCCGTTCCAGCGGTCGTACATGGTGATGGTTTCAGTAAGGGATCTATCGCCATCCTCGATCATCCCCTCATGCATCATCTGTTTCCTCCCGTATGCTGGCGTATCCATGATCGTCTTGGCCAAGCAGCCGCGCATTCCTGACTCCTCAAGCGCTTTGGCGATTCCATCGAACCCGTATCTCGTGTGAGTCATTGACTCGATGAACGAAGTTGTCCCGGACTTAATCATCTCAAGCATACAGAGCTTAGCGCTGACTCTCCCATCCTCAGCATCAAAGTTGCCCTGAAGAGGCCACACGTACTTCCCAAGCCAATCGAGAAGGGAAACGTCGTCGGCGCAGCCTCGAATCAGAGCCTGCGCAAGGTGAACATGACAGTCGATGAGGCCGGGGATGATTAGCTTTCGTGATGCGTTAATTGTGTGCCCTGGCGCATACTTCCTGTGCAGCTTGTCCGTCTTGCCCACATCGGTGATGTGTGAGCCTTCGACCATCACGGCGCCATCACGAATGACTCTTCGACGCGCGTCAAGCGTGACAACTACTCCATGCTCTATCAGAATGGATTCCATGTACAGAGGCTTCCAAACGCATCTCTGTTAGATGAGGACTTATGTGTAAGGCTTCTATGCGCAGATCCCTGAAGACTCGTGCGCGCACTATTGACGCCTTCCAGGAAGATTCAAGGGTTCAAATTCTGATGTCCGCACCAGCAGACCCACACACAATTCAAGAGTTCAAATCTGGATGCTCGCACCAAGAGACCCCCACACACGAAGAATCCCCCCCTGTTAGGAGAGGTTTCCCCTAACAACTCCTTCCCTGTTGCGCGAATTGAAGGGTTCCTACTGGGTAACGAAAACGTTCTTCACTCAAAAGGGTCAAGTTCTTAGCCGCAAGGGCATAGAGATATTCTGTGACCTTGGTGTATGCTTTGGATGTCTTCGCACTCTTAGTGGGCATCCTAATCGGAGCATTCATCATCTATCTAATTCTACACAGAAAGATGTCTTCGATAACCGAGTCCAGGGCCAGAGAAATGTCCACCTTCATGTTCAATCAACAGAGATCTCAGCTCGAATCTGCGATTCACTCAACTTACGCAGCAAAGCTAGATGAATGGAAAGCGACTGAACTGACGATGACGATCCAAAAGGAACGTGGTGAGGCTTTGGATCAATCCAGAACAGTCCTCAAGGGCAAGATTGCGGAGCAAATGGCCCCTATGTTGCCTGAGTTTGTATCGCAATACAACCCGGCAGAGGCCAGATTCATTGGAAGCCCTGTCGACTATGTAATTTTCAGAAACCTATCGAAAGTTGCGGAAGGTGCCGATGAGCCTCTGGAAATTGTCTTTTTAGATGTCAAAGCTGGATTGCAACCGGTATTGACCCGAACTCAAAAGAAGATCAAGGAATCAACTGAAGCTGGAAAGGTGAAATGGGAGACGCTCCACATCATGATGCCTACTGCCAAGCCCTCAACATGCTCGAGGTGCGGAATGAATGTTGAGCCCAGCTGGAAGCACTGTACACGATGTGGAAATGCCTTGATCACATCATGATGCAAGCGCGCCGATAAGAGAGAGGGTACTCAACAACATTGTAGACTATCTCCCGAGCTACGCTTGGAGAGTGACATGATTTCCCGTGTGTGTGAAAGGATGAAAAGCCTCAAGTGCCAGCGTGTGAGTCATTTCTCGTGGTTGGTACGCCCGAAGTGACCCTGACCCAAATAGCGGCCGGGTGTGTGAATGGGCAACCTTCCAGAGCGGCTCATTGAATGCGCCACAGCGCGCGAATAGGTGAGTGCCGCGTTCAAGCCAACCATAAACGATGAAGCTGAAGTGAAGAACAGAACAAAACGCATAAGCGACTCCACAGAATAATTGATGCGGCTTGAACGCCACGCGGAAGAACCACCCGAGAATCACAAGTAGAACCAGGCTTTTCATAGGTGGGTCTCGTGGTGCGAGCGTCCAGATTTGAACCGTCGGTGGGCGTCGTTCTTGGTATTTTGTGTGTGCGCGCACCAGCCTACCCACACGCACAAATCGATGCGTACTGACGTTTCAAATACTGTCGCCCGCACCATGGGTTTCAGTTTCCCAAAGGTCACGAACTCCTTGTTGCTAATCCGGTCTCGACCCTTCGGAAGCGCTGAGATACTGGAACAGCGTGGAACGCGTTGTTTGTGGCCTGCTCGATGAGCTGCTTGAGACCCTTGCCGGCATCTCTGGTTCTTTCTATTCTTCTAGCGGAGACTATTCACTATCAGTTGGTTCAGCTGGTTCGCTTCTTTTCCGTTGGGGTCCTTGTGAGCATTAAACACCATGACGGCTAGTCCACACAATCTTCCCGACTGGCTCACAACTCTCAAGGCATTCGAACATTCAGTTAACCCAAGCCCATCAGGCACAGGCAATTGAGTTGCTCCGATTTCCCTAGGATCCAAGACGTCTATGTCGATGTGGACGTAGATTCTCTTTGAGGTTCGTAGCAGCTTCTCGGTTGCCTCCTCCATGGCGTGTTCGGGCCCCAGTTCTCGAACCTTATCCATGGTGTAGAGATGAACCTTGGATTCTTTCAGCATCTCTCGCTCGGGCGGGTCGAGGTCTCGGGCGCCAAAGATCGCTACCTGTTCCTCGCGTAGCTGTGGTTTGTGGCCGAAGATATTTGTGAGCAGGTCCGGCCCGTGCCCTGCGAGCATGGCTACGTCCATGCCTCCGATAAGTCCTGAAGGCGTAGTCTCGGGAGTGTTGAAATCGCCATGGGCGTCCAGATAGATCAGTCCGATCGTCTCACCAAGTCCCTGCTGAAGCCCCTCTACGATGCCCATGATTATGCTGTCCTCTGCGCCGAGTATGAGAGGGAAATATCCTTGCTCGCATGCGCTTCTCACGCGGGGAGCCACGGCTTTGCAGACCGCTACAACTTGGTAAGGATTGAGAAGCCTTGGATTGGTGTCATCCCGTGGAGGCAGATCCGCTTTCACATCGCCCAAATCCGCAACTACATCAGCAACCTGACTGAGCTGTCTGACGAGTCCTGCTTTGCGAAGCGCCGCAGGGCCTTCATCTATTCCCTCGCCTTTCCAGCCCACGGTGTATGGAATCCCGATCACACCAATCGATCTGAGCCTCGCCACGAACTAAAACTCCGGACACTCAGAATGCTTGCGTACCATAAATCAGTGTTGTGGATTCACCCTTCGGTGGGATGATGATTCCGAAGTCAAACGCACAGTCATAGAATTCTCAATTCAGGTTGGAGAATACTGCCAGCATCAGAGGTATGTCTGCTACTGTGGCAACTCGACCTACGCATTGACCTGTTTGGGATGTGAGAATCAATATGGTAATGATGGCGACGGCGGCCGGAACTCCCCCAGGGGGGTACCCCCCCTCAAGATCTGGATACTGGGAACGCCAGCGTGTGAGACTCATGAACATACCAAACTACTCGGAAGAAAACAAGCGCTGAAAGACGCGCGTCCAGACGAAGGAACTCCAAGGGCGGGGAGATCGAGAGCTGGAGTCCATGACCAGCTCAAGCACCTCGCGGTGCTTCTCCTCAGCTTTTCTTCTTTCTATTTGGTTTGGCGAAGCATACGAGGCCTCCGAGTTGGCTGAGACGAATTCCCGCTCTGGTCTCAGCGTTCACGATGGTTGTCTTTATGCCATTGTTCTTTGAGATCTGTAGAACCCTTAGGACTCTACCTCTGTTCTTTCTATCCGCCAAGTATTTGTCAGTTAGAACAACGTGCTCTGCTCTGGGGCTGTTGTGCTCTTGCCGACCGTAAACTAGGTCCTCTATTTGCTCAAGTGAGTACGACACAACCGTCTCACTTTCATCCGAGCCAAGGCTCTTCTCCAAGACTGCGGCGATGTTCTCAGCATCGCGAGACCTTGTTTCGCCTATCATCTCGCGGAATGCTTTGGTTCTCACTAACTCGTGGACTTCATGAGGCTGTCCCGCAGAGCCGATCAATTCTCCGAAGGTTGCAGCGTTGGGGCCTTCTCGGACGAGCCACGCGTGATGTTTCCGGATGTGGTCAAGGAGATTCTCGGCGTAGTCTGTCCTTGCAGGAGCCGCAATTACTATGCTTCTGACTCCTTCCTTGAAAGCGGGCCTTAGCGCATTCACGATTGACTCGTTGAAGTCGTACAGTTCTTCTCCGCGTTCCACCGTGCCATCCAGCTTCACTACTTCGCTGAACACGCGCCACAGGACCGCTCTTCGCTCCTCAAGCCCAATCAGAACAGCCAGAGGATATCCGCGCGTGTAACGGCGCCCTCTTCTTGTCAAATGCCTGTCGCCCGAAGTTCCGGCTATTGTCCCTTCACTGGAACCAGAGGAGCACTCATCCGACCTGTTCGTCTATTGCCTTTGCTATGATGTCATAGGAAGGTGCGCCCAGATAAGATGACGAAACGGCTCCACTTTTCGATAGGACAAACAGTGTCGGGACTGCCTTTACGCCGTACACTTGGAATACTTCGCCTGTTGTGTCGTAGACGTAGGTCAGGCTCGAGTTGTACCTTTGAATGAACTCTGCAACGGCGGCGGGTGAAGAATCCCAGCGTCCAGCAATCGCGATGAAAACGACCCCTTTCTTCGCGTATTGCTCGTGGAGTTTCTCCATGAAGGGTGCTGCTTTCTGGGAGAACGGACACGAAGGTCTCATGAACTCAAGCACTATCACGTTGCCCCGGAAACTGGACAGCGTCAAGTTACTGCCGGTCAGCCCTTTGGCGCCAACGATCGGCAGGGTGAAGTCTCCCTCTACTTTTGCCGCTTCGGTCGTGGCTGCGAATGTTACAATTGATGTGACAGTCGTGGTGGCCGTGAACGAGACTGTTGTGGTTCCCGACGCTGCGTGCCAGGGAAGACTGGGACGCAACGCGGCCCCGGCATAGATCCCGGACGCTGCGGCGAGAACGAATATCAGAACCAAGAGTCCCTTCCTCATGTTCGGCTGGATTGGCTGAACCTCCACGCAGCGAGAGCACTCACGTGCCGACTCTCAAGCTTTTCGTGGCCCCCGCTCGTAACCGCTTTGCCCTGTGCATATCCCAAGGATCGAACGCAAGATTAAGAGCCCTCGGGGGAAGACTAGTGGATGTGCCTCTCGGTGAGCCGTGTGACTCAAGGCGACATCCTGATTGATGAGGAGCAAGTCCGGGCGGAAGCTGACAAGATAACGAAGAGCTTGTACTTCCAGTACATTCAGGCTGAAACGAAGAGACTCAGGGAACGAATGCAGGACTACGACGTAGGCTTCGCAGGCGCTAAAACGGGGCTGAAGCGGCAGTTCGGCGCATTCGATGTCTTCGTCATGACTTGCTGTACACTTATCGGCTTGGCAATCGCCGTCCGCAGTATATCGATCCAGAATCTCGTCCCGGGGATACAATCGTTCGTTCCGCTCGCGTTTCTTGTTGCTGGAATACCAGCAATCCTTGTGGCTCTCTGCTACGCGATCTTCGCCTCCTCGATTCCACGTTCTGGAGGAGACTACGTCTTCATTTCCAGAGGGTTTCACCCGTTCCTCGGGCTCTGGGCATCATGGACCAAGTGGCTCGGCGTCACGATAGCCCTCGGTTTCATCGCCTACACGACCGCATTTCTTTTCTCAGATTCCCTCAGCCTACTCGGCGTTTCCCGCGGGTACTCGCCAGCTTGGAACACGATCCTTACGTTGGTTGTACTGACGATCTGCTTCCTAGTCAACCTCACCGGGGCGAAAGTCCTCAAGTGGGCAACTAGGCTTTCTTTCGTCGTCTTCATTGCCGGCGGAATACTGACGACAATCATAGGCCTCACTTATGGACAATCATTCTTCCTTCAGAGCGTCGAATCGAAACTAGGAGATCAGTTAGTCTCATCCATCTTGGAAGTGGGACGAAATGTTGGATCAGGAAACCAATTCAGTCTGGCGGTGCTCCTGCAAGCTGCAGCGATACTGTTCTTTGCTTATTGGGGACTGGAGACCGCGATCGCAGGTTCAGGGGAGGTGAGGAATCCCGAGAGGGCGATCCCGAAAGGAATTGTGGCCGCAGTCATCTTCACAACAGTCTACTACTTCCTGTACTCGTTCAGCATGTATCACCTAGTGCCCTGGCAATTCGCGGCAGGATACGTGAACGCCCATCCGGATTCTAGCGTGTTGGATCTGTACGCATTCGTGCTGCCGCCGTATGCATTGTTGTTTGTTTCATTTGCGTTGGCTATCTCAGTTCTCAGCGACATCTTTCCGTTGATGATGAGCGTATCGAGAATCGTGTTCGCATGGTCATTTGACAGCATGGCTCCCCGGACATTCACCAAATTGAACACGCGAGGCGTCCCATCTCATGCACTCGTTTTGAGCTACTTGGTCGCCTTCCTAGCCGCGATTGAATGCAACTATACTGGTTACTTTAGAGTCCTCGATCTGGCAACACTGAGTATGTTGTGGACATACATACTGTTGTCGCTGAGCATTCTCTCAGTCTGGTTTGAGAAACCACTGATCCTGAAGAAGGCAACGTTCAACCTCAGATGGTTCAACATTCCAGTAGCGGTCTTGGCCTTCGCCACATGTCTCGTCCTATTCGGCGAATTCGTGTTAGGCTCTCGTGATTCGTTCCTGCTTTTCGTCGTATGGTCCGCAGTGGGAGCGAGCGTGTACTACTGGATTCAGCGCAAGAGACTGAGCGAGAAGATTGACATGCAGGCTACGTTTGCACTGATTCCTCCAGAATAGGAATCGCAAAGTCAGATTCTCTGGTATCTTCTCGTTGCTTGGCACTCATGTTTGAGAGAAGGCTGAGATCATCGCTTCAACGTCTTCTCCCACCGGGTATAGAATCGGGCAAGTGCACCCGCTTCGGCTGTACTCTTCGACTTTCCTGCGGCAATCGTCAGCTGTCCCTGATGCAGTGATCAGCTGAACGAGCTTGTCATCGACAAGTTCCATTGCCTTCTCGAGGCCGCCTGGTTTTGCCGGCCATCCTCCCAGAGTCTCCGTAACCTCCTTGATCAGTGCATCTTTGACGCCGCTGGCTTTGGCGATGTGGGGTTGTTGTCCGAGATATTGTGCGATCAATGGGCGCGCTCCGTCCATGGCCTTGTCCGCGTCCTCATCAAGTGAGCACACGACAAGTTGAGGTCGGTCAATGTCCTCCACCTTCTTGCCGGCCTTCTTTGCGCCCGACTTCAGGTACTCCATGGCGGCTTGGTTGTACTGCGGAGAGACGAGATAGTTCAGAACCACACCGTCAGCGATCTCTCCTGTGAGCTCCATCATCTGCCATCCGGTAGCGCCTATGTAGATTGGAATGTTCCGCGGAGTGTCAGGGTCACCGTGGACCACGTCCAGCCTGATGTCTCTCACCTTGACGCTCTCGCCATCGAATGTCACCGTCTCCATCCTGAAGAGACGCCTGAGAACTTCCACGTACTCTCTCATCGCCTTCAGCGGTCGTGAGCGATCGATACCCACTTTCCAGGCGAGCGGATCCCACCAAGCGCCTATGCCCAGGATCATCCTTCCGCCCGACAGCTCGTCAAGGCTGAGAAATGTCTGTGCTGTCAAAGCCACGTTCCGGGTCCAGTTGTTGATCACGCCCGTGCCAAGCTTGATCTTGCTCGTCACAGTCGCCATGGCGGCCAACGGTGTTATCGCGTCTCTTGCGAGACGCGACTCAGCCTGCCACACCGCCTCAAACCCATGCTTCTCCGCAAACTGAGCATACTTGATGCCATCTCTGATCGGATGCTTGTCCTGAAGGTAGAGAGCCATTCTCCCCATTTCTAGCGCCACCCAGACTCCAAGGTTACAGATTCTCCTTGACGGGCAACATGAGACATGACTAGCGCCTGCGAGCATAGGATGCTTGGTTCTGAACCATAAACACATCGAGATAGAACATAGACACCAAATAGCCAGCCGCCGTCACCTAGTTTGATCTGCCATGAAGGCGGGGAGAATTATCCGAACGTTCTCCGCAAAGGATGGGCGAGAAGTAGTCCTGAGGACCCCCACGTGGAATGATCTTGATGATCTATTGGCGCTGATCAATTCGCTCGTCGAAGAACGAGCCGACATACTCATTGACGAGAAGCTTTCGAGGGACGAGGAGATCGACTGGTTATCGAAGACTCTAGCTCGTCTTGAGAAGGATGAGACATTCCACTTGGTTGCTCAGGTGAATGGCAAGGTTGTTGGGAGCGCCGACTTCGGTAGAAAGACCAGTGGCTACGACAAGCATGTCGGGATGTTAGGGATCGTAATCGGCAACGGTTACAGAGACTTGCGAATCGGGACCGAGATAATGAAGAGCCTGATCGAGCAGGCTCGCGCTGTGGGCTTGAAGCTTCTAACACTAAGCGTCTATGCGACCAACGAACGCGCGAAGCACGTCTACCAGAAACTCGGCTTCGTGGAGACCGGCCGGATTTCGAAGAAGTTCTTCAAGGAAGGAAAATACGTAGACGAGATAACGATGGCTGAAGTCTTGGAGTAGATCTCTTCAGGGAGTCTGCGACGCCAAAGAGAATGGCGAGACCTAATAGAAATCACTCATTGAACAGAACTCCAGAGAATCACGAGATTCGGTTACTGAACGCCTGGTGCCTTGTTTGTTGTCAGGCGTTTGCGTCGTGGCAGAAGGAAAGCTATCACTCCTCCGACAAGAGCGAATACTATGGTGAGAGTGAACGCGAAATCCAAGCCCAGACTGTCCGCTGCCGCTCCGAAGCCCAGAGCTCCGAAGCCTCCTACGCCAACGGAAAACCCTAACATGAAGCCGGTTACTGTTCCAACATTGCTTGGTGCCGCTTCCGAGGACATCACCACGATCACGGACCAGCTTGCGTAGAGGAAAATGGCCGAGAGAGCCAGCAGGAGTACGGAAATGAGGCCTGATGAGTTCAGGAACGCATAGAAGCACAGTCCACCTGCAATGAGCGAGACCACTATGACGGATCGTCGTCCGACCCGGTCCGAGAGATATCCACCTCCCAGTTGACCTAGGACTCCGATACCCAACCATAGGGACGCGATTGATGTGGCAAGCAAGAGCGAGTCGCCTCTTGCGACGAAATACAGTGGCAGGAAGGTCACGATGCTCTGTGTGGCAATGGATCTGAAGGCCGTGATTGTCGCCAACAGGGCGACAAGTCGCATGTTAGCTGGTCGCGTCTGATCGGTCGTTTGCGGTGTACTATGATGTTCTCCGACGCGGATTCTGAAGAGAAACGCAGCCGTGACCACACCGATCGGTAATAGGAGTAATGATCCCGGCAATCCGAGCGTGGATACTAGTACTCCCGCCACAAGCGGGCCTAGGAAGTAGCCGGTGTTCCCTCCGGAAAGGAAGATTCCCATTGCGCGACCTCTTGCGGGGCCGCCAGATCTCACGACTGTGGAGAATGATGGTGGATGAAACGCTGCGGAACCTAGGCCTGCGATTCCGACGAGAAGCAACAAAGCTGAGTAGTTTGGAGCGATACCTGTGAGACTCATCGCTACACAATTCACAGCGATGCCGACTTCGAGAAGCCAGACCGCTTGGGTTCGATCAAACCAGCGGCCGAACAGCGGCTGCATGATTGAGGATGTAATGTTGAAGACCATGGCTACGAGGCCCGCGAGCAGGTAGGAGAGGCCGAAGAGGCTTGTGAACACTGGCAACAGGCCAGTAAACAGGTTAGCGGATGTGTCGTTGACTGCGTGTCCCAGAACAAGGAAGGGCGAAAAGCCCGTTTTCGACTTCGCAGCTTTCGTCTCGGTCACAGTAGATTCTCAGCGCTTTCTAATGGGGCCTCGTTCGCCGCACCTCTCATAAGTAGCTTTGTTCCTTTCCTCGTAAGACGTAGACACTGGAAATGTTGCTTGACTAATGGAATCAAGCTCTTATCGCTGCGCGCTGTTAATTTGCGGAGTGTGTATTGAATTGGAGTCTCAAGGGGAGCACGTGCACAAGCGTTATCCTGAGAGGCTAGCTTTCACGCTGAACAATCGATTCAGAAGATTCCTTGAGCCGCCTGAGCAGCTAGTCTCGAAGCTTGGCCTGAAGGCGACCGATGTTGTTGTGGATTACGGCTGTGGCCCAGGTTTCTACACGATTCCGATAGCGAGGAGTGTGGCAAGGACAATCGCAGTTGATGTCTCTTCGCGCATGCTGGAGAAGACAGTCTCAAACGCAAAGAAGGACCATGTGACCGTCGAGGCCTTAGTGAGCGACGGAACTGCGATCAAGCTCCATGACGGAATCGTAGATATGGTTTTCCTGAGTCATGTCTTCCATGAGGTCGCTAACAGACCAAAAGTCCTCAGCGAGTTTCTGAGGATCATGAAACGATCCGGAAGATTAGCCATCGTTGAGAAAACCCGTGGCGGACCGCTCGCATGGGCGTCAGGCCCGCCAATCATCGATCAGAACGAACTGATTCGAGAGTTGGAACAGGCTGGGTTCAGATTCACCCAGACAATTCCGTATGGAAGCAATTCAATAGTGATCGGAAAGAAACCCTAGCCTCAAGCCGTATTCACTCGAGCTTCGTGAACTGAGACTTGTCAGCGCCGCAGAGCGGACAGCGCCATCCGTCCGGAAGCTCGCTGAAAGCTGTTCCAGGCTGCACGCCATTGCTTGGGTCGCCCTCAGCTGGATCGTAGATATAGCCGCAGACATTGCATTGATACTTGCTCATGTCAGCCATTGTCTGAACCTCAACTGGTTGCAGCCACGACAGTTCAGATATGCCATAGAAAAAGACTTCTTGGAAGCAAGACCAATCTTCCGTGGCGGAGAAGGTTGGTCGGGTTAGAGGCGAAGCTTCTCAGTAGGACACGAGGCATTTCCTGTGGATGAGAAAACGCGTGGCACAGTTCAGGCGATCTTTGCACTACTATTCTGGGGTTCCACGATCGCCTTCTCGAGGAACCTCGCAGAAAAACTCGGAACGCTCACGTCTGCGTCCTGCATTTTCTTGTTGGCAGGCGGTCTCTCCTGCGCGTATCTCATCGTCTCGCACCGGCTCCAGAGGATCCTTCGTGTCTCTAGATTCTACCTCTTCGGATGCGGCATCTTGTTCGTCGCTTACATGGCGAGCCTCTATCTGGCGATTGGAACTGCAACGAATCGTCTGCAGACGCTTGAAGTGGGCCTCGTCAATTACCTGTGGCCGAGCCTGACTCTTGTCATGACGATTCCCATTCTAAGGAGCAAGGCTCGATTCACATTGATCCCCGGGTGCCTTCTCGGATTCGGTGGCGTACTGTTTGCCTCCGTGCAATTTGGCGAATCGTGGGAGACATTTGTGGGGAATCTCGGAAGCAACTGGGCTCCATACATGCTTGCTTTGTTAGCCGCAGTCTGTTGGGCGCTCTACTCGAACCTAACCCGACGATGGGCAAGAGACATGGAGAGTGGGGCGGTGCCCGTGTTCCTTCTCGCTAGTGGATTAGTGCTATTGGGGTTGCGCATCCTGTTCCCGGAGCGAACTGAATGGACAAGTCAGTCAATGCTTGAACTTGCCTACATGGCAGTCTTTCCCACAATCCTTGCCTACGCGTTCTGGGATGCGGCAATGCGAAAAGGAAATGTGACTCTAGTAGCCTCCCTGTCGTATCTTACTCCTCTCCTGTCGATCATCATTGGAACCCTGTACCTTGGAGTAGGAACTGGATGGAATCTGTGGGCCGGCTGCCTGCTCGTAATTGCGGGTTCGATAACATGCAAACTGTCAGTCAAAGAAGACGACTAAGGTACTAGTCTCTAGGAATCAATTGCCATGATTCCTATTTTTGCCGAAGGTGAACTAACATCGCATCTTCCGTTAAACTAATCCCAGATAGTCGCCAACCATGATCTGAATGGATTTCACATGCGAGCAGGGTGGGCAGCTGGGTTCGAGAAGAAGGGAACTCTCAAGATCTCAACAATTGGCAGAAGAACCGGCAGAAGGCATGATGTGACCACATGGTTCGTCGTAGATAGTGACGGAAGGCTCTTCGTTGCAACACAAGACATGAAGAGAGCTGGGTTAAGAATGCGATGAAGAACCGGTCCGTCGAGATTACGATCGGCGGGACAACACACAGAATGAAATTACTCCCACTGGAGACGGACTCGGATAGGCAATATGTCAATGATCTCTACGCGAAGAAGTACCTGTCCGCCAGACTTGGTCGGCTCCTGAAGCCGAAAGGATTCGCTCACTACGGGGCTTTCGAGCTGCAGCCCGAATGATGCTGCAATTGTGACTGCAGGTTTGCCTTTCTGAACTAGATCTCATTGTAGCGCTCTTGTAGCTCCTAGGAAGGGGAAGCTGACCTGTTGGTAAGGTACAGGCCTATGAGTATCATCGCGACACCGAGAAAGGAGATTGGCTGGATATTCTCCGCCAAGAATAGCCATCCGAGAAACACCGCAACCATCGGAATCAGGAAGCTCGACAAAGCGAGAACCGTGACATCCTCATCTCTTATCAGGAATAGCCAAAGATACACGGTTATTCCGCTCCCGAAGATCCCGAGATACAGAACCATCATCAAATAGGATGGCGTCAAGGGCAACGAGAATCCCTCCACGCCCAGAGCCAACGGTGCTACGATAACAGCGCCGAGGGCTTGCTGAATCACGCTCGTCAAAATCGGGTCGACATCGCTCAAGCTCTTCTTGTAGTAAACGATTGCAACAGCCCAAAGGAAAGCCCCAAGCAACAATAGCACGTCTCCGATACTTGGAGAGATTTGAATCGAACCCGCTCTTTCAACCGAGAGCACGACGACGCCGGAGAAGCCCACGAACGCCCCCAGAAGCCTCACAGGCTTCGCTTCACTCTTCAAGAACAGAACACAGAAGCAGAACACGAACAGAGGCTGAGTGTAGGTTAGGATTGCACCTATCCCTGATGTCTCATAGACCAATCCCCAATACAATGGGACAATTGATGCAGTGTTGACTGCAGCCAGCACCAGCAGTTTCGGGATTGCTGTCTTGTTGACCCGGATCTTTTTCCGTGCATGGACAAGGAGGGGCGACAGCACAAGTGTCGACAGCACAAATCTCTGAAGTGCAAAGTTCAACGGATCAACATAGGCAAGCGCGACTTTCATGACAGACCAGCCCGAACTCCAAACGAAGACCACGAAGAGAAACAGAATCCAATTCCTAAAATGCTTCAAAAACGCATTGCCTTCTATGGTAGCCCTTCCTAGTCATCCTCACACAAGCACTGAGTGCTCTTGGCAAGTGCTTCTGAAACTAAGGCTTTTCGTCGAATCTTGAATCTCTGCAAATTGAGCATTTCGCGGAATCGAGTGAAAGTAGGAAAGTAGAAACAAGTGTGATCCTCGTACCCATAGCCTACGACGAGCATCTGTTTGCACTCCATTTCGTTTCACCGAAAGCCCAGAGGAACTTCACGCATCTTTTTCGTGCCCATAAGAGCGTACTTCTGTTACGATGCAAGATTTCCACAAAGCATCCAAACAAGACCTTTTGTGCACACGCGATGCCTAGCGACAGCTCAGACGTAGAGAAGCTTATTGTTGTCTCCGCCAAGTAATCACAGAGAAGGTGGAGGTTATGCCGCTTGTTCTCAGCGAGACGGAAGGTCACCTTGGTATCATTACTCTGAACAACCCAGCGAAACGCAACTGCCTCAACGCCTCACTCATCTACGACATGTTCAAGGCATTGGATCAGTTTGAGGCGTCTGACATCCGTGTGGTGATCTTGCGCGCCCCGCCGGGTGCAAAGGTTTGGTCCGCCGGCCACGACGTTAACGAGCTCCCTCAACCTGGTCGAGATCCGCTTCCTTATGCGGCTCCGTTTGAGCGTCTCTTGCGTCGCGTGCAAGACTATCCTGGGCCGGTAATTGCCATGATCGAGGGGAGCGTCTGGGGCGGAGCGTGCGATCTGGCGCTTACCTGCGATATCCTCATTGGCTGTGAAACCACATCCTTCACTATAACTCCTGCAAAGATCGGGATTCCTTACAACGCATCAGGCCTGATCCACTTCATCAACATCCTTGGACTCAACAAGGCGAAGGAGAAATTCTTCACCGCCGAACCCATAAGCGCCTCCGACGCGCTCAACGCGGGCATCCTGAATCACCTCGTCCCAACCGCCGACCTAGAACACTTCACACGAGACTTGGCCGGCAAGATTCTGAGGAATGCTCCACTGGCTGTTCGAGCCTTGAAGGAGCAATTCCGCTTGCTCTCGAAGGGCCATCCAATCGACGCTGAGACCGGTGAGGAGATCCAGGCAATACGTCGCCGTGTCTACGACAGCCAAGACTACGGAGAAGGCATTCGAGCCTTTCGCGAGAAACGATCACCCCGTTTCCAAGGCAAATAACCGCTATGTCGCGAAAGCCTTTCGCAATTCTGCGGCAGCCTCGCCGACAGCAACTCGACTCTGTCGCAGTTCAGCAATGTTGACAAAGTCATGTATCATGCCATCGTAACGAGCCACCTTCACAGGAACTCCACGCTCACGCAACCGAGCCGCGTAAGCTTCACCTTCATCCCTCAGCGGATCAAACTCCGCAGTTATCACGAAGGCCGGTGGCAGAGAGCTCAGATCTGCTGCACGCGAAGGCGACGCGTACGGGTTCCTTCCATCCTCCTCGTCGCGCAAATAGTGATTCCAAAACCATCTCATGTCGTCCTTTGAAAGCCAGTAGCCTTCTGCATTGTCGCTGTACGAAGCCGTGTCAAATGCGTGATTCGTTGCCGGATATATGAGAAGCTGGAACACTATGGGCGGACCATGCTTATCACGCGCCATGAGTGAGATGGCTGCTGCTAGATTTCCTCCTGCACTGTCTCCTCCGACGGCGATCCGCCTCGGGTCACCACTGAAACTAGTTGCGCTGTTTGCGGTCCATTTTGTTGCGGAGTATGCGTCCTCAACTGCTGCAGGGAATTTGTGTTCTGGTGCCAACCTGTAGTCCACGGACACGACCACGCATTCTGCTGCGTTGGCAAGGGATCGGCACAAGGAATCTACGCTGTCGAGATCTCCTAAGACCCAACCGCCTCCATGGAAGTACACAAGAACCGGAAGGACTTCGCCTTCTCGGGGAATGTACACGCGTGCAGGAATTTGGGCTGAGGTGTCTGACATTCTCATGTTCTTTACGACTGCAACTGCTTCCGGCGGTGACATCAATCTGCGATTCACTTCTCGAGTGAGACGGCGTGCCTCAGCCGGCGTCAGTTTGCTCACCGGTGGAATGCCTTCGCGCACGAATCTCTCTATCAATGCTCGGGCTTGCTTGTCAAGTGGCACAATCGAGCAACCTCCCTGCTGCCCCTGAGGGCGCCCTAATGGTCATCCCACAAGAAAAAGAGTCTTGAGCCAAAGGCCGATGCTAGACTTATGAAACCCTGCGCTGAAAGCTTCCTGTGAAAGGTCTTGAGGCGCGCAAACAATGTGGCTCAAGTTATTGCTCGCGCCGTGGATGATGCTGGGTTAGGCATTGTCACAAACGTGCCCGGATTTGGCGGCACACAGGTCCTTAATGAGTACCTAAAGATCACTCGTTCAGTCCATCCGATTTCTCTTCATGAAGAGGTAGCCTATTCCATTGCGCATGGTGCAAGCCTTCTCGGACAGCGCTCTGCGACTCTAGTGAAAGCGCATGGATTTGCTAAGGCCGCAAACGCTGTGATCGATTCACTTTCGGCTGGAACGACCGCAGGCTTCGTGGTGATGATATTTGACGACAAACTCGGAGAACATTCGGACAGTGTCTTCGATGTCACTGCCCTTCTACGCGGACTCGGCATGCCATACCGAGTATTGCAACCGCGGCACGCATACTTGGACGTCTTGGATGCATTCAGGCGATCCGAGGAGCTGAGATTACCTATCGTCTTGGTGGTGGATGCGGACGATCTTGACCAGGCAGCGGAGTACTCACCTGTCCGGAAGAGGGCGCCTTCACCAGGCTACGAGAGAGATGTGTCTCAGCATGTGGTTTGTCCCCAGCTAGCCCAATACCAGCACCGAGTGTTGGAGACCAAACTGTCGGAGCAGAATTGGCGACTGATCAAGAAGCCAACTCTCCCTAGGATCCCCGAGGATCTACCGGAGGCATTCCAACCGACTGCACGATCATACGTGCCCCTCTTCGAAGTCTTCCGAAAAATGCGCGGCAGAATCGTAACCGGAGACACGGGCATCTCGATGCTCTTCGCGTTTCCACCGTACGACTGCATTGATGTCGGAACATACATGGGTGGCAGCATTCCGCTCGCTATCGGCGCCTATATGGCCGGCTACCATGACGTGTGGGCTCTGACTGGAGACTTCTCATTCGTCGCCGCAGGCCACCTTGGCCTAGTGGAGGCAACCAATCGCGGGATTCCGTTGAAAGTCCTAGTCTTCGCTGACGGAAAAGCAGCGGCGACCGGCGGCCAACCATTGCAGGACCGCGTGCTTGACTGCGTTCTGAGAGGATACGAGCCCTACGTGCGACGCATCAGCAACCCTCAAGACAGCACAGAGGTTGAGGCGACTCTCAAAGAGGCAATGCACACACGCGAGATGCGCATCGTCTTGGCAGACTACCGTGAACGATAGATGGCATGCAACGGAAGACTCGTTGGAGTCTTGTTTGACGGCGGATCTCAGAGCGCGAAAGAACCGAAGCAGGGTCTAGACGGGTATCTTGGTTCCAGGATTCAGCACGTTGTTCGGGTCGAAGAGTCTCTTTATCGCAATCATGAGCGCGATCTCTTCCTTCGCAAGGCACGATTGAAGTGTGTCTGTTCTGATCTTTCCTATGCCGTGTTCGCCTGTGATTACTCCTTTGGCGTCAATGGCGATCTTGTATATTTCGTTCCTCAGCGCCACCATGTCGTCTAGGGTGTCGCCTTCTCTCTCCATCAGGTGAATATGCAGATTACCGTCAGCCGCGTGTCCGAAGACCGGGAGAAAGAGCTTGTCTCGTTTCGCGATCCTCTCTATGGAGTCTATCACGGTCACCAATTCGGAGACGGGCACGGATATATCTAGAATGTCGAGCGTTTTGGCTTTCAGAGCGTAGAAGACATTGCTCCTTATCCTAAGGATCTTGTCTTGATCTCTTTGTGACTCTACGTAGAATGGCTCGAGGCCCCCATTCTCTCGGCATATCTCACGTATTCTCACGCTTTGTGGAATTACCTGATCTCTGCTCGCTTCAGCTATTATTATGATGAGGTAATAGTTGCCGACAGTGACAGGCCATTTCTCGCCGAGATGTTTCGCGGTAATCTCAAGGACATCTTTTTCCACATACTCTATCGCGAGTGGTGTGCCCACATCTCGTAGTATCCTTTGCACAGAGGACATCGCGTCGTTTCGGCTATTGTAGGGTAGGACCATGGTCGCTGTTGCCGCAGGCTTTGGATACAGTCGAAGAGTCACTTTGGTTATCACTGCTAGCGTTCCTTCGCTTCCGGTTATGAGCTGCATTAGGTCGTAGCCGACGTTGTTCTTGTAGAGCCTTCCACCAAGGTTCAGCACATCTCCTGTAGGAGTTACGATTTCCAGAGCTTTGACTTGACTCCGCATTACGCCGTACCTTACTGCTCTTGATCCTCCTGCATTTGTGGCCACAAGTCCTCCGAACTGCGCGTTTTCGTCGCCAGGATGAGGCGGAAAGAATAGACCGGCCTCGCCGGCTGCATTTGCGAGCATTCCAAGTGTCACTCCTGCCTCTCCGATGGCCATCATGTTGTCCTTGTCGATCTCGATTTTGTTCATTCTCTCGAAGGAGAGGATTATGCCGTCTCGGGTCGGGATGGCTCCGCCCACGAAGCCTGTTCCTCCACCTCTAGGGAAGACAGCGATGCCATGCCTGTTCGCAAGCTGGAGCACGGCAGAAACTTGCTGCGCATTTGCTGGCCTTGCCAAGACGAGGTCATTCGCCGGCTTAGGTCTGATCGCTGCGGCGGTCTCATCAGCAAGAAAGTTCTGCAATTGCGCACGTTCGGTTATGACGTGAGCTTTCCCCACGATGTTTTCTAAGCCGTCCACTATGGATCTGTCCACGCTCTCACCCAGCTTCAGTCAACCCATCCTCTCTAGTAGCTCGGCGTATTCATACTCCTTGGTTCAGAAGCTCGTGCATAAATCCCTGTTTGCAGCCTCACAGCCTACTAGATGAAGTGGAATCCAAGATGGGCCATTCGGATTTGGAGAAACTCTCCGACGAAAAGAACAAAGTTGCGAGGCTTTCACAAATCAGAGAGATAGTCTTCGGCGCAGAAGACGGACTTCTTGTACCATTAGGCGTCGTTTCCGGAGTCGCCGGAGCCACAACCAACAACTTCTACGTGCTGATCGCTGGCCTCGCAGAAGCTTTTGCCGGGTCCATATCAATGGGCGCCGGCGCATACATGTCATCGAAAGCGGAACGTGAGGTCCAAGAATGGGCGATCATGAAGGAAATGAATGAAGTAGAGACAGTTCCAGATGAGGAGAAGAAGGAGATTGCAGTGCTCTTCGAGAGTGAAGGACTCTCGCCTGTCGACAGTTCCAAGGTAGCCGACCTGATCACCACTTCGAAGAAGTCTTGGATCAGAACCATGGTGGAGAAAGAGCTCGGACTCTCCAATGAGTCAATTCATAGTGGCCGCAGAGACGCACTGGTCATGGCCCTCTCCTATCTCGGCGGATCGCTTTTCCCGATAGTTCCATATCTCATGTTGCCTCTGCATACGGCACTCCTCTACTCGGTTGGTTTGACGCTAGCGGCGCTATTCGGGCTGGGGGTCTACAAATCCAGGCTTGCTCATGGAAAGATGCTGAGAGGAGGATTGGAGGTCATGGTTATCGGCGCATTCTCCGGCGGAGCCGGATATGTCCTAGGCACTCTGATGCCGATCCTCCTGCGCATGATAGGAATCAGAATCAACTGAGGAAACCATCCTCTTGACAAGTTCCAAATGCTTCACCGCAAAGGAGAACATGCTATACGCTCTCTTGTGCATTGGGTCTTGTGCGATGCGCATGCGGTGAAGTGAATGGTTGATGTAAGGAAGCTCATTGAGTACAACGAGGAAGTGAGACATAGATACTTTGACTCACTTGCGAAGCTCCCATGGGAAGAACTGACGAAGAATCGTGAAGCCAGCTTCCACTCCCTCCGCAACATATTCATCCACACTCTCGGTGCAGTAGACCACTGGCTGGATTTCCTGCTGAACGAGCAACTCCGAACGAAACGAGCGTTCGATGACTACAAAACTATGGAAGATATCGGGAAGTACATGGCACATGTGGAGGCGCGCATGCGAACATACACCGCCTCACTGACTCCCGAAGGACTTCTGAAGGAATATGAAGTCACAAACGACTTGGGCGAAGTGGTTCGTGTCACTGCTGAAGACGTTCTGATCCATGTCTTCGAGGAGGAAGTCCATCACCGGGGAGAACTCATCGCTCTCCTGTGGCAGATGGAAATCGAACCGCCATTGATGGGCTGGAAGTATCTCTAGATACGCGGTCTTCATGAACTGCGAGATCGAAGAAGTATAACCAACACTCCTCCGGCGAGAAAGGTTCTCTTTTCCAGCAGATCGAACCTTGCCTCAAGCATTTCGAGAAGCTTACTCGTTGTTGGCAGGTTCTGGTAGGTCGGCGCTATCATTCGCCACGGGTTACCTTCGAGTCTTCCTGAGATGAGGATCTTCGCAACTAGAGGCGCAATGAATCTCACATAAATCGTCGCGAAGAATCTCTTGGCTATGTTGTCTGGCTTCCCCAACTCAACGATCGCCAAGCGTCCTTTGCTCTTGATAGATCTCGCGTACTCACCAATTGCTTGTTCGAGATTCGTTGAATCACGTAGCGCGTATGCTGACACGGCGGCGTCGAATGAGTTTGGTCTGAATGGAAGTTCTTCAAAACAGGCACGAACGAAGTGAAGCCTGATTCGATAGTTCTTCGTCCTCTCGTTGAAGCTTCTTAGAAGCTGGCTCGAATAGTCGAGAGCTACAATATCCGAGTGTGGATGTTGCTGTAGAAGGATCATGCTCATGCTGCCCGGCCCCACGCCTGAGTCGAGAACCAGTTTCGGATTATCTTTCATGAGCTTCCGCGCAGCGTATGCTCTGGCCTTGCCGGCACGTCTGAGGCTGATGATCTCATTGACCTCATCATAGAGCGGCGCTGTCTCTTCTATGGACGAGATCACGTCACGCCAAAGGGACTTGTCCATGCAATATCATCCCGACGCATATTGGATGTACGGCTGCGAATCCTGCACACGACGTTTTGGCACTCAGGTTGTCGTATGGTGTTAGGTCGCTAGGGCCAGTGCCAGCTTGTATAGTCGCTCGTCTATGGGTTTCTCGACTGTCGACGCATATTCGAGGTCAACCGGGACTATGCGACCATTTTGGATTCCTGTCATATGCTTCTTCTTGCCGTCGAGTAGGAACTGGATGCTTGCTGCACCCATCTCGCATGCGACGAGCCTGCTCTGAGCCGTCGGGTGTCCTCCTCTCTGCACATGCCCGAGTCGCGTGAGCCTAACTTCGAATACGGTTTTTTCCCGTATCGCCTGAGCCACCTCTGCAGAGTCCCCAGCGCCTTCAGCCATAACTACTATTGCGGATTTCTTGCCGTGACGATTACTCTCGACAAGCGACTGGCATACCTTGTCCATATCATACTCGATCTCGGGTACGAGTATCACCTCTGCACCGGCGCCTATGCCAACCTCTAAAGCTACGAAACCTCGGTTCCGACCCATGACTTCGACGACGAAAACCCTCTCGTGAGAAGTTGCTGTGTCTCGTATCTTGTCAAGGGCCTCAAGGCCGGTGTTCACGGCTGTGTCGAAACCGATCGTGGTGTCGGTGCCGACGAGGTCGTTGTCGATCGTTGCAGGAATGCCAACAATGGGGATGCCGCATGTTTCATGAAGCTGGCAAGCCGCCCTCATCGAACCATTACCTCCAAGCACTACCAAGCCGTCCAGTCGGTTCTGTTTCAGCACTTTGACTGCCTGCGACATTCCCTCCGGGGTCTTCATCTCATCAGCCCTAGCTGTCTTGAGCAAAGTCCCGCCAAGATGAATTATGCCGCCGACCGTTCTCGCGTCTAGAAGTCGGGATTCGTTGGCGAGGATTCCTGCATATCCCCTTTCAAAACCGATTACTCGTAGACCGTTTGCGACAGCTGTTCTCACAGCCGCTCTAAGCGCAGCGTTCATTCCCGGAGCGTCTCCGCCGGTCGTTGCGATCCCAATTGTGTCCAAAGTCATCCGCCCGCTCACGTCTCAGGCATTATCTGCATCGCTGTCTACTAAGCACAACTCAACCTTTTTCTGTTGAGAAGATTAGGAGGGCATGCGAGACAACAGCCATGCCGGAATCCCTGCTGAAGAAGCTCCTTGAAAATGCCGTCAGAATCGAAGAGCAGTCCTACGTTCTCTATGCGAAGGCGTACGAGAAGGTGACGCTGCACTCTGCCAAGGTTCTACTGAGAGAACTCGCGCAGGCTGAGCTCGGTCACAAGGAGAAACTCTTAGCGATAATGCAAGGCAAAGCGGACATCTCACAGCTGGGCTCGCCCATAGGCCGAATCGAGGACCTCAAGATAGTGGACTTCAAGGAGAAGACTGCGCTCTCAGAGGATGCAGACTACCCGACACTGTTGTTGTTCGCTGCCCAACGAGAGAAAGACACGTATGAGCACTACCGGTCGTTGGCTGCCGGACCTTTCGCCCGGTACTTTCCGACCGCTGGCCAACTCTTCTCCAAACTCGCGGAAGAAGAACTGATTCACAAGAATAGACTTGAACGAGAATACGACGAGCACGTGTTGAAGGAAGACTGACTTTCAAGCACAGTTGAATGCCACTTGCACGCGAACTTCCATGGTGAACCTGGCAGTTGGCCTGTCTGATTCTAGACCAACTTGTCGAAGACCCTCAGTACTCCGAGAAGATGAGATGTTGATCCTATGAGACCTTGGATCCGCAACCTCCTGATAGTGATCCTGATCGTTCTCCCGATCGTCGTGGTTTCTCTGAGCTATCTTGAGGATCTCGCTGAAACGGGTGCCATAGGGACCGCTGAAGGATTGATGTCACTTGTTGCAGACGTGCCGAGGCGCGTCATTACTCTGGCATCCCAAGCCGGCAATACAGGCATATTTGTTCTGATGCTCTTAGAGGCTGCCGCTTTTCCAGTGCCTAGTGAACTCATTCTTCCATTCGCAGGTTACATGGTTTATCGCGGATACTTGGACTTCTGGCTCGTTGTGCTCTGGAGCACCATTGCGGCCCTCACGGGGTCTTTCGTTGACTACTATCTAGGAATGAGAGTTGGGGAGGCCTTATTGTCCGGCAAATCCAAGATACCTTTCATTGATGCGACTCATCTTAACAGAGTCGGTTTGTGGTTCAATAGGTATGGGCCCGTGGCTGTGACATTTCTACGCTTGGTGCCGGCTGCGAGAGTGCTGATTTCGTTTCCTGCAGGCGTCTATCGTATGGGGAAGTTGAAATTCGCTACGTGCACTCTCGCCGGCTGCTTGCCTTGGAATATTACTCTCGTTTACTTGGGCTGGCATCTCGGATCACTGTGGAGCACAGTCTTGGAGGCTTTCAGATACCTCAACATCATCGCATACGCTCTCCTCATTCTATTCGTGGTTTGGATAGTCCGCAAATCAACTCAGACAGTGAACGCGAAGGGTCGAAAAGGCTCGTTCTATTCTCAATCAGGAACGACGACAAAACAGTAGAAGACTGCAAAGGCATTTATCAGTCCGGATGGAAAAACCTCCGAATGTAGTGGATTCACGGAGCTTGTGACAAGTCCCTTGTCTGATCTGACAGGCTTCTATCTTGCAAGATTCCTCTCAGCATTTGGCATCTATGGACACGGTACACTTCTTGGTCTCGTCCTTGGAATTCCGTGGCTTATTGTCGCCTCGGAGTGCTTGTGGATCACGAGGCATGACGTATGCTACAAGCAATTGGCGTCCAAGTGGACGAAGATACTGGCGATCATTTTCGGTACAGGCGCGGCCTCGGGAACGCTAATGGAGTTCGGGCTCTTCACCGTCTGGCCTGAGTTCATCAGACTTGGAGGCCAGTACCTGTTCTACCCATTCTTCCTAGAGGTCTTCGCATTCCTAGCAGAAGTCACTCTGATCGTGCTGTACTGGGTATCGTGGGACAAACTCGCAGGAACTTGGACGCACATCGCGATCGGCGTCGGCGTAGCACTTGGCTCGAACATTTCCGGATTCCTCATCACAAGCGTGAATGTTTTCATGCAATACCCGATGATTGGCGCATCTGTCGTGAATGGCCAGTTGCAGGTAGACGTGATACGGGCATTCCTGAATGAAGCATCCGTGATCACTGGCGCTCATGCCGTGCTTGGAGGATGGGTCTACTCATTCGGGCTGGTAATGGCAATGTACGCATACAGACTACTCCGAGCCAAGGGCGACGAACAGACGAACTGGGCAGCTTTCAAGCTGACAAGCTTGGCCTTTGCAATTCCAATTCCGGTTCTTGCTTTCCTTGGCGACCAGCAGGGCAAGCTGCTCGCAAAATACACTCCAGCAACGTTAGCTGCCTTGGAGGGCGCATACAATACGATTCCTTCTGGGTTCCCGAATTTGCTGGCGTACGGTGACTGGAACACGCCGATCAAAGGCCTCATCGAGTATCCCGCAGATTTCCAGCATCCATTGCTCTACCTTCAATGGTACTCGAAGATCGGCCTCGCCGTGATCATGGGCCTGATCGCGTTATTCATCGCTTTGAAAGTGATCAGACGCAAGAGAATCTCGAAGACTTGGCTTTCGCTATCCATACTCGCCGCCTTCTTTGGGATAGTCGTCAACATTCTTGGCTGGTACGTCAAAGAGGTAGGGAGACAACCGTGGGTTATCTATGGGCTAGTCAAAGTCACCGACATCCTGTCGCCCACTTTCACAATAACTCCCATTGCCGTTGCAGCGGTCGCGGGAATGCTCGTCCTAGCGATTCTCGGAATATCCTACACCGTCTACATGATAGCCCTGAAGGAGTGAGATCAGGATGACGCCGCTAGACTCCGCATTGACTCTGTTTGCATTCACAATGTTCACTCACGTGCTCGGCGCGAGTCTCGTACTCGGCTTCTCGTGGCTTGCATTCGGGCTTGAACTGGCCGGTCGAAGACGGAACGACAGAACCTACGTTGACTCAAGCAGAGCGATCTCGAAAGCAATTGTACTGATCTACGCCACAATAGGCTCGCTCGGGACTGCAATAACGGTTGAACTGTTTGCGCTCTGGCCAGACTTCACGAAGACTCTCGGCACATTGCTTTGGTGGCCATTCGCATTCGTAGCGGCGAGCATCATTTCGAATTTCCTTATGATCGCTATCTATTGGTACACCTTCGACAGAATCGGAACGAGCTTACACTTGGCTGTAGGTTTCTTCATGGCCTTGACTTCTTCACTGATCCCCCTAAACTTCAGGACCATAATCGCGTTCACAAATCAAACGGTTGGGCTGTCCGAGAACGCAGTTGAACCAATCCTTCTATACGCGAACCCGAGCCTACCGCCACTCTACGCTCACACGATCTTCGCATCCCTGTCAACCGCAGGATTCGTCATATGTGCGGCCGCGGCACTGGGGATCTACATGAGACGTGGAGACGCCGCCGTCAACAACAGCCTCTTCAGACAAGGAGTAACTGTAGGAGTTGGATTCCTTGTACCTCAGGCTCTAGCAGGCGCATGGTATCTCTGGACTCTAGGACAGAACGTGCCTAGAATGTTCGCAGCCGTCACAGGCCTATACACACAGTACTCGGGCATTGCTGATACCCAACTGTTTCTGCCTAACGTATTCGCCCTGAAGTTGACCTTCGTGGGCTACCTCATCCTCGCCGGCATGTGGTTGAGGAGCACAAGCGAGCGAGAAACCCTATCAAAGCTCGGCATTGCGGTGGCGGCGACCGTAGGCCTTCTTGCGTCGGGCATCATACTGATCGGGGAAACGATGCAGGAGTACAGCCACCTTCCATATCTCATCATTGACCGTTTCAAGGCGTCAGACCTCCTGAACGCCGGATTCCCATTTTCCGCAGTCGGCATCTTCATAGTTGGATTTGGAGTATTCTTCGGAATCCTCCTCACGATCCTCTATGTGGCGTACGTGAAGGAGTAGAACAATCGCCGCTGCACACATTCTGCGTCTTGCTATGTGTTTCGTCGCAGATGCATGATCGAGTTCTCAGGTAATCTTTCAGGATCTCAAGTCCGTCTGCGTCTATGATGTGGTAGATCGTGTCTCCCGTTGCAAAATCTCTCATGACGCGAGCGGAGTATTCCCCTTTTCCGGGGACGTGCGTGTGTTTGGCGACGACGAACATAACTCCGTCCCAGATCATCTCAGCTAGGCTTCGAGGAAGCATCGACGCCCATGAGCCTCGTTTCGCCACAATGTAGCCCAAGCGCTCGGAAGCTTTCCGAAGCCGATCGAGATTCACCGGATCTCTCAGCACTATCCAGAGTTCCTTTTCTGATGGAAAGTGTACTATGTCGACGTCCTTCACTCCGGACATCGGCCTGAGCGCTGTCGCGACGGATTCGGGATCACTGATCATGAACGTGCGAGAGAGCCGTTCGGAAGAAAAGGATTTCCAATCGCAGCTCGGTCGAGAACGCCCAATAGTAATTAGTACACCTCGGGCTTCACTATTCCTGGCAAGGATCTGCACCTAATGCCTGAACAGAAAGTGGCACCGTACGGTTCTTGGAAGTCTCCGATCACGTCGGAGCTGGCTGCCTCTGCAACCCAGCTTACCGAGGTGGCCTTTGCTGCGGGCGAGATCTACTGGAGGGAGCTGCATCCAGAAGAGAAGGGACGCTTCGCAATTATGAAGCGGGGGGCTGATGGTCGGATTGTGGACCTTACGTCTGCCCCCTTCAATGCTCGGACCACTGTGCACGAGTACGGAGGGGGCAGCTTCGTCGTCGCCGATGATGCTGTTTACTTCTCGAACTTCTCCGACCAGCGCATCTACATGCTGAAACCCGGAGCGGAACCTCGACCGGTCACTCCGGAAATCAACATGCGGTATGCAGATGGAGTGATGGATCGACATCGAGGCGGGATGATCTGTATCCGAGAAGATCACCGCCTCTCCGATCAGAAAGCGGTGAACACCGTAGCGAGCCTTAGCCTTGATGGCAAAGATAGCGGTAGAGTGCTTGTTTCTGGAAATGACTTCTACTCGTCGCCTCGTCTGAGTCCTGACGGCTCGCGTCTTGCATGGATCACTTGGAACCACCCCAACATGCCTTGGGACGGCACCGAACTTTGGGTGGCCGAACTGAACGCGGATGGTTACCTCGGCCGAACTCAGCTAGTCGCTGGGGGCCTCAACGAATCCATCTTCCAGCCTGAGTGGTCACCCGATGGGATACTGCATTTTGTCTCGGATCGGACCGGCTGGTGGAACCTCTACCGATGGCGCGGAAACCGAATTGAACCGCTGCACGAAATGCACGCGGATTTTGGCAGGCCGCATTGGGTATTTGGGCTATCGACATACGCTTGGGTGTCGCCAGAACGGATCGTTTGTACCTACGCGGACAAGGGAACATGGAATCTGGCAGAACTAAACACGACGAGTCTCGAGTTCAGGCCGATCGAGAACCCTTACAGCGACATATGGTATCTCCGAACTGGGGGCGGACACGCGGTCTTCTTGGCAGGGGGTCTCACGACATCTGAGGCCATAGTTCAATACGATTTCGCAACGGGGAAGTTCAGTGTCGTCTATCGTTCTCGGTCTGCGACAATCGACGCGGGATACATGTCGGTGCCGCAGACGATAGAGTTCCCCACGACAAACAATCTGATGGCGTACGCGTTCTTCTACGCGCCGAGAAACCGGGACTTCAAGGCGCCTCAGGGCCAACGTCCGCCCTTGATGGTCATCTCTCACGGAGGTCCCACGGGAGCAACAGGCACAACGTTGAGCCTAGCGGTTCAGTTCTGGACGACGCGAGGCTTCGCGGTGGTCGATGTGAACTACGGCGGCAGCACCGGATACGGCCGCGAATATCGACAGCGCTTGTATGGACAATGGGGCGTGGTAGACGTTGACGATTGCGTCAATGCTGCAAAATATCTAGTCAAGGCTGGGCTGGTTGATGCCAACCGGCTTGCGATTCGAGGAGGAAGCGCCGGCGGCTACACAACGCTATGCGCTCTAACCTTCCGGGACACCTTCAAGGCCGGCGCCAGCTACTACGGCGTTAGCGACCTGGAAGTCCTTGACAAGGAGACCCACAAGTTCGAATCACACTACAACGTGAAACTCATAGGTCCCTATCCGGAGCGACGCGACCTGTACCGGGAGCGGTCGCCGATCCACTTCGCCGACCGCATCTCCTGTCCAATGATCATCTTCCAAGGACTTGAGGACAAGATCGTTACACCCAGCCAAGCAGAATTGATGGTGAAAGCACTACAGGCGAAGGGATTGCCATACGCGTATCTTGCGTTCGAGGGTGAGCAGCACGGTTTCAGACGAAAGGAGAACATCAAGCGCGCCCGCGACGCTGAGCTATACTTCTATTCGAAGATATTCGGCTTCAAACTCGCAGACCACATCGAGTCGGTTAAGATCGAGAATCTGAAGGAATGAACCGCGTCTCCTGGGAGAGAGGGCGTGGCGAACAGGATGGCTACTTGCTGAGTCGGATCAGCAAGAATCCGATTAGTATCAGGACGCTTCCCCGGAATAGGGTGTCCCAGGCGAGGTTGAAGGGCCCGAACCGCCAGTAGGCTGCCCCGTACGCGTTTCCTAGGTAGACTCCACCGAATGTACAGGCTAAGCCTCCAAGATACTTCGCAATCCTTGACAGAGCTCGCATGATGATCGCATCAATCATGCGACACATGGTCCGACCTTTTAGCTTCGCTCATCCGACTCCCAAGGCGATCGTTTGGATATCGAGCGACATTCCACGCTGCGACGAAACACACCTTCGAGAAGACTTTCACAACATTCATACCGTCATGTTACGAAGTAGTTGTCCGTGAAAGAGCAGGAGCGTAGCCTGCTGGTTCTCCGGGCAGCTCCATGGCGAATGAAATGATGGGTGGTGCGGATGGCGAATATCCACGTGCTTGGCATTTCGGGCAGCTTGCGTAAAGGTTCCTACAACACGAGACTACTGACCGCTGCTTCAGAACTACTACCAGAAGGCACGACGTTGGAGACGTTCGATCTTTCACCTATCCCACTCTACAACGACGATGTACGCGCCGTTGGATTCCCGAAACCAGTTCAGCAATTCCGAGAGCGTATCGCCGCGGCAGACGCGCTACTGATCGCCACGCCTGAATACAACTTCTCGATTCCGGGAGTCCTGAAGAACGCCATCGACTGGGCTTCACGTCCTCCAGATTCGCCTCTGAATGGAAAGCCAGTTGCGATGATGGGTGCGAGCACCGGCAACTTCGGCACGGCCCGGGCACAGATGCATCTGCGGCAGGTCTGCGTCTTCTGTAACATGTTCCCTTTCAACAAGCCTGAGGTGCTAGTGATGCGTGCTCAGGAGAAGTTTGATGCAAATGGGCGGCTGACGGATGAGACCGCACGTGGGTTCATCCGAGATCTTCTTCTGGCCCTAGTTGATTGGACCAGACGTCTACAGCAAAGACCTCCAGTCCCATGAGCGGTTCTGCAACAACACGCGATAGGCGACATCCCAGTTGCGATACCGCTGTCCTCACTTCTCCCGCGCGTTACGGTCCGTGAGTTTCCCTTTTGAAGACTGTGAGTTATTGACACGAGCGCAAGTTCCGAAATGTCAACCTTAATCGCTTAATAGCCCAAGGGTCTCACTCCTCTTCGCGGGTTATCGGTGTATGAATTACCGTCAGCTTGGCAGGACTGACATGCGCGTCTCCGAGGTCAGCTTTGGTGCTTGGGCGATCGGTGGCAGCTGGGGACCTGTCAAAGATGAGGAGTCTTACGCAGCGCTGAACCGTGCCGTCGACCTCGGAGTGAATTTCATTGACACGGCCGACGTGTACGGCGACGGACGAAGCGAGCAACTGATCGGAAGGCTGCTCAACGAGCGCAAGGAGGAGATCTTCGTTGCCACAAAAGCCGGCAGAAGACTCTCACCTCACACCGCCGACGGATATAACCGAACCAACCTTGAGGCTTTTGTGGATCGAAGTCTCAGAAACTTGGGCGTAGACTGCATTGACCTGCTGCAGTTGCACTGCCCGCCCACCGAAGTCTACCATCGACCTGAAGTTTTCAGAGCGCTTGATGAACTGAAACGTAAAGGCAAGATACGATACTATGGGGTCAGCGTCGAGAAGGTCGCCGAGGCGCTCAAGGCCACAGAATACGCGGACCTCCAGAGCGTGCAAATCATCTTCAACATGTTCCGATTGAAGCCCGCCACAGAATTCTTTCCCACAGCGAAGGAGCGGAAAGTTGGAGTAATAGTCCGTGTTCCGCTGGCAAGCGGTCTCCTTGCAGGGAAGATAACCGTGCAAACGAAGTTTCCAGAGGACGATCACCGAAACTTCAACCGCCAGGGCCAAGCGTTTGATGTGGGAGAAACATTCTCAGGCGTCAATTTGGAGACGGGACTGAAAGCCGTCGAGGAGCTGAAAACCATCGTTCCGCAAGGCGCAACGCTGGCTCAGATCGCGCTGCGCTGGATCCTCATGTTCGATTCGGTCACGTGCGCGATCCCCGGGGCAAAGCGACCTGGACAGGTCGACGAGAATGTGAAGGCTGCCGTTCTCCCACCGCTTAGCGCGGCGACTATGAGCAAGGTTCAAACAATCTACGATCGACTGATACGACCTGAGGTACATGCCCGCTACTAACGATTGCCCACAGCAAAGCGGGTGAATATCACCATCAAACCGAAACAGCGAACATCAGTTTCTTCTCACGTCTTCCAGCCACTTGTTGAGCGCGTCGACGAAATGGCTCCTCCAAACGTTATCATCAGGAGTCCATGAAGCCTTGCGGGCCTCTACAAAATTCACTCGCTCCTGAACACTCTGGTGGACTATTTCGTCAAGAGATTCGACAGCAAGTTTCGTGTCGCTGACGCCGTCCCAGCTTTCGTTGGTCGGGAATCCTACACGGGCGAGCGGCCGATCCCATGTGGCGTCGACAACCGCCCACTTGTTTTCGATTCTCGCCTTGCACGCCAAGTGATAGTCAACAGGGACAACTTCCGCCAACTTCCTCAGTTCCGGAGGATACGCCACAGACTCGGCGTTCCACGAAAACGGATAGGTCACGTATTTGATCGGAATCTGGAGTATCTCGAACATGCGACCCAAGAGGAAATGCTTCGGCGTGCAGGAACCCTTCATCCCCTTCAGGAGCCCCTGCGGCCCGTCCGCAGGGTTGCTGATCTCAGGAATCACGGCATAGGGTATGTCACGTATGTGTTCGAAAATGCTGATCCGCGCATCCCTGCCGCCTAGACCCTTGGTCCACTCCGCAAACGCTTCCTGTACTATATCCGGGGCCACGGCCTGCGGTCACACTCCAGCCGGTTCATAGTGTATCCCTATTAGCATATTTGGCAAAGAGACCAACGAATGAGACATCGTCGGTTGTCTCTTGTGATGCTTCGAGGAGGAGAGAAGAATGTCGGTCTATGGAGGCGCTGAAGCCGGCGGGACAAGATTCGTATGCGCAATAGGCTCCAGCCCTGATAGCCTCGAGGCGGAAACATCATTCGCCACCACAACACCTCAAGAGACCATCGACCGGACGATAGCCTTCTTCCAACAATATCGAGGGAGAGAACCGCTGTCGGCGGTCGGCGTTGGCTCCTTCGGCCCCGTAGATCTCAATCCCACGTCACCCAAATTCGGCTACATCACCGCCACACCGAAACCAGGCTGGGCTAACACGGAATTCCTCGGGCGGATCAGTCGAGCCTTACGTGTGCCGGTCGGGTTTGATACCGACGTGAACGCTGCCGCCTTAGGCGAAGCAACATGGGGAGCAGCCAAGGGGCTGGAAACCTTCGTGTACCTGACTGTCGGCACAGGCATCGGTGGAGGAGGAATGGTCAACGGTCAACTGTTACATGGGCTCTTACATGCGGAGATGGGCCACCTCAGAGTCCCCCATGACTTGGCCAAGGATCCCTACTCGGGGGCGTGTCCATTCCACGGCGATTGCCTCGAAGGCCTAGCGGCAGGGCCAGCGTTGCTTGGACGATGGGGCCGCCGCGCTGAGGAACTGCCTCCCGATCATGCGGCATGGAGATTGGAGGCACACTATCTCGCCTTGGGGCTGGCGAACTTGATTTGCACGCTTTCCCCGCAGCGAATCATTCTAGGCGGCGGGGTCATGCAGCAGACCGGACTGTTTCAGATGGTACGACAGAACGTTCAGCAACTATTGAGCGGGTACATACAAGTACCGGCGATTCTGGAGCAAATCGATCAGTATATTGTCCCTGCAGCCTTGGGCAATCGAGCCGGAGTCTTAGGTGCGATAGCGTTGGCTAGGAAAATGGTCCGCTGAGTCCCAATTGGCATGACATGTCTTCGCGGTTTTTCGCTGGATTGTCATGTACACCGCATGTGCGTGGGTACCGTGGGAAATGGACTGGTCCGGCTGACGATTACCACGTTGATGTGGGCTACAAACCGAACACGTACTCGCGCTTGATGCAAGACTTGGGTTAGTTGTTCTGGTGGTTTGCACGTGGGGATGCTTACGGCTGGCATAATAATGTTCTTATTCTGGTACACCATTGTACCGTACTCAGTCACCGTTACAGGAGGGAAAAAGAAACAATGAATGGCGAATCGAAGAAAGAGATCGCCCTTGGCGCACTCGCACTCGGCGTGGGAGTAGCCCTAGGCGCAGTCATAGGCAACGATGCAACCAGAAAGTCTCTCGTTGACAAAGGCAAGAGCTGGATCAACGAGTACAAGCAGACCTAAACCAAGCACCACAACAAACCAACACTCACCCTATCCTCTTTTTTCTTGTCTCTAATCATCAGGCAGCGAGCACGCTGCCTCTAGCTGTCGCCTTTCTCTTGCAGGTTTGCTACCTGCCAGGAATGACCTGCCGTGGCAATCCCTAAGCGGATGATGTGTACTATGCTCGCGGCCTAAGCGTGTTGTAAGAGAGCAACGCGACGTAGCCTAGCGCCGTGAAGACAGTGAACCATTCGAGGACTGGCGTGTTGCTGGCGACGACGAAGAGCAGGTTGATCAAAGCCACTATGAAGCCATAGTACGCGATCGGTCTCAGGAATTTCGGGTGTGTTATCAGCGAAACATTGGCTAGGATCAGGACGATGAGGTTGAAGGCGAAGAAGACGTCTGACCAGAACACGTGTTGCGCCATAGAGTCTTCCGAGAAGACGCCGATCATGATCAACGCGAACCCCGAGAAGAGCCCAGCCGCTTGCGTGACCATTATCATGACCTTTCGAAGCCTCTCATTCGTGTACCACTTGTACAGTCCAGCAAAGAACGGCATCAACGCCAAGCCCGTAAGGATGCAACCGACGTTGTAGAATACGGCGCCACGTGGGCTGAAACTTGAGTTACCCAGGTCGCTCAACCAGTTGTCGATGGGACTGAATGCGGTCGGAAACAGAGCTATCGAGGTGAACGTAAAGGCGCAGTAGAAGATGATGATGAAGACGCCTGCAACCGAAAGTATAGGCCACTTAACATTCTTTGACAACCTTGACTCCCCAACCAACTAACGTGCACGTCAGGGAAGATAGCTCTTGCCTAAGCCTGCCGCGTCTCTCTTAGTGCCCTGTCTCTTTGGCCCGCACGTTGAGGATTCTCGATTCACTCAACATTGGCTTTGATGGCTCCAGCGACATACCAAGAACCGGCCACAACCGGCACGCAGGATTCTTGCAGCCGAACCGCAAGCGATGTGCCCATCTCGGGTTCAGATTCCCTTGTACATGAGCCTACGTTGTGCTATTTCATGACGACGACCCTGATGGGATTTCCAATTCTCTCTTCAAGAATCCTTAGTCCAGTGTTCACTTCATCCAAGTGCACTCGATGTGTGATTGATGTTGAGAGATCCATCATCCCGGATCCGACGATGTCAATCAGTTGGGCTAGTTCGGATCTGAGATGGTCGTTTACGCCTATGAGTTCCATCTCTTTCCCAATGATACTTTTGTATGGAGATATCCTGATGTCATCTTGACCTATACCGACGAGCACCATCCTCCCGCCCTTCCCAATACAACGGATCTCCTGTTCTACCACTTTCGCCGCACCGACGAAGTCCAGCACAAGATCGGCAAGCTTCCCTTCCGTGATCGATTCTATACGCTGAGCCGGATCCTCAACCGCAGCATTCACGAACTCGTCGGCTCCGAGCTTCCTTGCTAGCTTCAGCTTCTCCTCAGACGTGTCGACGGCAACAACCTTCCCAGCACAGAAGATCTTAGCAAGCTGTATCGCTTGTGCACCAAGCCCGCCCACACCATAGACAACAACAGTGTCTCCGGCACGGATTCTGCCTCGCTTCAGGGCGTGATAGGTTGTTGAGACTGCGCATCCGAGTATGCATGCTTGCTCAAACGGCAGGGTGCTGGGCAGTTTCAAGACGTTAGATGCTGGAACCGCGATGTACTCCGCAAATCCCCCATCAACGTCCTTCCCAATCATCTGATATTCTTCACAGAAGTTCTCTCTGGCAGCTCTACAATATGAGCAGTTTCCACAACTTCTTATGTAGTGTACACATACTCGATCGCCTTCCTCTATTCCCTTCACGCGTTCTCCTGTCTTAGATACCAGCCCGGCGATCTCATGTCCCAAGATCAGCGGCAGTTTGCCGACCGGACTCACGCCGTCGCGATAGTTCAAGTCCGAATGGCATATGCCGCTGGCCTTGATGTCGACAAGGACATCATTCGATCCAGCTTCTGGCATTTCCACACTGTCTATCTTCAGCTTCTCTCCTACCCGATACAGCCTAGCGGCCTTCATTCGTTCCCCCATTCCCCAGCCACAACCGACGCGAGAAATGATGCACAGAGGTTGCTTGAAGAACCAACGGTCACTTCGTGTGCCATTCGTGGTGCGTGGACTGTATTTTGGGTCGCTTTTCTGTGATACCCTTGAGTACTACCCCTCATTGGTTCTTAGCGAGACGTACCCATAGAAAGTCTGAAATCCTCACACAAGCGGACTAATCAGTGGCTTTCTGAGATTCACTGACTGCCTGTTTGGAGTTCGCTGCTTTCTCTGCTTACAGGAGCGGCGGGGGCGTGATGACGAATCCCCTCGTGAGTAAGAGTGGTGGAAGACCAGTGGGTTTGAGGATTACAACTTTCAACGTCGAGTGGATGAACGACTTCTTCTATCCTGATGAGCCGCG
>Ga0315280_10000720_pt1 | contig 60405 bp, 57 predicted proteins | sample YL17G06_40_MG_FD_203697 | JGI IMG/M metagenome (GOLD analysis project Ga0315280, IMG submission 203697) | Sediment microbial communities from Yellowstone Lake, YNP, Wyoming, USA - YL17G06_40 | ecosystem: Environmental > Aquatic > Freshwater > Lake > Sediment | place: USA: Wyoming | collected... | reverse complement strand
ATCTTCGATTGAGAAGGTTAAAGTGGATTATACAACTTTAATGCGTTCTTTAGAAAGCCTAGAGGGGAAGAACCCAAAGAACTATAATTACATATTAAAGTTTCTAAACTTAAGCGAAGTAGACAAACTTAACGCAGCCAAAGTAACCGAAAAAACTCGGGAAATAATGCTTAAAATACGAAAGGAGAGGAAGGTTTTAATCAAAAATCGCTTATTAAAAAGTTAGTTCAAAAAACACTTTGCGCATGAAGCCCGGTGGTGTAGTGGACAAGCATAGCGGGCTTTGGACCCGCTGACGAGAGTTCGAATCTCTCCCGGGCTACCACTTCAAAATCTTATTTTACGGTCTTTTTGGGGATATTTTTGGAATATAAGGGTTCTAAATGCTCTTTGTTTTCTGTATGGGGTTTCTATTTCGAAGGAAGGTTTAAATTATCGGTTTTCCCATAATCTATTATGGGTCGATATAGTCCGTCTAGGAAGTTGATTCTGTCAGTTTTGAACGATTGTAAGCCGAGAAGCTGCAGGGATATCGTGAAAGCTACTAGGCTAAGTGGAAGCGCGGTAAACAACTCTCTTCTTCTCTCTTGGAAGAGGGGGCTTATACTTCGCACTAAGGAGCCCTTGTATGAGCATGAGCGGATTTTTAAGGGAAGGGCTGGAGTGAGCCAGAACACTCGGCCCTACCACTTGTACCTTCTTCGCCCTGAAGGAAAAGATTCCATGTTTATTGATGGCCACGAGTTTGTTAAGTATGCAGAGGAGTATTTGGATGTCCGGGGTGGCGGCAAGCGAAGCAAAGCTCAAACCATCCTTGACTTTATCAGTAAAAACAAGGATCGAGCATTCTTCTCCAGTGAACTAGCTGAGTTTCTGAAGAATAAGGGTGTCAAGACCAGGGATGTAATGTCTAATGTGCGTCGCTTCGAGCGGAAGGGCTTGGTGTATGTTAGGGGTTACAAGATGGATGATAGGCAGACTCCGTTTAAGGAAGGATACCTCATTACTTGGCTTAACCCAGAAAAGCCCAGACAAGAAGCCATTGAGGAAGCCATTCGCAAGTCAGACAAGGTTCTGGCTGATAGGGCGTCATCAAGTCCCTTCATGGAGAGGGTTCAGCGAATAAGAGACATAATCATAGAGCATTCGACGCTCAGAAAACTTGTTGGCTTTTCTTACATTCACAACAAGCTGAGTTGTTCTCTTCATGAAGTAGAAGGTGCAGTCGGTAGAGCCCTTCAGCTCTATCCCGACCTCAGAGAGGTAAAGCTGTTCGGCGCTTATCGCTATTACTACCATGACTCTTTGGCTGAAGAAGACCTCAACGCTGCGGTTGAGATGAAGAAAAACTATGTTCGCATGGCAAAAGGCAGGGCTAACAGGGTAGGCCACAACTGGGAAGCTGTGACAGAATGGTTTGTTGACAAGTTCACCACTGGAGCCAAATTCTGGGCTCAAAATCACAGGGTTGGAGGAATGGATCCCAGACGAATAACGCTGCATCTACTGAAGGGTGTTGGAGGTCGTAGAATAAGCGCTGAAGTTGACCGCGTGTGGGAGGTTACACCTGGAATTTTCGCTCCAGCAATCACCTACGTTCTGTCATGCAAGTGGGGATTGGTTGGCAAGAAGCACGTAGATGATTTTCTCGATGTTTTGAGGTGGAGCAAAGAGTTCGGCGTCGACACACCAGACGGAAGACAAGTTAAGCAGGGAATAGTAGGCGTTTTCGCCGGTAGCGCTTTCGATCCAAAAGAGAATGTTAGACTGAAAGACGAGACCACAATCAGTCTGGCTTCTTATGCGGCGAGAACGAACATTCAGCTTCTAAAAGCGGCGGACTTCAACCAGAAACTCCACGAGAAGGGATGCCCCAAAAAAGTTACTGTCCAAAAAGTCTGCAAAATAGCCAAAGACGAAAATGAGGTTCGTGAAATCCTGGATGCCATATGGAAAAATCCCGAAAAAGGAGAAGAGATCCTAGGGAAAGCACTCGGAAAAAACGAGGACATTTACGGATTCGAGAAGATGATGGAAGAAACAAGCCCACTTAAGAAGGCTAAGGAGAAAGAACTGCTCGAAACTTCTCGTCTAACCTAGAATTCTCGAGATTTTTCGAATCCCAAAGGGCTTCACGACATAAACTTTATATTTTCTTAAGAAAATCTTATGAGTAACCATGTATGGTGAGTTGTATGGGTAAGAAAGAGAAAGAGTCAGACTACGCGGTTTACAAGATTCCTAGGGAGCTAGACACGGAAGTAACCAAGATTGTGGGGAAGCATGGTTACCGCAGCAAGACAGAATTCGCCAAGGATGCTATTCGGCGACTTTTGCTTGAGTACGGAGGATCTGAAGAAAGCAAGCGGTGATGACGAACTCTCTCACAGACTTGTAGCCCAGTTCAGGCTTAGCCTTTACTAGCTTCTCGACTTCTTTCTCCATCTCTTTTGGAATTCTGATCTCTTGTTCGTCCGTGGCTGGTCTCTCCTATGCTTTCACTCCTAGGGCGATGTAGCTGGCGGTCATCTTTCCCAAGGATAGGATGTCGAAGCCTGTTGGGGTGATGTTTCTGTAAACGGTGGGCGTCATCAGTACGCCTTCTGGCATTCCTTCCATAGTCCAAAGCGTGGGGATAAGCGAGTTGAAGGCGTCTTCGACGCTTGCTCTCAGTTTGTCTGCTGAAGCGTTTATGTTCGCTTCTGTTGAAGCCCGTAAGGTTTCTAGTGAAGTGTTGGATGAGTCTCTGAAGCTTGCTAGGGATCGGTTTGCTGAGCTTATGGTTTCGTTGAAGTTTGCTTGTAGGCGCTCTCTAAAATCGGTGAAGGCTGTTTGCACTTTCTGTCTTGCGTCGAGTAGTCCCTTGTTTAGGCTGTCTTGGATGTAGCCCCTGGACGAGTTTAGGGCTGATTGTGCCTTGTCTCGGGCGTCGCCTAGCCCTGCGTTGAGTGAGTCTTGGATGTAGCCTCTGTAGGCGTTGAGGGCTGCTTGAACTTTAGCTCTTGCATCGGCTAAGCCAGCGTTGACCCCTGACTGAATTTGGTCTCGATAAGCGTTAAGGGCGGCTTGTGTGTTGCCCGTCATCTTTCTAAGCCCATCGTTTATTCCGTCTCGCACCTTGTCGATTTGGGGCTGAATCATCACGTCCCAGAGCCAGTTGAGAAAGCTGCCTACAACCCAGCCTGGTCCGTCAGCAATAGCGTTTCTTGCCCAGTTGAACAATCCCCAGTCTCCTAAGGCGGCTCTGAACTGGTCTCTGACGACTGGGCGTAGATCACCTCTGCCTATGCGGGAGATTTCGATACTGGGAACGTTAACGGTGGGAATGTTGATTGTTGGCGCTTTGGGAATTTCGACGCCTGGAATGTTTATGGTTGGAGCCCTTGGGACTTCAATTGTCGGGATGCTTATTGCGGGCGAAGATGGCACTGCGACTGTGGGGACTGTTACTGTTGGAACGGAGACTCCTGGCACCTCAACTTTGGGAATGCTGATTTTGACTGCTGGGACGGCGTAGCGTTTGGGGCTGAACCATCCTGAGCGCACTTCAGCGCTGATGAGGACAGCTGGAGCCTCGGCAAACGTGCGCTTAAAAGTGACATGATACCACTTTTGCTCTTCAAGGTAGACGCGCCCGTACTCGAAGGGGAATTCAGGCATGCCTGGGGCTTGTGGAAGAATCTGCCTGATTATCCTCTCAATCTCTTCGGTCAGAGGCGCTTCGAGCGCTCTTGGAACAGCCATCTACTTCCACCAACCTTTAGACTTTCCATACGAATAAGTGACCATGCCCGCTTCGATTGCCAACGGCACAGCAGCCGCAACCACAGCCAAGCTAAGGAGACTTGACATGATTCTCTCTTCTACACTGAGCTTCTCTCCGCGGAGGACTTTTGCTACTGCTTTTCCAAGGTAGGAGAATGCATCCATTCAAATCGCCTAGTCTATTTGATTACCATCCATGTATCCCTATATGTTACCTTATTTTTAAGTCTTTATCCAAGACAAACGATGCGAAAAGCCCGGTCACGAGCAAAGCTTCAAAATGACGTTGGCGAAACCAACAGTCAATGCGATTGCTCCGCCGACTATTAGAAGAATGCCCCACATGTAATGGTGTGGGCGTGAAAGGTCGCCGAAATCCCTTACATCGTCGAAAAGGAGGACAACACCAGAGACTAAGCCAGCAGCACCGCCTACCAGTAATGGCCACTGCTGAGCTAAGGCTTCAAACAGCTTTTCGTTTTGAGGCTTGTTTCTTGGTTGCATTTCAGCAACACCTTTTATTTCTTTGAGCTCACTCTAGTTCTGCAATTAGTTTCGGTGCGTTGTACCTCAGGAACTTCTGGATTGATTGGGCAGGGTCCATTTCGTTTAGCCCGTGGAGCAGTCCGTCTATGATTATGAGGAAGGGGTACTTGTGAAAGTGTGGATGCAGCAAGTGGTCGATTGTCTTGTTAACTGGACCTTGCAGTTCCTTTCTTACTGCTTTGATGAGTTGGTCGATGTTGCCTTCTTGTTTTCTACGTGATTCTGGCATAGGGATCTCCTAGAAGCTCGAAGCCTTCCATGTTGTTCTTCACAGCTATAGCGTAGAAATCCGCGTTAGGCCACTGTTCCAAGTTGGCTTCGTAGAGGGCTTTCAGCTCGGCGCATTTAGTCAGATAGGCTTGGGAAGCCTCGCTTACGGTTTTGCCTTCTGCTAAAGCCTTGGGAATTTCAAGAAATGTACCTGTAAGGTCTTCTAAGTAGTTTCTTTCAGCCGCGGGCAAGGCGACGAACACATCTACTTTCCATCCCATATATGCCCGTGCCGGCGCTTCTTTTCCAAGTTTCAGGCTTGTTCGACAGGCAACAGCATAGCAGAGCTTGTTTTGGAGAACCCCAGAATTGAGAAGGTCGGCTAGTGGCCATATGATTCCGCCTGCAGTTAGCGAGCCGAACCATTTGTCAAGCGTGCCATGTCCAGCATAGACTATGAAGTCGGCTGGGTTTATCAACTGTTGAAGCGTGAATAAGAGGCGGTTTGCTTTCCAGAGGTCGAACCTGAAGACTTCAAAGCCCTTATCTTCGAGCATGTTGGCGGTGCGATCTGCGACGTAGGCTGATGCTGAAGTGGCGATGTCGTCGATGGGATAGAGAACCAGCACTCTGGTCACAGTAGGATCCGCCTTAGCTTAACGGTGGCTGTCCCTGGAACTGTTGCAGGTACTGTGTAGGGCTCGTAAAGTGGTGAACGCACTTTAAGCGTGTACGTCCCGGCTGGTACGTCGAATCGGGCCTGTCCGTTCTGATCTGTTGAAGTTTGGATGCTGTCAAGCCAGACTGGCGTGTAACGGATTGGAGCTCCAGTTTCCGAGTCGATAAGGCGTACGTTAAGGAGCGGCATTGTTGCTTTCCTCCGTGTTTTGTGGGGGCCAGAGGTAGGGTTTTATGTCCTTTTCAACCTCGTTCTGCAGCCACCTTGCTCCTTTCTCTGTTTCTAGGATAGGAAGAAGGTCTGGGCGATGTTTTTTGAGCCATTTAGTAGCGTATGCAACGTTGAGGTATTGCTCGGCAAGGGGTTTTGGGAATTTTGAGACTATGACGCGGCTGAAGCCTAGGGCTGCGAGTGCCATGCGTACTGTTTGTTTGCGCAAGGCTTCTATGCGGTCTTTTTCTTGTGGGCTGAGTTCTGGAGGATACTCAGGAGCTTGATCCGCTTGGTGCTGGGCTGTCCATCGTACCGTTTCGACAATGTACCAGTCGTGGTCAGCCATGATTTGGAGATGCGCAGCGTCGAAGGGTGCTATGAGCGCCACGACCATTCTTTCGAGCGTCTTTGCCAGTATTTTTGCGCTTGCCTTGCCGACGAGGCTCACGGTTCTTTCAAGAGACAGCTAAGACGCCTCCTTTGCCTTCTCTTCTTCGGGGCTAGTGGGTCGTTCTCGCGTGTACCGGGTCAAAGTCAAATTGTGCAAGATTGGTTCAGGGGTTTGGGTCGTTGGATTGTTCAGTGGAGTTTCTGTCCTTTCTGTGGTTTGAGGGGTTGCAGAGGACATGCGGGCTTCTACTGTTCCTTCGAACCATTGTTTTAGGAAGTATATGAAGGGTTCCATGACCTTGTCGATGGCTTTGGAAACGACCCTTTCAGCAGCGCCTATTTTTGCTTCTTCCAGTCTGGTTTCTAGGTCTAAATCGTGCTGCTGTTGCCATTGTCTTTCAGCCTCTTGAAGCATCTTGTCCACCTCGCCTCTGGCAAGCCTAGTGTCCACGAGCTGGTATCCCATGCCTTCAACAAGCTTCTTGGCTTCTTCTACAGTCACGGGAGTTTCTGTCGTCACAACCTTGTAGCCCAGTGTTTCTAGGAGTTTCTTGGCTTCATCTTCTGCAGTCTTAACCTGTTTCAGAGAGCCCTCAATGCCATAACCCGCGACGGCGGCTTCGGGTGGAGCGCCCTCTTGGGCTGGTGGTTTAATGCCTATCGCGACGGGCATGCCTCGCCCAAAGACTCTATTGAATTCGCGCTGATACCATTTCAGGGCGTCTAGGGCTTCCGAGGGAGTAATTGTCGGAGTCTTCTCAGCTTCTATTCCCTTGAGGGCCTCGTCGAGAGCCTTTGTTTCAGGCGGCTTAGGCTGCGCTGTTTCTCGTGCTGATTTGGTTTGAGTGTTCTCTGCTTCACTTGTCTGGGTTGTTTCCAACTTTGGGAAGAGAGGTTGAGGCTTGAAAGGCGCCATCTCGGGGTCGCTCCATATTTCCTCGTAGTATTTTTGGTACCTATACCTAGTCAGCCCCGAGTCCTGAATGGCTTTGTTGACGCTTCTTCCCTCCTTGACAAGGCTTTTGAAAAGCTCAATCTTCTCTTCGTCACTATCTCTTTCTGTCGTTCCGACACCGTTCTGGTCTTCCGTTCCGACGTCGTTCTGAGACATCTATATCACCATATATGTAACCATAAGAGTATCCTAATTTAAGCTTTCTCACCTATCGCTCCAAAGTCTAGCTGCCTCTTGCCCCTTCTACCCTTACACAATGCCGTGTCGCCGTACTGGGACGTCGGTATGGCTGATTCGGACAATATCTTAACATGCTCCGAACATGCGCTGAAATAGCGCTTAAGTACATAAGTAGTAAATCAGAACAGAGCGTTCTGACGCCCGTGCTGTCTCGCGCCGAAGCTTTGAACAGCCTCTAGTCGCTTGATTTTCTCCTCAGTTCCTTGAAATCTATGACATCGGGGCTCATTTCCACAAGTTTTTGCAGCTTCTCAGCCGTTTCGATCATCTTTGTCGTGGTACTGTAGGCTTGCACGACGTTCTCGCGCTTGGCGGCTTCCTTCAACGCGGCGACGTCAACCTTCAGGCTTGTGAGACCCCATCCCACCCATTTCCAGTTAAACCTTGTCGGTTTTAGTGGCAGCTTCTTGAGGTATTTTTGCATGCTTTTCTCGAGGATTATGCCCTTAGCCTCGTCGACGACGATGGCGCGGTTGTCTTGCAGCGGCATGTTCCAGGCGATGAGGTCGTCGAATCGGGCTCGGTACGGTGTCGGGTCGATGCCTTCTTCGCTGAGTTCTTCGCTGAACTCTTTCCACAGCTCTTCATACTCGTGGTCGCGGAGAATCTTTATGACGGGCTCTAGGCGTCGAGCCTCATGCATTCGCAGTGTTTCAGTCTTTGCCAGCAACCTTTCCTTAGCGTCTTCAAGCCACTCGATTATTGATGTTACGTGCGTGTAGACAGCTACGGAGTTACGTTTTTCCGCCTGCCTCTCCGATGCTTTCAACCATTCTTGAATTCTCTGAGCGATTGAGAATATCCATTTCCAGTCTAATGGTGCTGTTACCTTCACTTCTGGTATGGCCTCCTCAGCCTCCTTTACAGCTTTCTCGATTTCGGGCTCGGTTGGAGTTGGGACTGCAAGTTTGTCATATTCCTCCTTCAACATGAGAACCGTCAGAACAGCGCCTCTCTTGTTGGTGATTTTTATGAGCTGATACTTCTCGAGTTCGGTGTAGGGATGCCCGTGGATAATTGTGACTGTATCACATGTTTCTTCGTCATGGACTGGAATGACCCATGTGGGCTCTTTAAATCCTGGCAACTGCTTCTTCTCGGGCTTGGCAGTCACGTTGACATGCAAAAGCCTCACGTAGCCCCGTATTTCTTCGGGCAGCTCTTCAATAGGAAGCCCAGGCGGAAGCTTCAACTTTCTTATTTCTTCACGCAGTTTTTGGATTTCAGCTTCCCATTTTTCTCGCTCTCTGCTTATCCTTTCCTCTGCAGCCTCTTCCACGACGCCTAGTTCTTCGGCAAGGCTCTTCACTTCTGCTCTGTAGCGTTCCCACTCTGAAAGCGGAATAGCCCGTGTCATCAGCAATTCGTCTCGGGCGCGTAGCCAATAGTTTCCCTCTTTAAGCTCGTCCTCTTCAGGAGTGGGCGCTTCAGGATTCTCCTTAAAGAACAGTTCCAACGCCTTGTCAAGGATTTCTCGACGAGTAGGCATGTACGCTGGTCCAGCTGATTCTGGAGCCTTAGGAGGCGCCTCCGCCGATTTCTTGATTTCTTCAAGTCTTTTCTGAAGCTTTTCGCGTTGATCCATCCAGTCTATAGTTTCCACCACATCGGCTTTGGGCTCGACTCTTCCAGCCCAGAGATGAGATTGGACAAACTTGTCCCATTCCTCGTCTCCGTAGAACCTTCTTGTGCCATAACGATATACTCTTTCAATCGAACCGTGTTTTTCGATCAGTTCGTTTATCGCCTTGATGTTTCTTTCCAAGCGGGCAATCCACTCTTTTGGAGCTTCCGTTTCAAGCTGTTCTTTGGCTTTCTGCCAGAAGTTCCCTCTCTTCAGAAAGGCTTCCTCTTCAGCGTCGTGGATCCACCATATATCCTGCGTTTTGTCATAGAGGTAGTGAGCCTTGTTGCGAATTTCGTCTTCAGTGGGAACTATCATTCAAGGACACCGTACTCGAGAAGCTTGTACTCCATTGTGATGGGCTGTTTTTCTTCATCAGTGGATGCTTGAGAATGAAGTCTTGCTGGAGTTTGAGGGCTTGAAGGACTATGCGTGCTGACACTGGACTGCTTAACGATCTCCACGTATCGGTGTTTTTCGAAAATCTCGGCGTGCTGCGCTGGAATGACTGCTTCTTCATGAGCTCTGAAGGGCCCGTACACTTTTCGGTCTGTCCCTATGAAGCGCACCATGTCACGTAGGAAGCGAACTTTAATGTAGCCTGGTGGAACTGGTGTTGGTGGTGGCTTCTCCACAACTGGCGGTGGCATCATAAGCTCTTTTCGGACTCCTTCAATCTCTTTATCCATCTCTTCAACTTCCCGGGCATACTCGTCCTGTGATATTTCTTCTCTGAGCTGCTTGATTTCAACTTCAACCCTTTTGGCTAACAGTTTGCTGAGAGGATGTTCTGGAGGCAGAAACCTTGCTGGTTCTCTTGGGTCTCTAGTCCCTTCCTTTTTGTATCTTTCAAGCAGCAACTCTTTTTCTTTGATTAGTCTCAGTTTTTCCTCGATATCTCTAAACCACCATTTTCCAGCTAGGTCAAGGCTAACCTTCTCTTCCTTGCGCAGTTCCGTTAACAAGTCCCCTAGCTTGGTTGTGTCGTAGCCCTCAGTAGCTAGGCGGGACGCAATATCGTCGAAGGAAACCCTTCCCTTAACTTCCATGTTTAGCTTCTTTAAGGTTGAAAGGACCATTTCTTTAGCCAACTCTTTGAGTTTCACCATTTCCTGGGCTTGTTTCAAGGCTTCCTCTGGCTCTGTTGGCTCAACATACCAGTAGCCACGCATGTCCACAGCATATCCGCTTGGGCGTCGGGCAGGCCAAGGTTTAACGTCAGTCAACCCCTTCTTCCTAAGCTTCGTTAAAATGTCGTGTAAAGGTAGAATTTGATACTGCCTAGCTAAGACTGCTTCAAGCTCAGAATAGCCTATAGCGTCGGTGTTCCAGGTTTCAATGAGCTCCCTAAGCTTTGCAAGGACGACGTCTTCGGTAAGGGGTTTAAGTTTGACCTCAGCTTCTATTGGAATATAGAGGGTTCTCCACCCAGCCTTTCTCTCTTTAAGCTTGCCTTCCTTGACCAGTTGCCGTAGTAGTTCCTCAAGCTTTCCAATAGTGTAACCTTGTCTTCTAAGCTTGTCTTCAAGCTCGGATGCTGAAACATCAGCCTCAGTTGCCAACCAGAAATCTCTAACTTCAATCATAACGTCTTCTTTCGTGAGGGGCTTAAGCAGGTTGAGTTTGCGTAATAGAATGCTCGTTCCCTCTAAATTCGGTGCCACATACGCTTTGAAAGCTAGCACGCCTACTGTCATGTCAATTCCCATGGGCATGCCGTAGCCCTTCGCACCGAGAATCGTCACGTAAGGATATGGTCTTCTAAGCCAAACAGAAGGGGGCATGAACTGCTCCACCAGGCTAATCGAGTAAGCAGCACCGAATTTAGGATCCTCAAACTCGACAGATTCAGGCGTCAAATCTACTTGAACGTTCTCGTCGAAGGCCTTGATTATTCCCGCACGCCTTCCCCTGACTGGAGGCACCGCTGTGGGTTCAGTGCAGGCTATCCCAATGTAATTTGCGTGGGTCCTTCTGGCACTTGAAATCCAACGCTTAAGGTCTCTTGCGAACTCAGTCCAGCCGCTGATGCGGTTTGGAAGCTCAATCTTAAACTCAGGCTGTTCGAATTCTTTCCTTTCTCTGTCAACAACCCCTGTATGAGTGTCCTCAAGCAGAAATCGGTTGCCTTCAACCTTGAACTCTACATCTGTTTTGCCTGCAGCCTTCGCAGCTCTAATCAGTGCCTTAACCGCTTTTCGGTCAGCTAATGAAAGCTCAATGAAAAGTGTTTCGCTAACACGATACTGGTAAAACCAGCCTGCTGGCGCCTTAAGCTCGTAGAGTGTTGTGCGGGCTGAATCCATATTCCTGGCTGTGACCAACGCTGGCTCAAGCTTTATAATGGGCGTGCCTGTGTTGCTATAAACCAAATCAACGAACTTCTCTGCCTCGTCTAATGGAAGCTTGAAACTCAAATCAGCGTCTCCGCCTTTGCCAATCTAGCCTTTTCCCTAATCACTTCGTATTCCTGTTCATCCAAGCCCGGATTCGAGCCTGAAGAGCCGTGGCTGCTTGAGGATTCCATGTACCATTCTGATGGGCATTCTTCAAGCTTCTTGGCGATGAGCTCCATGGCTCGGCTTACAACGGATTCGAGGTCCGACTCGCCTTTCTCCCTAGCCCGGGCGAGGAGAGGCTCCAAAGCTCTCAAAGCATGGTAGAGGTTAGAACAGCGGATCCTCTGCATTGTTATGGGCTCTTCTTGAGCCTTTTGGGAGGTTTCAAGAAGCTTTTTCGCTCTTTGAATCTCTTCGTCTGGTACGCCGTAGATTTCTTTGAGAATTTTCTCGCTTACTCCAGCTTTAAGGAGAGAAGCGACCTCGTCAATCGACTCAGAGGCTCTTTTCTCTAAGAACCTAAGCAAACTGCGTATCTTGTCTAACTGGGCTCTCACTTCTGAAATCATGTTGGCAGCTAAGAACTTCTTTGCCTCGCCAACAACCTTTTCGATGTCAATCAGTAGCGACTGAAGCTGACTGCCTGAAAACGTCCCATCAACTTTAGCTTCGCTAACAGGCTGCTCAAAATACTTTTCAAGACGGATTTCCCAGTCTGCCTTATCCTCTTCAGCCATAACCATATGCCTCCCTAGACTCATGCATGTCTTTAAGACGCTCAAACTCTCTCTGCCTGTCTTGTGTCAGCCTTTCAAAAGCGCGTTTAACAAGCCGAAACTCAACTTGATCCTTGGGATAGTAGGCTCTCATGAAGATAGGCATGCCGTCTGAGCCTTGAGCGAAGTCAACTGCAATGTTCTTCAAGGTTTTGGTTTCGCCTGTAAACTTTACAGGCTTGTTTCTCGTTGTCTTATCTTCCACGACCCAGCATGTGGAAGCGTCGTAAAGGACGGCGAACTCGCTTTCTTCGATTACTGTCCAGCCCCAACTCATGTTTGTTACATCTCCGTTTGTTATTGTAAGGGAAAAGCTTTATAATAAGATTACCTCTATGGATACATGTATGGTGATATGAATGGCTGAAAGAGCTATATCCGCATCAGATGCGGCAGGCATAGGAAAGCAGACGCCAAGAGTCTACGTGCCCCGAATAATCCACGTAGACTGGGCAACAATCCACGTGCTCATAGGCGTAGCAAGCCACGTAGCATGGAAAATCCTAGCCAAAAAGTACAAAGTGATAAGGCTCAGGGGCAAGTTCTCGGAGCACAAGAGCGTCATATCAGACTTGATGAAGAAGTGGTGCTGGGAGCTCGTCGAAGGACGGATAACCTAAGCACGCCAGCTGAGGTGAACAATGCATGGCTGGACCCGGAGAGTTCACGCTAACCAGCTGGCTTGACCCTGTCTTCGACTACTTCGCCAAACAAGCCGACATACCCACCGCGGACTACGCTGCTGTGGCTGGAGCCGAAGGCATAGGCGCCTCCATCGAATTCATCACAGACCTCTTCACCAAAGGGCTATTGAACAAAGCCATCAACTTCCTCGTAGGCATAACTTCCGCGGGCTACGGAATATGGGGCAAACCAACACCGCAAAGACTGAGACGGGAACTCATCACCTTGGGACAGCACGCCTTAACAAGAGTAGTGGACATGAAGCCCAGCGACGCCCTTGAACTAAGACAAAGCCTCGACACACTCGTAGAAGGCCTCAGGCTTGGAGACACAAGCAGAGTAGCAGAAGCCCTACTGCGCTCACCAGAAGAACTTCGACAGATGCTCGCAGCCCTAGGCGCACCAGTGTCGGCTACATCTCTTGAACTGCCGCCCACACCCCCCGCTCCTCCACTTGTTAGACCAACCCTAGAAGGCGCTCTCCCAGCAGCACCGTTTCCCGCACCTCCAGCCCCACCCCTACCGCCAGCTGCACCACTGTTCCGCGCCACATCTGACAGTTTCCAACCTCCCGCACCTTCTGTGGCAAAGAGACTGTTTAGAGAAACCTTGGGCTAGACGACAAACACCGAGAGCATAGTGTGCTACGCTTGAAGATGCTTGCGATTAGTGCAGACACTTTCTCTTTGCTGTGGGCTCTGCACACGACGGTGTCAAAGTGTTACCGGTCAACCAAGTGTTAGTTGGCGACTGCGTTAATGTTATGAAAGGTTTTCCAGCTGAAAGTATCGACATGGTAATGTTTTCGCCGCCTTACTGGGGATTGCGAGATTATGGTGAAGGCACCGAAACGGTTTGGGGTGGCAGCTCTGACTGTGATCATGAATGGGTTGAAAAGGTGTGCGGGCTTGTTCATGAGAACAGAAACAATTTGAGGGGTTCTCAAGAGGAAGTTGTAGGCAAAACTGGGACGGCGTGGATAAGGAAATACGATCAGAAAACCGTTGGATTTTGCGTTAAATGTGGGGCTTGGCGTGGTCAACTTGGATTAGAACCCAACTTTCAAATGTACATCGCTCACATGGTTGAGGTTTGTAGAGAAATCAAGCGAGTTTTGAAGAAAACTGGAAGCGTATACATCGTTCTGGGCGATACGTTCATGAACAAGCAAAAGCTCGGCATTCCATGGCGCATTCGCTTCGCCCTAAACGAAGATGGCTGGATCTCGAGAAGCGACATAGTGTGGCATAAACCAAACGCCATGCCTGCCAGCGTTAAAGACCGTCTGAACACCACCTATGAGATGATTTTCCACTTTGTTAAGCAAGAGAAATACTACTACAATCTCGACGCCATCAGAGAGCCTCACACCAGCCTTAAGGATTTAGGCAGGAAACGTTTGGACACCAAAACGCCAAAACATGACTTGGCGGTAAAATTGGGCGCCGGTAGCATAGGACCAAGCGGGTATCTCGTGCAGCACCCGTTAGGAAAAAACCCAGGAGACGTGATACGTCAGCCAAAATGGGATGATTCAGACCCATATAGAACGACGACTGCAAAACTACATAGAGAAGGCTACGGAGTAGGAACGCTACATCCATTAGGTAAGAATCCGGGAGACGTTTTTCAAGCCAAGAAAGAACCGTATGTAGGTAATAATCCACATCGGATGCGATTAGAGAAAGGTCGCTATGTGCCATTGAACCCAAGGCGCCCAAGTGATTTGTCTCATCATTTAGGGAAAAATCCAGGAGACGTTATGAGCGTGACCAAGCATGACTTGGCTGTGGGGCGTGTTGGAAACTTTGGTTACGCAGATCCTCTTCACGTTAAGGAATACCATCCAAAGGGCAAAAACCCTGGAGACATAATTCGTTCCAGAACAGACAGGAGACTTATTCAAGACCGACCCTTGAGACCGCCGCATCATCCCTTTCGGGGTGACGGATGGGAAGGCATCAATCCAGACATGAAGCCGCATCCTAAAGGGAAAAATCCAGGAGATGTGATTCAGGAAAGAACCTGGCAGCGAGCAGAGGAATATCATCGCAAACAGGGAAAGTTGAGGTCGAATGGCACGGTAGCTGGACATTATTTGGATTTATCAGACGTCGCCAAACACTACAATTCTAAAGGAAAAAACCCTGGCGACATCGTCAAGATTGCTGAGGAAAAGGGCAGACCTCTAAACCCTCCACACCATGCTGAAAGAAAAAAGGCTTCAGACATTGACAGAATGGTCTACAGCGGTGGATTTTATCACGAGGTCGGCAAGAATCCAGGCGATATAATCGAAGACTTTTCTGGCCTCATGCACGAAGCTATGAAAATCTATTCTAAGGTCACGGACGTTGAAATTCAAGAATGGGAAGGAAAGGCATACGCTTTAGATCCTCAGCATAATTTTAGGCGTCTCGCGTTAAATGAAAGAAAGTCGAGAGTTCGATTCGAAATAGCTTTAGACAAACTAGGAATTCAGGACGATTTACGGAGGAAACTAATCGCTTATTGGCATAACCACTCAACACATTCCTTAGGGAAAAATCCAGGTGACATTATCAAGATAGGTATGCATCATGGTAGTAGCCTTACCTCAGGCAGAGCGACACATTATGAAGGACAAAGTATAGAAAGCCATCCTTTAGGTTCTAATCCTGGTGATTTTTGGTCAATTAATACCAAGCCCTTTAGGGGCGCCCATTTCGCAGTTTACCCTGAAGAAATATGCGTTAAACCTATCCTTTCAAGTTGTCCTCCTAACGGAGTAGTGCTCGACCCTATGTGTGGGAGCGGAACCACGTTGGCTGTGGCTAAAAAACTTGGTCGCAAATATATCGGGATAGACCTCAGCACTCACTATGTAAATATCGCTATCGAACGTTTACTCAAGATTGGTTCGTTCGACCGTGGTTCAGTGCCTAAAAGCGTGTAGACGTTATAGTTTGCGGTCAAGAACTGTAACCTTTTCTATTCGGGCTACGTACGGAATGATGCCTATTTCCGCCAATATTTCCTTCTCTATGTCGGCGTTTGTCTTACCTTCGTAGGCTTCTGGGTTCTCCACCAGCCGAGCATGGATAACGGCTACTTTCTTTACTTTTGTCATATAGACCCTCGCGGTTTTACTTTTGTTGTGACGAGTTGTTTTGTGCTACTTTTAACACTTGTGTTACTTTCCTCACCTACTCTTAACCATGTGCGGCAAAGTAATGATTGACGAGAGGTGTTACAAGTGGAGAAAGTGTTAGGAACAAGTAAAGTAGGCCCGAAATACAGGATAACCCTCGTCAAACCCGTCCAAACAAAACTAAAAGTCAAAATAGGAGACCTCGTAGTATTCGTCGAAGACGAAAAAGGCAACATTTTCCTGAAAGTTTCAAAGTTCACATAATCTGGAAGGAAAGGATCATTCGCTATTGGCTCACTTTTTGGTTTCTCTAAATAAGGGTTTGCGCTTGCCTCTTTCGACAACGTAGCCTTCTGCAGTTTTTATCCATACGATTGTGTCGCCGTCTTTTAGGTCGAGTTCTCCGCGTACTTGGCTTGGGACTTGTGTCTTGCCCTTTTGAAAGATTTTTGATGTGGCTATTATTTGCTCTGACAGAGCGCATCCCTGCGACGTACATCCTTGTATATGTCAGTACGGACAGATTAATATGTTTACCTGTATGGATACATACGTGGTGAATCAGAATGCCAGGACTAGGTAAAGGCCTGCCCGACATACCAGAGTGGATGGCTCTTCAACTTGCCGCTCTAGAAGAGTCCACTTTGACGAAAACAAAGGAATGGAATCCCGTAGCTGACGGCGTGAGACCCCTAAGACCCGAAGATATTGACCTGCCCGAAGGCACGTATGGCTTTACTGTTCCTCCAGGTGCGTTCAACATTATCTCAACCTTCAGCATGCCTTCTGGAGTGGGTGTACAGTTCTGCGGCTGGTTCTGCGACGGCGATCTGGGCCACAACAGCTACCTCCGTGTCATAATCAACGGAGTGAAGAGACAGGAAATCAGCGCCAGAGTGCCCTATCAACAGCGAAGCAGATTTGTCCTAACCCTCGAACAGATCGCTTATGCACGAGAAAACGACAAAGTCACCTTGTTAGTCTTTAATGGCACAGCCGCCCCAGTTGATCTCTGCATCTTCCCCATAGCCTTCGTTGCAGGCCCAAGAAAAACTCTGCTCATTGAGTAGAAAGCCCAACTCTTTCATTTTTGGCTAGTTCGTCTTCCACTTTCTTTAGTCTGGCGTCTATTTCGTTGATTCTTCTTTGGAGTCCTCTTAATGTTGGATCCCCCGTGTAGGCGCTAACGTACTCTGTCAGAGCCTCCCTTATTATGGCGCTAAGATACTTCTCTCCTCTTCCAGAGGCTATTGTCTTCAAGATTTCAAGCGTCTTGCTGTCCACGCGGACGTTGACGAGGACGGTTGGCACTGTCTTACACTTCATTTACATTTGTGATATAACTGTTTTATAAAGTTACCACCCATGTATCCATAAAGGTAAACGAGGTTCTTATCATGCCGAAACTTGAGAAAGGTGAAATCCTTGTCCTCGACAAAATAGCGTACCGCATTGGACGTGTTGAAAGGCTGATTTATGTCGAACCCGTCAGCTTAGGCGCAGGCGAGACCGACAAGCTCACAGACGTGAAAAACCTAACACCCGAGGATGCAGAGATCTATTACATTGAGGAGCTGGATTGGAGCGGCCCAACCAGACACCAACTTCAGTATCCCAGAGGCGTACCGAGACACGCTCCTCACGGCATGGACATGAAGATAAGGGAGTGGCAATGTCCTTACACCGTAGAAGTTCACGTCAAGAAGGCGACTTTTCCAACTTTAGTTTCTGACAATGAGCTTGCGAATGTGGCTGTCACTCAGGACGTCTGGTTTTACGGCTGGATTTACAAGGATGTGGAGATTGTGAAGGCTGACGAAGTTGAATCGGCAAGAAGGGCTGGCGTGAAGGTTTTGGAAGCGGAGGCTTAGGCAAAATGAGTGAAAGAGAAGGGCTTAAAGTTGCTAAGAGAATTTGGGTTGACCCTCACAAGCAATTGAGAAATCGTAAACCGATTACTGGTTCTGTGGAAACTGCTGGAACAAAGAAAGCATTGTACACTGGAGCCTTCATAGCTTTAACAATTATTGTAAGCAACGATTCGCCCGGCGCAGTCTGGTTTGAAATCTATGATGGCGACGCAAAAGTCATTGGAAGAGGCACGCTAGCAGCCAACGAAGTGAGACCACTAACAAACATCTGGTTGCCTTTTGACCGTAGCGTAGAAGTGAACTCAAACGCGACAACAACAATCTTCACTTTCGGAGGCTTCACGCCCTAACAATTCTTGGAGCACTGCTAGATGGCTGAGGAAGAGAGAGCCCCTACAGTCCCTAAACCAACGCTTTTAGACCAGCTAGGCTCTTTAATCACGAGGCTCGACCCACTCATAGCCTATATTGCTGAGACTGAAAGGAGAAGGGAAGCAGCAGACAAAGAAATTCTGGCTGTGCTGAAAAGCATTGAGACTGTCTTAGAAGAGGCGCAACCCCCGATTGTCGTGTCTACTGAGAGAATTCCTGTCGTAAGAGCCGTGACTATTCCCTCAGAGCCGCTTGATGTCAGAATTAAGCCCACGCCTTTGCCAGTGGCTCCTCCCAAACACAGGAACTACTTGAGTGAAGAAGAAACGGTTGTAAAGGACCAGCCTAAAGAAATCAAGGTTAGGGTTGACTTGGGCCGCGATGGCGAATACGGCTACATTGTCAGCGATAAGGGCACAATCAGGGTTCGCATAAACGGCGGAGAGCAAATCCCACTTTTCAAGGGACAAGCCATATACTTTCATGAACTACACTTACAAGTTTCAAGGCTTGACATCTCCACAGAGTCAACGGTTCCACTGCCTTATCGGCTTCTGGTGGTTTAGTTGGTTCATCAGCTTTCTCCTTCCGAAGCAATTCCTAAGCCTTTAGCGACAACGAAAGCGAAGGGTTCGGCGGTCACCACTGCAAATTATGCGACTGTCGTTGAAATAGTTGTGATGAAGGATAAGACGTTTCATTTGGCTAAAGTTGTGGTTTCGTGCCCTGAGGACGTTATGTTCAAGCTTCTGTGGGATGGAGAAGACGTGAGCATAGAATACTACGTGATGGGAAAGCTTCCTTTTACCGACTGGTTTCCTTGGGGCTGGCAGCCATGCGAAGGCGACGGCTCCAAGAAGTTTGAGCTGCAAGCCAAGTATCCCAGTGGGGGAACAGCTGGAACAGTTCACGCAGAGATTTGCGGAGAGGAGGAATAATCAGTGTCGCGCAGAGTTGGCTTAAGGTACATGCAAAGCATTGCTGGGAAGAAGAGGATTCCGAAGTGGAAGGGAGCTACAAAGTCCCGATATCGAGAGGGAAGCATAAGGGATCAACCAAAAATGGCTTTTGTTCATGTCAATGCTGGTAGCAACAAGGACTTATTGCAAATGGCTTTTGCGCACTCTAATGCTGCAAGCCAAACCAGTGAGGCGTTAATGGCTTTTGTTCACGGCAACGTGGGCAGCATTTTGGCACCTCTCCCACCATAAGTGGTGAAGGTTATGGTTGACAAGTGGTATGAGGATTTAACGCCTGAAGAGAAGGCTAAAACACTTCTGTTAGGCAACGATGTCTACGCTTTCTTGCACAGCGATCCAGAAACATGCATAGACACTCAGGGATGCGCGTCGCCAGTCACGCTAAGACAGGGTTTCGAGATTGTAAACGATGAGCTTATCCCATTATGGTTCAAAGTTTTTGCAGATGTGACAAGCGGAGACCCTACTAAATGGTCTGATTTGACTAAGGAATTGGGTTCAGTAGCTGCAAACGGTGCGGCTCTCTTTTTCTGGACGCCAAGACGCGAGATTCCAGCAGCTTTGACGCATGAAGTCATGACTCTGACCATAAGGGCATACAAGGATAGCGGTTACACGCAGCTCTACGGCGAGGACACAATTACATGGGAATTCTACTTTTTTGACCACTCTTGGCCTGACGCGGTCATCATTGATGAGGACGATTTTGAAGGGACGCTCGATGGATGGGGAAGTGTTGGCTATGAAAGGTTCGAGTATAAAACGGGCTACGCTTACAAGGGAGCCTACAGCCTCAACATAGCCGGGTATCGAACAAGTTACGGTGCATGGAAAAGCGGTATACTAGATGCAAGTGGACAGTGGGTTCCCTACAAAGGGCAATACATGCAAAAAGGCTTCGCAATCGGAGCATTCTCGCACGCCTTTGTAGTTGTGCACATGACCAGGTCGGCTGGTAACGCAAACAACTGTGTCAGAGTTCACTACGACGATAAAGACTACATCATACGAACTGGGATTCCGACTGGTCCCTTCCAGCCTTGGAGATGCTGCGCAAAACTTTGGGTTGACGCGACGAAGGCATTAAGGATAAGCGTAATCACGGGAGGCGATGGAAGCTACGGATGGGACGACGTTAGAATCGACGACATTATTATTGTTGCGTTTCCAGGATGCCCGCCCCCGGGTGAACAGTTTACTAACGGAGAATTTGAGACTGGAGACTTGACTGGATGGGTTGTGGAAGGGACGCATGCTGATGGAACTCCAGCTTGGGGAGTTACTACAGATGCTGAATGTCAGCCCGATGGGTTGGGACTCCGAGCTTGGTTAGCAGCTAAGGACACTGACCCGCCTGGTCCAATAGGTTGTCCGAGAATCACTGGAGCCTTAAGACAGGAGTTCGCTTCACCTATCCCAGTAGAATGCTTCACAGAATCATCCGTCTTTAAAGTTCAAACGAAGTGGGGCACAGACCTCTGCAATCCCGTTCCTCCAGAAGTTTGGCAGCTTGAAGTCCTATACACTGATGGCACTTCGACTGTTGTGGATTTGAGCGGTGACCCGCAAGGTGTATGGGTTTCTCATGAGCTAAAGCCTGTCTTGGTGGCTGGCAAGAAAGTCAAAGGAGTAAAGTTCACTGGAACAGTTGACGCGTGCGGGGGACCTGGCTGCGGGGTGACAGAAGTGATGGCTGACAATTGCACATGCACGACTTAACCATTGTAATACCTGTCAAGGACCCACCAGACCTACAACGCTTCGTTAGAGAAAACCTGGAAGTTCTAAATGCTTCAAAGAAGGTCGTTATTGACAGTGGTAGAGGCGAACAACTTGGAAGATTGCAGAATACACTTTTATTTCAGAAACAAGTGCCCATGTGGGAGGCAAGAAGAATAGGCTACGAGGAAGTTAAAACGCCTCTTACTTTAAACTTGGATGCAGATACAATTCTTCCGAATGGCTATGTTCTGGACAGCCTTAACGTTCTCCGAAATAACTCGTGCGACGCTGTAGCCATAGATTACGACCCTCCACAGGGACATTATGCATTTGGTGCATCCATCTGGCGTACAGAACTGCTCAAGAAGCTTTACGATTATCCTCCTAAGGCGGTGGAGAAGCTCATTAAGGTTGGAGAGCAAGAGTGGATAACTGCCTTCCAGAATGGTTTTTGCGAATGCACCTACATGTGGGCTAGGCTTATCAGAAGCGGAGGAAGGCTTGAGACTTTAGGATATAGGGCGACCCATTTGAAGAGGCCCTGTAGTCGTTTTGTCTAGTTACCACTGATGTATACATGTACGGAAACAGATTTAAGCCTCTAACTAAAAAGACTTGTACAGGGTGAAAAAAGACGATAAGCCTTGACCCGGTAACCGTAGCCTTCATCGGCGTCTTGCTCGGCGTCTGTGCAAGAACGGCTCTTCCCTACTTGAGGAAGGCAAGGGCTCAGCAGGTTGAGTGGAGCCACAGGTACACTGCTAGCGCTATTGCCTCCTTCATTCTCTGCCTAATTGTCACAGCCTTGGTTTTTCCGATGTTCACGGTTCCAGAGGACTTTTTTCTACACGTCTTACTTTCTGCGTTTGCGTTTGGGTTCGGCGTTGACAGCGCTTTCATCGAAGGTGCGGAATGGGTTTTCCCGAAGAGGACAGAAGAATGAGCTTTAGGCAAAGGATTGCTTTCAAGCCGTTGGCGGTTCTCCTTTCAATTGTTGCTCTAACCGTGTTTGCTTCGGGCTTCATGCAGTCTTCAGTCCGCATTGTTGGTCGTGGCACGGTTAAGGCTGTGGGCGTTGGAGTGTTCTGGGATAGCAACTGCACTAATCCAGTTTCGTTTATTGATTGGGGCATGGTTGAGCCAAGCTCCATGAACAATGTTACTGTTTATGTGAGGAACGAAGGAAACGTGGCTGCCAGCATTTCTTTGGCTACTGAAAACTGGAACCCCTCAAACGCTTCTGATTATATGACTCTAAGCTGGAACTATGACGGGCAACAGCTTAATCCTCAGGAAGTGGCTCAAGTAACGGTGACTCTAAATGTTTCTTCAAGCGTGCAGGGCATAGAAAGCTTCAGCTTCGACATAATCATCAGCATTAGCGGTTAGATTATCTGTCTTCAATTTCACTCTTTTATTATTATAAAGCTGAATAATAGTATGTGGGTTAGAATGAAGCTTCTTTTCTTAAAAGAAATGGACGAACTAATTGAGAAAGAAGAATTCACAGAAGAGCGGAAAGAAAAATACAGGAAATGGGTTGCAAACGCTGAAGCTGCTCGAAACGCGGGCTCTCTGGATGAAACTATGAACCAATATGACAAGGCAGAAGAGCTTTTGACATGGTATACTTTTGCACCTATGCTCAGGATGAACACAGAACAGAGAATCATCACAATCAACAAGTTTCTGAACCCATTGCTAGGTTCAGACGTCGTAGTCTCGAATCCTCGTTTGAATTTTGAAAAGATGTTGCTTCCTTCAGAGAGTTATTATGGTAATATCGCGGCAGATCATTCCGTTAGATATATTCGGGAAGAGATTGAAAGCCATCGTAAGCGGGGGATGCTGCTTGAAAAGCACACGCATATCGATCTTCTGATGGAAACAGACGAGTTGATCATCCCAATAGAGGCAAAATTCACCTCTGACATTGATTATCAAACAACATATTCTTGTAACAGAAACCAGATTGCTAGGACAATTGATGTGTCGATGGAGGCGGCGAAGAGAGCACAGCCACCTAAGAAGGTGTTATTCTTACTATGTGTCCCAAGGGGTCTCTACAACCAAGGCAGATACTATTATTACAAGATGAAAAATTACGAGAACCTTGAGAACTTGAAACATGATTTACCTCGTCAGACCGCATCTTTTGAAAGATATTTCCATTCAGCACACGTTATTTTTTGGGAGGACGTTGCATCTACAATCATTGGAAATGCTATGGAATGGAAATTACTCGACAGTGACGAACTTAACGCCTTAAAAGCGTTCTATGATGAACGATTAATCAAATTATCCCTCGAATAAATGCGCGCGCGTTAATTGACGCGAAGAACCTTGCCGCCACCAAATAGCACTTTCAAACTAGGTTCGCTATCAGTGCTACTCAATGCAGGCCCTTGACTAGTGAGAGAAGGGAACAGATAGAATAAACCTTTATTTTACCAAAACCAGCTACAGTATGAGAGCGTTGCCTATGAAACTTCCAGATATCCAAAAGGAGCAAAGAGCGCAAGTTGGAATGCCGATCCAGAAGGTTGGTATAATTGGTGAAAAACGCCTCGTTCACTTTCACAACAGATATCTTGCCAAGACTGGAGAAAATCCAGATATCGATGTCTACTGTGACATTTCACTCTACACGGACATATCTCCCTCAGTCAAGGGTACTCATATGTCCAGACTGGTTGAGGTCATTGGCAAGCATGCAGGGGAAACACATCCATCAATAGAGGATTTTGCACGGGACTTAGCCAGATCGACATTTACTGCTCTGTCCGATGTCAGTTTGACTCGAACCATTGCTGAAGTTTCGGGGGATCTGACGATAAACAAGTATGCCCCGGTAAGTCATTTGCCATCTCCGGAAACACTGAAAATACATGCAAAAGTAACTTTCGACGGAAGCATTTTTTATTGCGAAATCGGAGTGACGGTGCCTGTTCTACTTGTATGTCCTTGTGCTCAGGAACTGGTTAAATCTCGCGTAAACTCGATACTCTTACATGAAAAACTCGATCAGACTCTAGTGAATAAGATCTGTGACCTGATTCCAATGCCCTCGCATAATCAGAGAGGATACGCCTCAATCTTCATTGAGTTACCTCCCGAAGTCGACATAGATTTTAGGGACCTAGCTGAAATAATTCATACGAAGCTCAACCAGATCTACAGTGTTCTGAAAAGAAACGATGAATTGGAGGTAGTTTATAAAGCGCATCTTAATCCCACTTTTGTGGAAGATGCTTGCCGTGAAGTAGCAAAGGGTGTCTATGAGTCTCTAAGCGAGAAGATGAATCCAGAGTCGGCAATAAGAATACGATTAGTGAGTGAGGAAAGCATACATCAGCATAATGCTTTTGCCGAGATAGAGATGTCGTTTAGGCAATTGAAGAATTTTTGTGGGCATCAAGCGTAACATTGACTCTGTCTTTCAGGGAACGGGCAAACGAAGACATAAGGCGTCGCGCAAGCTGAAAATGGCATGGCATTCAAGCCATACCGGGCAGAACATGCAAGAGTCTGAAAGCTATTATAAATCGTAAGTATCTAAAGCTCACTAGAATTAGAGTAATGTCGCACGCTTAAGCATTGCTAATTTCGTTAGCATGATCCCTAGGAGTGCGCTGATTTCTATACAAAGCTCAGTACATCAATCGATCAACTGTGGTTTCCAATTCCCTTCATACATAACAGTCGGGCTTACTAGCTCCTTCATGTTTTCAGCATTATCTGGCACAAATATTGTGCGACTGTCTTTTTATCACGCAATGTGCCCTAAAGCATGTACCCAAGCAGTGGTTCAACTCTCCCGTAAAGCCGGAATTTTCAAATTTTGCTGTCGAAATATTTTATCTGTTTCCTCGTTTTCGATCATACTGCTTAGATCTTCTAAGTAATGTTTGTATTGATCATCCCCTCTTTGGGCGACGACCTTGAAAAGAATATTGTCCTCAACGGTTGTGATTGTGCACTATCGACAAACTCCCACTAACAAAAAGCTTTTTTTATGAAGCCAATAATAAACAAGTATGCCATTCGGAGAACAAATATCTAATGGAATTCTTTTCTTGCTTTCACATAAAAACGATGACGAAGGCATACCCTCTACAAGTCTCGGTGATGAAAGCGGTTGTTGGACAACGGCCGAAGCTGTGGATATACTTCTACGAAGTCCATATTTGCCAAAAAGACGAATTGCTGATGTAAAAAAAATGGTTGAATTTTTGCTAAAAAATCAGATCCCTGGCAAAGGATGGGCGATAAGTCCAGAACGGAATTATGTATCTTCTATGGCTACTGGCCATGCATTGGCGGCTCTCTCTAGTGCAGAAGAGATATTTTATGAAAATGAAGAACTGGTTCGGGAATGCAAAAAGGCAAAGGCCGAAGCACTTGATTGGACACACGAACACATTAATCATGATGGAGGGTGGGGAGTTGAGCCGGACAAGGAAGGGGGGAAAGAAACTAGGATCATATCGACATATTACATTCTGAAGGGATATATCGCCCTCGGCTTTGACTACAATAATTCTAAAGATGTAAGACGAGCAATTGATTACTTAGTAAGTATAGTGAACAAGGATAACGGCTGGAGCGGAAAAAAAGGGGACCCAAGTGATCCTGCAAATACTGCACGAGTTATCTCCATTTTAATACAAAGTGGTAAATTTAAACACGATGACCCAATAGTGAAAAAAGGATTAAAGTTTATTTTGGATTCTCGAAACCATTGGAGGATAGATATCGAATCCTATACGACTAAAGGCGCACCAGGACAAGTTTTTTTCCATTCAAATACACCTGCAGATGTTCTGGAAGCGTTACTAAGAGGTAAGTATTATGGGAAGGAAACCCATGATCTGATTAAATTTTTTCTTACATCACAGGAGGATACCGATGGACGTTGGTATCTATGCGATGAGTTTCAAAAGGATACTTCAATTTGCACATGGTCCACTTCAGAAGCTATTGAAGTGCTCGATTTTGCTCAAGAGCAATATTTTGAAAGCTTGTTTCATCGATATGATTACAAGTTATCTACAAAAATGAAACTTATTTTATTAGGGATATCAATAATTAGTTCATTGGAGTTTTTATACATTATCCATTTTTATGATACACTGTCTGCTTGGTGGGATAGCCTTTCCGAAGGATGGCAACAGCTCATCGTAAGCGGTATCTTCTTAAGCGTTATTATTGGAGTTTTGGTATCTTTCTTAGTTGATAAATTGAAGAGCCTGATAGAAAAACTGAGGAAAGCAACAAAGCGTAAAGATATATACTTCCAGTCTCAAAAATAGTATACTCACTCAGAATAGGAGGTTTGAAAAAAACGGCAAGTAATCCCGACAAGAATTTAGAGAAGATGGGCCAAAAGGAAAAGGACAAATATTGGATGAAGAAAGCTTTGGAAGAAGCCAAAAAGGCCATGGAAGAAGGAGAGCATCCGATAGCGGCTGTTTTGATAGCGGGTAATAAAGAACTTGCTCGAGCACAGACCTCAGTTAGGAGACAGGAATCTATCACTGCTCATGGAGAATTACAAGCACTGAGGAAAGCTAAATGGGATGTATTCTCGAAAGAACGCCCAGTTGTAATTTATACCACGTTAGAACCCTGTCTCATGTGTATTGGTGCCGCTATGCAATGCGGAGTAGATGAAATAGTATTTGCTATGCCTGCAGAGCCTGATGGTGGAACACGGTATTTACCTTGCATTTCTGAGAAAGGAGGAAAAGTTCCAAATATCAGGAGCGGGGTGCTTATGGAAGAAGCGATTGCACTAATGAAAGAAAACTTGAAAAAAAACCCTAGTCATTCTGGGATTGAATACGCCAAAGCCCTTCTGAAAGGTGTTCGGAAGCTATGAAAAATTCAAAATTCATACAGCTTACCTAGCACTTTTACTTTCGATTTTCTCTTTTAAAAATATCCAAGAGATGGATACAATCATCTAATGTGCTCATTTCAAATGTCCACCATTCAGCTTGACTTTTTCCTCGTATGAAACTTGCAGTATTGAGGGCATCTATATCGGAAAGAAAAGGTCTATGATTATAAGAATCATCTTCAAATCCATAGAAATGAACATGAGTAATTCTTGAGGAGAGCAAACTGAGGAAATCCTGTAAAGCGTTGATTTTTTTTGCATGGCCTACATCGAGAGCCAGTTCAGCTCCAGACTCTGAGACAATTCGTTTCAGTAATTCGGGACGTGAAGTTGGGCCAAAGGGAAGATTTTCAATCGCAATCGTGATACCGTACTTTGAAGCCATTTCTATTACGGAATCAAGAGATGTGAGAGTTGGTATTTCTTTTTCCTCATATTGACCAAAATGTAAAACTGCGAAGTTTGCGCCTAATCCTGCGATTAATTCTAAGTTAAGTTGAAGATATTTTTCGGATATTTTACGAACTTTTGAACTTTTACTTCCGACATCGCAAGTCGAATGAGGAAGATGATATCGTAGGGAGATTTCTAATTTTTCCAATTTTTCCCTTAACTGACGGCGCCTTTGCGATGAGAGCGGAATTGGAATGTAGTCAAGATCCCATTCAATAGCGTGGAATTCAGTATTTTTGACAATTTCAAGCATGTCATCAGGATATTTACATACCCAACTCGAAACTGCGAGTGTAGGTCTACTCATACTTTCTCCCAATCAGTTTGGCCTTTCCGTGGTAATGCGCAGGACCATGAGTATTGTCAACTTTCGTATATTCTTTGTACTCTAGAATTTCAAGTTTTGAAAATAGGCGTTGCAGTTCTCCCGGTGAAAAATAATGGTTCACCGTATGAGAACACTCACTGGATATTTCAGAATGGCCTTTGAAACCCGGGTCTTCTGTGGTAAAAGCAACGCAGTATATTATTCCTTTAGATGTTAATGATTCTATGATTTTTTTACAGCAGGCAGGAATATACTCAGGATCAATGTGGTTTAAAGTGGTTAAAATCACTACCAGTCCAAATTGTTCACTCCCAAAATCAAACGAACGAATATCGGCTAGACGCGCATCGATTTGTAGCCGCTGGTCCCTTGCAGCTTTTTTTAGGGTTTCAATAGCAACACGAGAATTGTCCATAGCAACTACCTGAAACCCTTTCGAAGCAAGCCATAGCGCATTTCTTCCTTGGCCACAACCCACATCAAGGGTCTTACAAGGATCAATAGCATAATCCTTTACACATTTAATGAGACCATCAGAAGGATGGCTATAATAATTAGGATGGCTTTTGTACCAATCATCAAAATTATTTGAATTTTGATGCATTTAAACCTAGTAGTACTGATCTAGAGTGTGTATAAAAGTTTTTGGCCATGCGACATGCGATCTAGGAAAAAGAGGTTTGCAGAAGACTTCGCCACTTAGCTTTGAGGCGCGAACCCCCCTGCGCAACTTGCTCTCAGGACCGCTCGCCAACTGTTCATGGTTTGCCAAACTCGATCTCTGTTTCTCTTTTAGGTTCTGAACCCGTTTGGGTATGGGGACGGGCAGCGCGCGCGCACACTGCGCGCGGGGTTTATGCTTGGAAACCGAGGATGAGATTTGAACCCCTACCAAAGTAGAGATATCACCCGCAAACTCCCTCTATTTTTCATTTGCATGCTTGCCAAACAAACTCTTACTTTTACCATTGTTTGGCTTCACTTTTACTGAAGTCTCTCTGTTGTTCGGTTTTGAAACCTAATTTTAATATTAAGAAGTGCCTTAAAGAATTCTTAAGAGAATTAGCATAAAGTTCAGCCTGCTACATCATGAATAGGAGGCCGACTCACGTTCAGGAAAACCTCTGTCTTTAAAAAAGATGGCATCCAAAAGCTGGATTTTGAGTATGTGCCTTCTCGTCTGCCTCATCGTGAGGAGTATCTTGAGAGGCTTGTGAAGTTTTTTAGAGTAGCCATCGACCAGCATGGAATGCTCAGTGAAAGAATTTTGATAACTGGTGAGAGTGGGACGGGCAAGACGGCTACGGCGAAAAAGGTTGGAGATGCTCTAGAGAGAATCGCCCGGAATCGTGGCGTAGACTTGATTTATGCGCATATTAACTGTCGGACGACAAGCGGAAAATTCGGTTTGGTTCAGAGCATTATTCGGCAGGCTGCGCCCACTCTTCCTTTGAGAGGCTATGGTCCTATTGAGTTGCTTCATGCTTTGTGGGATTACTTGAACGAGCATAACAAGTTTCTAATCTTAACCCTAGACGAAATTGACTACTACTTGAGGCGGACTGGTGAAGACATAATTTATGAGTTGACTAGACTGACCGACGCCATTACGAATGTTCCTCAACGAATAAACTTCATGTTCATAGCCAGAGACCATTCGTTTATGAAGGATATGAGTCAGGAAACCCTAAGCAGGTTCAGACCGCAAGAAAGACTGGAGTTTCCGCCCTATTTGGAAGATCAGCTCTTAGACATTTTGAAAGAGCGTGTGAAAGAGGCTTTTCGAGAAAATGCGGTTTCAGACGAAATCGTAACGTTCATCGCCAGAAACACTGCCAAATACGGTAATGGAGACGCAAGATACGCTCTTTTGCTTTTGTTGTCAGCTGGTTTTGCTGCCGATAGGGACGGACAGCCAGCCATTTTACCTGAGCATGTTAGGGAAGCCCAGGAGAAGACAGACCCGAAGATAAGGGATGAAGACATAACAATGCTGTCAGACGAGGAAAGGTTAATGCTTCTAGCTCTTGCGCGTTGTCTCAAAAGAGAAAAAGAAGCTATCTTCCTTCCGTTAGAAGAGGTTGAGTCTTCGTATCATGTTGTCTGCGAGGAATACGACGTGGAGCCTGTTGGAAGAGTAATGCTTCATGCCTTAGTCAAACAATTAAAGGCTGCTGGCCTAATCACTCTAAACGAGAAGTCTGAACCAGGGCTTAACGGCGTCAAAGCAGAAGTCCTAGAGAAGTTTTTAGTAGACCTATTGAAAAGGAAGGAATCTGATGCTTAAACTAGACGAAGAAGAGAGGAGATTCATCGAGGCGATAGGAAACCCTTCGAGGTTAAAGATTCTGCTGGTCTTATGGAAATCAGACAAAGAGCTGACAGTATACAAAATATGCCAACGCACAGGACTTGGAAGAAGCTCCGTTTCGCGCCACTTGCGCAACTTAGTTGAGACTGGACTAATTTCCAGAAAGATTTATGGCGAAATTCCCATGTACACTATCAATAGGAACGATTTCAGAGCAAAGGCGGTGGTCGAGTTTTTCATTAAAATAAAAGTTTAGCGTTCCACGGCTCTGTTGCGTGGTTAAGAGTTATGTTGCATTTTAGGGTTCGTCCTTGACTGAGATTTTGTGCTGATTTTTGTAGAATCTTTTAAGTAAGATTTACTCATTAAGAAGTTTGGAGAAACAACATGTGGTCCATACTGGATACCATGATTCTCTGGGATTCTGTTTTAACAGAATCTTTTTTGCGTGGTGAAATAAGCGAAAATGAACTTAAACTATGGCTTAATTATTCGAGTAAACATCAAAAAATGCTAGACCATTTGTTTAAAATAGCCAGGGAAAAAATCTACTGGGATGAAGAATACGACCACTTAAAGAGTGAGATAGATGGTTTGGAGAATGAAATAGGAAAGGTGAAGAGAAAGGCGATAAATAATATCATTGGTTCCAGTTTTCCATCCAGCGAAAGTGTGGTCGTCTTTGCTTTCGGACGTATATATGAACAGTTGGAACGCAGACTTGCTAGAGTTCTTCTAGAAGAAGATAGATTCGACAAAATCAACTTTAAAACACAATACCCCGATGTCGAATTAATAAAAGGTGACAAAAAGATTAGAATAGAGTTTGAACTCCATTCCAGAGATTTTAAAACTCACGCTCATGAGGAGAAAGAGTGCGATCTAGTAGTTTGTTGGGTGCACAACTGGGAAAATTGCCCTCTAAACGTTTTTGAGCTGCAGAGCCTAAGTATGCATGAACCCGAAAAACATTAGACCTTGTTTGCAACACTAATCTCGTTATGCAACAGAACCATTTTTCACAATTCTAATTAATTCTTTTGGTTTCGCTATAACCTTTCCACACTTTTCGCATTTTGACGCTTGTATTGGCTCGTACATAGGAATCATAACTTTCACTTTGGGCTCTGGACTTGGCTGTTCGACAAAGAGTTTGTTCACTGGGACACGGTTCCAATGTCCACAGGATGGGCACTTCATTTTTAGATTTCTCTTCATATGGTCACCTTGACAAGGCAAATCGATAGACAGTGAACGGTCCATCAGTTGTTCCGTACAGCTTTCTGATGTAAGCTGTTGCTTCTTTAATGCTGTTGGCTGTGGGGATTATTTGTTTGAAGTCAAGTTTTTGCAGAAGTGTTTGCAGATTTCCTTCGTCTCTTTTTGCGATTTTTCCTCTAAGAATGTTTCTGCCGCTTTGAAAAACCGCTTGGTTCCCAGACTTCGCCTTCCCTTCCTTAACTCAATCGTCTTTTTGCCTATTTTTATCCATTCAAACACTTCTTTCTTGACCATGAATAGAGGCGTTTTCTTCACCTATCCTTATTTACTGTGCTACGAGTTTATCACTTTCACTCAACACCCTCAGGTGCAGGCTAATCTGGCTCAAGGCTTCGGAGACCCAAATAGGCAAGGAAACATAACGGCAACCATCATATGGTTCGCCATAACAACAGGCGCAACAGCAGGACTAAGCTACTACAAAGAAAAATGACTTAGAGTGTCAGCTATGGCCTTTTAAAGGTGGCTAGAACTCATGCTTCATAATTGTTTTTGAACAGAAGGATGTTCAACGAAAATTTCAAACTCGCCTTGTAAGTAAGAAATAAGAACAACAACTGCTAATTTAACATAAGACTAATTCACGATAGATTGTTCATGATCATTGTAAGGTAGGGGATAATAAATGATTAAGAAACGATGTGGAGTGAACTTAGGCAAGGAAATTCTTAATCAGGCAAAACAAATATTTGATGTTCATGATTTCTGGAGGAAACTATCTCTTCTTAACAGTGCAATTAAAAAAGCATCCAAAGGGGGATTTCAGAAAAATAGGTCAATCATCATAGAGAGAGAAGTTGTAAACGGGGTAAAATCTTGGCTTAAACATAGCAAAATCAAAGCATTATTCAATCCTACCAATGAAGAAATGAGGAACGAAATAGTCTCTTCTTATGCATGTTTTTTCCTCTTTACAGCAGATGAATATGCAAAAACGCAAGAAATAGAAGATTTTCAAAGAATCATAAAGAAATTACCAAAACCTCTTAATCTATCAATAATTAGCCAAGATTCTCAATTAAATCTGGAAGAAGTTTTAAGTGCATTTTCCGAGGTCAACGAACTTCCATACTGTACAAAACACATTATAGAGATGAAAGAAAGCACTATGGTAAATCTAGTTACTTTCTTAATTTTGTTCAAGAACTACCAAGAATTTTGTTGCGAGGCGATGTATTGTACTGAGGAAATGATTGGAAAATGTAAGGAATGTCTGTCAAAATTCTCGCTGAGATTGAAACGAGAGTTTTTTGATCTGCTTAGGTTAAATGGCATTTACTATCCTCTCTCTTTGTATATGAGGCAATCATTTCCAGAAAACTGCGTTTACGTCGACCTCAGCTTATATGTTAACAAATTCGCTAGTCCCTTAGAGCTTGCAATCTTTTTGCATGACGCATACCAGATGGGTGCAGCAATCTACCCCGGCTTCGGCATTACTACTGACATCGAAGATAAACCTGATGGTTATTTGCTGGATTACATTTATCCACTCGAGAAATCGATTCCTCTTGAGCATGTTTCAGCTCTGATATTTCTTAGTGCACTAGAGAAAAATGGAGACCGAATCAAAGATTTTCTTGAAGATGTCACCGACAAAATCAAGAGACTTCCGTTAGGAGGCGATGTAGGAGAGTTCCTCTCAAAGTCTGTAGAAGTAATGAATAACTGTTATGATCTGTGGCATTTCAGCGAAGAGGATGTCTCATCACTCTATGCAATCTGGAAACTGAAAAGGATGCTCGAATCTTCCTACCAAAGAACGAAGGCTGATTTATCTAAGCTCAATTCTTCGAAAGCAAAGACATTCGTAGATAGAATTAATTCCCTTTTGTACGGCTACAAAGATTTTCTTGAACATGACTTAGCCATCGAATTAGGAATAAACACGAATTTAGCCAAAGAATTCTTCAAGAATATCAATGATGTTTCTAAGGGAAAGAATGAAGTTGATGCTTTTGAACAGCTGCTTTTACTATATCATGGCAGCGTGTGTGATAAGTTGAAAGCTGCCACGGTTACTTATGTAACAAAGAAAATTGCAGCCTCTCAGATATGGGAGAATGTCCTCCCAACCCTAAAACAATTGGAGAGTTTGGATTCCAACGAAATATTGGAAGTGTTGCCATATGTTATCACACTATTTGACTATCCCATTTACAGCATAGAAGAGAAAATCACTTTCCTTCAAGTACTCCGAAATAAACAATGTGACCAAACTAGGGAAGTTATTGATTTTATTAAAAAGGCAGTAATGGATGAAATAGTGATAAGACCTTCGTTATCTATTGAAATTGACAAGCTTGTCAATCAATGGGAAACAGGGAATCCGTTGAACTTCTTCAAAAGAAGGATTGAAGAAGAAATTGGACAGAATCGATTTGATTCCAACCTATTTAGGAAAGCATTTGAGACATTTAGCACCATTAACACATTGAAACTCTTTAGACGGGAACCATCGCGGTTCTTTGACTATCAACACACGCTAGATAGATACATTAGTCTAAAAATGAAGAAAAGTGGAAAAGAGTATTTCGATTACTTCCAGCCCATCACGTCAGTGTTCGATACAGTTAGAAAATTGCAAGAGGAAAACAAGAAGGTCATACTCTTGATTTTTGACGGACTTGGCTTTATTCATTCTTATTTTGCGTGCTTAGAGGTATCACGCAAGGAATCGAAACAATTGACAGAGTTCTTACAATACATCATCAGCCTTTTCAAGAAAGGAAATGGTCAGATTTTGTCTTCTCTCGTCCCTACAGTGACCGGCGTTAATCACATAGCTTTGTTGTTTGGAGAGAGGATTCTTTACGAGGATTCATTCCTAATTAGAATGACTGATGATTCATTTGCATCCGATAAAGCTGACGAAAAAGCGAAGACCTTTAGCGTGTTGGGACTACGCGATGAAGACAGAAAATCAGCAATCTATAAGCTCCGTCTTGAAGAATCACATCTTCAGAGACCAACTGGATTATGGGACATGCCCAGTGGTCAAGTGCAAAAGAAGGGGCTCCTCATATCGGCAAATTCGGAAAGATCTTTTCTTTCTTACTTATTTAAAGGAAATGCTACTTTCAAACAAGTTGACTCATACACGAATGCGATAGAAGAAGCTTTTTCAGATAAGAGCCATGATTTAGTCGTCTCACAGGTTAACCTAATGGACGCATTCCTACAATCTATCAATGTACGTCCCCCCGCACTTATAGATGATATCGTAACGGGTTACTGGGAAGCTTATTTAGATCTCTGGAAAAATGTTATCACTAGAATCTTCAAAGGTTTTACAGGCCTTAAGAAGGGAACAGTTCTCATCATTACTGCAGATCACGGTCTTGCATGGGGAAAAACAGGCGAATTCAAAGAGACAATTCAGATTTTGAGCTCTATCAAAGACGTAAAATATCTGCCCAAGTACAATGTGGGTGAACTAGTTACTTCCGATGGAAAGCTTGTTGGAGCTAGTATTCCCGGTCATAGACCAATGAAATTTATGTCGATATTTCTATTGAAAAACGGAATAGATGAAAAAAGAAAGATTAAAGAGGCATTGGAGTTTGCACAGCAAAATGGCGATATAGTTTTTGAGGAAATAAACATAGAAGAAAGTAAGAGGAATTTAACGATTAAGCCTGATTTTCTAATTTTTCCGACAATAGGCATGTTTTCGCGACCCGATAAAAGAAAATATTATGGTGGGATTCATGGCGGGATTTCGATGTGCGAACTATTTATACCCTTACTACGATTAGAGAAATAGAAAGAGGTTTGTGACATGAGTGGAGAAGAACACATGAAGTTCACCTGGGCTTTCGAGCTCGTTGGACCCAGAGCAGTTAATACTTTAATCGCAGCACTACAAGAATCTGCCATAGAAAAAGACAACAAGTTAGTAGTTATGGAAAGCGAATTAAGGGATACGTTTGCAAGGCTTTATGGATACAGCAAAGATATTGTGGAACATTTCAATGAACCTATCCGATTTCTTAGAAAAACTGGCATCATCTTTGTAGAGAGACAGATGGAATCTGCTGAAAAGGTAATCACTGCAAGAGCCGGCGAGACCGAATTTAGCGTTAATAAAGACATTCTAAATGTTGACTTAAGAGACATGGAGGAAGTTTTCAAGTATGTTGCTAGAAAAGCCTATGATTTTCACATTCCTTTCAAATTACTAATTGATATCGTAAACAAGGAGACGGTCTTATCCGATAAGGAAGTATTGCGGAAAATGCTTAGCGAGAAAATGTTAGAATGGGCTAAAGAAAAACGCCCCCAATATTATGAAAAAAAGAGAATGGAAATGGAAAAAAGAGGGAAAACGATAGAAAAGTGGAGATATCCACTAGCTCATTTCAATGCCTTTTTAGCTATAGCAGAAAAAGCAGGTTTGCTAAATCAGAAAGGTAGATATATAGAAAGGATTGTAGAAGCTAAGGAAAGAAGAATATCTTACAATGAATTCAAGGATTTTCTGTTAGAGGAATACAGCAAATTCACAAAAGAACACCCGAATTTGCTAATGGTGTCTATAGATGAGTTACGAAATCTAATAACTCGAAAATTAGGAATAAGCGAAGAAACATTTGAAAGAATGATGCGATCCTTCGTTTTACGAAACATGGGTAAAATTACGATTTATAGACAAAAAACAAAAGAGGAAGAAAAAGGGCTAAAGATGCCCGATAATTTGACAGTTTTTGCAATCGTTATAAAAGGTGAACAACTAGTATGAAACTTACAACGCCTCAAGAAAAGGTCTTCCAAATTTTGAAAACAGAAATTAAGGAAATTGAGGGCTCTGTAAGCAATTGGGGTATAGCACTGATTGGACCAGACGGGTTCGGCAAAACTTCAATTATTAGGAAGATAAAAGAGGAATTAAACAATGAAAACTTAGTGTTTGCGTATTTAGATCTATGTATACCGGATGTTTGTCCCGAAAGAAAGAATGTAAACTGGGAGGAATATTTTAAAAAGATTAAAGACATGTTGCCAGAAATTGATTTTTCTGATGTGGAGAAAACAGAATCTTTATCCGAAAAAATGGAAAGACTATCTTCAATTTGTAGAAAAAATAAGAAAAGGATTTTCATAATATTGGACCACCTTGAAGAGTGTAAAGATTGGCGGGTGGCTCGATGGCCCATAGAAAATCATGTAGCAGATGTTATTCTGGTGTCCACTGCTGATGCATGGGAAGAGAAAGAATCGGATAGGGTGGCCACATCATTCTTCATTAAGAAAGTCTATTTAGACAATCCGATCGATTTTGTGAAAGATAAAGAGATTTTTTTCGAAGTAGTCAGTAATAGGTTTAAAATAACAAAGAAGGCAATGGAAGAATTATTTGAAAGTATGAATCAAAAGGCCTCAAAGGGGAAAATGCCCAGCTGGGATGATATCTTCAGAGAGGCTGATGAAATAGAAGAGATTGGTGAATAAATGAAAACACTTGATAATCCATTCACTAGTCAGCCTGAGAATAATCCGAAGTTTTGGACTGCAAAGTCTAAACCACTGAAAGATTTTAGGGATTTTTTCGAGGTTGAAGCTACCCAAAGGGGAGCGTTAGCTTCCAATGCTGTGGTGGGTGACGTGGGTTCTGGAAAAACAAGATTATTTGAATACTTAACAGAAAAACTCAAGCTTGACTCCACCAAAGTCGTTTGTTCTGTTAGCCTGAACAGAATCTTTACTGACTTAACACCTGAATACATAAGAGAAATTGGAGTAAGTTTTGTAAAAATTTTTCATAATGAAATATATAAGCAACTAGAAAAAATCTATGAAAGCGTTTTAAAAAGCGAAGAAACTAATGCGAAGCAGAAAGAACTTGCTAACAACATTCTTCGAATGATAAGGGAAACCAAAAGAAAAGTAATTGGGCAGAGGCTGAAACATTTAGCTGGGCTAGAAAGAACACTGCAAAAGATAGAAGAGGATCTCAAGAAGTCTACAAGCAAGGAGGAGAAAGAACAATTACAGGGCGAAAAGGAAGCTCAAGAATTTGCAATAAGCAAGACACTAAGGGAAGAATTATTTAACCCGGACGAATTTTATTCTTTCCTCGATATTTTTTTGAAACAATTGAAAGATGAACTGAAGATCGACGTTTTCATTCTTTATGTCGATGAGCTAGAGAGAGTAAGAGAAATGGAGCAATATCACGATATCTTCCTTAAAAGTACAGTGGAAAGTGAACTTCGAGATCAACTGATTAGGAAATTTGAGCCAAAGGGATTGAAGATTTTAGTAGCTTGTACAAGGAAGGCTTGGGAAGGTTTCGAGGCTAGATTTACTTCTTCATTCCCACCCAAAATGATTCCTAATTTGGAAGCTGAAGATCTTGAGGCTGCTATAGAGGACCATCTCGAAAAAATAGGCCAAGAAAAATTCAATCCATTTAAGGATAAGAATGCCACCAAATTCATCGCCTATTATTCGTATAGCAATTTTAGACAATGCATGATTGCGCTTAATAGGTGCTATCAAGAATATATTGACCAATACCAAAAAGGAAATTCACAATGGGTATGCAGTCTGGATTATGTTATTAGAGAACGCTTTAGCGATTCAGTAAGAATCGGCTTTTACAATGATTGTATCAGAATCCTAGAAGGACAGTTGCCAAGAATCAGCAAAAGATACATTGATTTATGCATGAAAACATTGCTTTTGCAGTTTGAAGAATTTGATTACAATACCTTATGGCAAAAACTTGCAACCATTTTAGCAAATAAATCTGATTTTGATAAGTTTATCAACAGTTTGATCAATATCGGTGCAATTGATGAAATAGGGCCAAATGTATACGTTGTTAAAAGAGAGAACTTTGCGATATTAGAAGTGAGAAGAAGTGAACTTGAAGACAAAGTTTTGCGGGCGTATCATGAACTAGCAGCTGGCAAGGGTGAAGTCGAGAGGATTTCTCTCCTCAAACGTCTTTCTGAACAAGGAATGGATGGTGTAACAATAGGGAATGTCCTAAAGGCCCTTAGAGACACTCTGCAGCCTATTGGAGACAAAATAGTATTTATTGGCGTATCCCCCAGCGACTTGGAGATAATGAGAGGTTACATTCGTGAAGCTGGAGGTGAGCATTGGAAAAGTAGGGTAGAGAAGGAAATCAAAAAACTGGCACCTTATATTTTGGCTCCAATCTGGGAGTTCGAAACCAGTAAATATGATGAGCAAGATAACATGTGGCAAATAACAAGATTCTTTGACCCTGGAACTGGAGGCGGGGTTGAGGAAAAAGTTCATGGACTCGTGCTTTTCCGAGATTACAGATATGAAAAGCCTTCTGGTGAAGAAATTCTAAAGGCAGATATTCGTGAATTAAGGAACATCCTCAAAAAAGACAGTAAATTACGATTTGCACTAATACTTTGCGTATATGATTCTGCACTTCCACCTCTTATAGTTAGAAAAGGGGTATCTAGAGAGGAAATTAACGAAATTAGAGGAGACCCTAAGCGATGGAGTGGTGTAGGTGGCGTTTTTGGCATAGATGAGGGTGTTCTTGGAGACGAAAATACTGTGTCCAAAGAAGGGTGTGACATTATTTGGAAAGAAGCTAGGATATACTATTCAGACCAAATTTTTGTCTACCCAATTTATGCAGATACACAGTTTCTTCCAGGTATGAAGTTTGAGAATGAAAAAATAGTAGATTATATTTTAGCAAGAGATAAGATTGCTAATTATTATGGAAAAAAACTTACCGAAATTGAAGCTAGATATCTAGATCATGCAAAGAGAGATATTCAAAATCTTTTGGTAAATCCAATACAGGACCGCTTAGTGACGGCTATCTTAAGCAAGATGTGGCAAATTAATGTACATATGGGAAAGATTGAAGAAGCTGTATGGTCTCAAAGTGCAAAGAAAGGAAAATGGTCTGATAATGACATTATAGTGGAAATACTTAATCAAATAGCAAAAACTGGAACTGCCAAGGCTGATGAGAAAACCAAAAGATTGTTAAGTGGCCTAATAACCTGCGGGTTTTTCGGATATCGCGGTAAAACTAGCACAATTGAGGAAGTTTATTTAAAAAGAGAAACTTCGTTTGGCGGAAAATCCATTCCTATCCAATTCAAAGAAATTTATGAGGCATTGTCAGCTGAACCTAAAGATGCAGTTAATGTATTTGCTACTTATCTACATCAGCGTGAACCTTTCAAAGCTGAGGTACCAGAAGAAGAAATATTGAGGACGTATCCGGATAGATTCAAAACCTCTGACATTAGAGGCTTGATAGGAAGCGTGGATCTTGCCCTATACATACTATCCAAAATGTTTGCTGATGTTCTGCAAGAGAAAAATGAGGATGGTAGATTTACGTACAAACTTCTCAAAGAAGTGCCAGCAGATCCTAAAAAGTTTCTGCAGACTGCTGAAGGACTTGACGAAGTTATAAAGTTTTTAGAAGAAAAGGGCTTTGAACTAGATAAAGAGAGGCAAGAAATTAAGGAATTATTAACAATTGGTCAACGTGTTAAAAAGAAACTCGACAAAGCCCTAGATATAGATGCAAAACAAATTCTCGCAATGGCAACTGAAAGTAAGCTGACCAAGGAAAAGGCATCCGCGATACAAAGGCTTGACCAGCTAAATAGCAACATATGGGATAGGCTCTTAAGTATAAGAGAAGCTTTTCTTGCCTATCCTATCATCATAGAATGGCAAAAAAATCCATATTTCGAGAGATGGAATCCAGCAAAGCAATCGACCGAAAAAATAGGTCTGCCACCTACACCAAGAGAAATTAGGGAGTTTCTGGAGAGAAACATAAGTGCTTGGGTTAAGGAAGAAGAATACTCAAAAGAAAAGGTCAAGAAGATAATTGAAATATGGGAAACAAAGATATGGTCGGCGTTATACGACAAGATAGCTGAGGATGCTGAACCTATTACCAAGTTAACTGACGCAGTTAATGATGGAATGAAGAATGTACCCAATTTTTCTTTAATATCTGAGAAAATAGGGAAAGTCCTAATGAAATTCGATGATTACATTGCAATACTGAAGCCTATCAAAAACTTGAAAGAAATAGAGTCAACACTTAGAATCAACCATGGGTATGTCAAATCTTACAATGAAAAAATGAACGCATATAATAGTAAAGTTGTTTCACTTTGCTATGAGCTTATGAAAATGTCAAGGGCTGAACTAGGCAAACTGACTTTCATTGTTTCTGAATTGATTAAAATAGATGCCTCTAAGAAAAAGGCAGAAGAATATCAAACCACTGTTCGCAAAGGTAGAAATCAATTTGGTGAAAAATTCGACTATGTAATGGCTAAATTTTCAAAATCTGAGATTGACGAGGAAGAAATTAAGGCAAAATTATATGATTTATTGAAAGATTTATTGCTAAACTGGTCATACGGCGCACTAGTTCTTTACGTATTTAAATCGGGTGCAAAAGAAGAAATGATTAAAACACTCTCCGACTCATTAAAAGGAAAGAAGCTTGCCAAGTTTAGAGAAAATCTCAAAAGCGTTAAGGATTTCTGCGAGGAATACAAAGTGAAATTTGAAAAAGAAATTTGGAAAAATTCTGAGGATCATTGTATGGAAAAATATGAGTCATTTGTTAGAGGCTATATGGATGGAATATGGCAAAATCAGGCGGCAATACCTATCGAGGGTCAAGAGATTCAGAACATTACGCAGTTTGGGCAGTTAATAGATACCCTCAACGATAAGATAATAAGAGACATCATTAACGGTATCCCCGATAAAATGGAGGAACCTTATAGCTTTATTTTACGTGAGATAAAAAATGCTTATGATAAATGGAAAATGGAAGGGAAAAAAGAAATTTTTTCCACCATTTTGAAAATAACTAATAGTCCAAAAATAAAAACACGCAAACTTGCTTCAGAACAGATTCTAGAATTTCTGGAAAAAGTTGAAAGATTTGGATTGTTGTGGTGAAAATGACAACCCCTTGGGTAGTTGGAAGAGATAGGAAAGAATGCGCAGAAGTAGGTGAAGCGGCATCTATTTTCTTGGGAAAATCGTTTCTTGGAGAACAGGAACCCATATACTTGGATGTGGACAAAGCACATGTCATACTTATTTCTGGTAAGAGAGGCACAGGTAAGTCATGGACTTTAGGGAACATTATTGAAGGGATAGCAGAATCGCCGCCTGAAGTTAGGAAAGAAATGGCAACGATTATAGTAGATACAATGGGAATCTTTTGGTCTCTGAAATTCCCTGCACGAAGAACTGAGCAACTCCAGTTGCTTGAAAAGTGGGGGATGAAACCAAAATCATTTGATGTTAAAGTGTTCGTTCCGAAAGGACTTAAGGAGCAATATAAATTTGAGGTCGAGACCTTTGCTTTCCATCCATCTGATATTACTCAAGAAGACTGGTGCCTAACCTTTGAAATTGATGAGAACCAACCTATGGGGATTGCAATGACAAAAGCTGTTAGCAAATTAACCGAAAGAACCTCAAGATGGGATATTTCTGATATTATTACAGAAGTTAATTCTGATCCCTACAATGCTGAAAGCACAAAGAGAGCACTCGAAAATAAATTAAGAGCGGCTGAAAACTGGGGAATCTTTACTGCTGAGGGGTTCAGAGCAGAAGACTTCTTAAAACCAGGACAGATTTCAGTCATTGATATTTCTGAGCTAAAACATGGAACAAAGCAATGGAGCATTCGAGCCCTAGTTGTTGGTTTGCTGATAAAAAAAATATTGGATATAAGATTAGGAAAAAGAAAGGAAGAAGAGTTCAAAGAGATTAGTGGAAGTACAAGTGAAGAGTCGAACATCGCCTCTAAAGTCTGGATTCTGATCGATGAAGCGCATGAATTTTTGCCTTCTGCCTATTCGACGGCAGCTAGCTATCCACTTGAAACTACAATCAAAGAGGGAAGATATCCTGGCATAACAATTGTTTTGGCAACACAAAATCCAGGAAAGTTGTCTTCAGAAGCCATTACACAATCCGACATTCTACTATCACATAGAGTAACAGCAAGACCAGATATCGATGGCTTGAACCAAATACATCACACTTACTTAAAATCAGACATAAAGGATTCTCTTAACGAACTGCCTAGAGATCTGAGAGGTGGAGCTTTGCTCTTTGATGATAAAAGAGAATTGATTTCACAAATTGTGACAAGACCTAGAATGAGTTGGCATGCTGGAGCAGAATCTAGCATCATCAAAAAAATAGTGATGAGTGGCGTATCAGTAGTGGAATTATTGAGGAAAATGAGAAAAGAAGAATAGAAGCGATGCTTTCTTTATGCCAGTTCATGGGATGTGGGCTTGAAAAACATGGAAGTTGAGTTAAGAACTTTAATAGGCACTCACATCAAGACTCGTCGATTAGGGTACGTCAGACAGAATTCCCGTACCTAAAGTCTCTGAACATCCTAATCTATTGGAGGAGACATGTCGTTTTCTATGCGAAAGAATGTGTGAAACTTATAAAGCCGAACAATCTTGAATCATGCTCGACTTCTAGAAAGCTATTTTTTTGGTTTCTGAAGGATATAAATAGGATTTTAATCATCTTTTATTGTTGGCAGTCTTTCTTTCCATACAAAACGTCTTTTCCTATAGTTCAGTGCTATGCAACTCATTCTTAGATATTTGCTGCTTACACATCTAAAGCAATGCGTGCAAGCTGTTTCGTCGATTGTTAACATTTTGTCTTTTACTTTCAATGCTTTACAAGCTCCAACGCAAGCACCACATGCGATACAATTCATTGACCTCGACAATTGCTTTTCAAATTTTTTTACCATTGAAGCCTCTTGAGTGGCAACTCTTAAACTAGAGCCGATTATCGAAATCTGGATGTCCTTCCCGTGGATCATCTGGATATCTGCCGCTTTTTTCACATCCCCAAAAATTTTCATAAATTCCTTTGCTTTACGAAGAGTAGAGTCGTCCTTTATTTCATACACTAACGAATTATCGGTTCCACAGAGTCTTTTGGAGTGAAGCGGAATCTTTTCATATGCTTCACGTCTGAAACGCCAATTTCCACCAAAAACCCATTCTTTATCCTTTCCACTTTTGGAAGCGTAGTTTAAAAGAAATCTGTACCATTTGCTAAGTAGTTTGGGATGTGTCTTTTTCATCATTTTAAATGATGACATGGTTTTGTGAGGGCATGCCCAGCAGCCGATCCTTTCATAGCCGTATTTGTAAATCGGATTGAACGGTATTTTTTTCCAAAGAATATATAACCAAACATCAAGCATGGTCCAGTTCAAAATTGGGCAGATTGCTTTTTTCCTTGGAATTGCCCTGTTGCCTGAGATTCGCTTATAATCCATTCTCTTTTCAGACTCAAATCTCCTCAAGCCTTCAACAGAAAGCACTCCTTTAGGATAGTGCTCATTCAAATACTTGTTAAATGGTGCAAACTTCTGGGTTTGGCAACACCAAGGCATCATAGAACTGGGAGGCCCAAGCTCTTTAGATAAATCCAAAAATGTGCGTTCAGGGAAAATTTCAATCAGATTCAGTTTCCATTCTCTACGTAATCTGTGAATGTATTCTACAGTTTCAGGAAAATCTAAGGTTGTATTCATGTAGATGACGTTAATATTCCTATTAACTTTCCTCGCAAGTGAAAGAGCGACAGCACTATCTTTTCCGCCGCTTATTGAAACTACCGCTGGAAAGTCAAACTTTTCAAACGTGTTCTTTAGGAAATAGATGGCTTCTTTTTCTTTTTCTCTCAACACATATTCATTCGCTCTAAGGATTTCCTTTATGTGCGATCCTTTTAGATCACCAACTTCATAATTTCCGTAAGCTTCTGCTTTCCATTCATCCTCAGCAAAAAATATTCGAAAAGCTTTCTGCCCATCAACCACGATTGAACCATTGGAAACAAAACATTCTTCGGGAGGGAGCAAATCGTAGGAAACTCTCAGGGATTCGTCAATTACTTGATTGTAAAATTTCTTTTCCTTTGGAAAGATAGGTTTTAGCTCTCCCCTGTTGATGGGCAAGGGCTGGCTCTTTGAGGAACAAATTCCACAAGGTTTGCCGTCCAAAATCGGAACATTACAAGTAGAACACCAGCCCACAACTCCAAGTTTTGACTTTTTTCCTTCAGAAAGCTCCATGTTTTATAATTGTTATTTCGGAATTTAAGATTTCCTGTAAAGCTATTACATACTTTCTTTGTCTGCAACTCTTTTCAAAAATTATCGAACGAAGAAACATTAAAATACAGGTACTAAGCACGAAGCAAAAATTAGCACCTCGCACGATGAAATTGATAATTTTTCTGTTAATTTAGCGACAATAAACAATTCAGTAAAAAGTTACATAGTATTTACTATTTCCTCTTTTGTGGTTCCCCATGCTTCTCTTAGGAATGTTGTTAGTGTCCAGCCTTTGCCCACTTTCTCAGCTACTTTTTGACCCAATTCCTTCATCAGCTTCTTATTCATCCGTTGGATCCTACGAGTAACATCCCACCTTTTTAAGCCGTATTCACCTAGCTCTGCAGCTATAGCCGAAGGCAGTAAACCCCCAACACCCTTCTGCATCAAACACGTGATAATTTCAACGTCTACCTCGTCCTGACACGCAACTTTCTGAATATAACTAGGCTCAAAACTCATCCACTCACGCAAACCAGCCACCATAGTCCGCGTTCTAAGGTCAACTTGCTCAATTTTCCGTTCCAGATGCTTAATCAACTCTATAATATACTTTAAACGTCCAACCTTCTCCGCCCTAGTCCTACGCTTCCCAGAACCCTTCTGTGCAACCTTTTCAGAGTTACCATGCACACACTGCACATTTACTTCCTCTCAACCATCAACACAACACACATTTCGCGTCTCAAATCCCCTAGGGAAGCGACGTACAAAACGGGCGCTCGTAACGGATAGATTTCGGCTCCTTTTAACCAGCGAAGGCAAAATATCAGCTCCTCCAGAAGCCCCTTAGAAAGAACACTCATTCCGTGCACCACTAAACTTCCTAGAAGCACAAAAACTTGCAACCCGAGCCATGCGCCTCACCTAGCCTCCTATCACGCTTCGTTTCAGCCTGTCCACAACCTCGTCTATGGCTCCGTCAGGCGCGTTAGGTCGAATCTTTCGAATGTTCTCTGCAACCCAGTATGGAAAGCGATTTCTGAACGCCTTTCGTCCCTTCTTGCTGGCTTCCCACAACAAGCCCTTAGCTTCCAACGTCTTCATGTACGTCGCATTCGTGCTCTGAGTATAGCCGGTCTGAATCTCCTCGGGTAGAAAGGTCACTTCGGGATCCATGCGCAAACAAGCCTTCAAAACAGCGCTTCCCGCTTGACCACGCCTCTTCAAATCCTGCAGAAAAGCCTCAGCATCCCTAACCCAACTCTTAATGTTCGCATCTTCCAGCGTCTGTTGAAAAAGTTCCTTGCGCAGCTCATCCTCTCGCCTATACGTTTCAAGCTCAGCCTTGTATCTGTCACGCTCCTCCTGCAAAGCCTTAACATCCTTCGGAATCAACTCCAAATCCAAAATGTCAGCAGTCTCGACGATCAAATCAGCCCAGTCACCCCACAACTGCCGAATCTTCTCAAACTTCTCCTCGAATTCCCCAGCTATCTTCTGAGTCTCCGTCAACCGTCCTTGAAGGTCGCTTACCTTGTTCTCTAAAGCCTGAATCTTGCCTAACAGCTTCGACTTCTCTTCAGCCGTCAAGACCTGAGATTCTAGTTCCTTGACTCGTGCTTTCAAACGCTCAGCTTCTAAGCTCAAGGATTCCTTGCCAGTCGTAGCCTCAGAAAGCTGCGATTTCAAAGACTGAACCTTATTCAAAAGCTGCTTTCTCTCACTCTCCAAAGCCTCAACTCGCTTTAGGGCTTCCTCAGGAACCGTAGCAGGCGTCACCAGAGGAGCCTTGACAATCTTGGATAAGTCGGCTATGGCATGCTCCAGCTCAGGCGTCTCCACAGCCTTAGCAATAGGCGTCTTACCCCCATGAGTGCATACGCGCTCTTTACTACGCACCTTAATATGCTCCGCAGCGAGCCCTCTCACGAAGGCTGTTCCCTTAGGCAACTTCTGAATCTCATCAATCTCTTCTTTCGAAAAGCCGCTCTCCCTCAGCCAAGACAGGTCAGCGGGATCCACAAGCTTGAAAATAAACCTCGTAGGACACTGACTCAGAACAGCCTTCGCAACCTCAGCCGCACGCCTAGCAATACACACATAGCCTAAACCGCGATGTCTTCCTCTAGCCGCTATTTCCCAAGCCCAATAAATCACCTTATCCTGCAACTTCTTAATGCCCGGCAACCTAACCCTGCCAATCTCAGGAATCAGCACATGCGCCTCTTCCATAAACACCACTAGAGGACGATTGTATTCTGCCTCAGCCTCGTACAAAGCCTCGAGAAAATTTCCCAGCACAGCATACTGATCCGCCATAGTAGCGTTCCTTGAATCGAGAACGACAGAGTAGCCCTTCTCCGCAATCCGCCTAGCCAAGGTTGCAGCCGTTTCAGATGTCACTATTAAGTCAGCCTTGTAGCCTCTAGGGCGTCCCACGGGCTTGCCAACAGCAGCAACAATAACTGGATAACGCTCTCGAAGCGTCCAATATTCTCCTTCGGGATCTATCACAACAAAAGGCTGTTTGACTTCGCAGAGTTGCTCACACATCTTGCCCGATTCGTAGCTCTTGCCAATCCAGCGAATTCCAATGATTGCCAAGGGTTGACTAATCATATAGTCGTGTACGTCAAGCTCAAGGTCTCCGTTGCCCTCAATGACTGCTGGCGAAATAACAGCACCGTTCATTCCAACCTCACCTTCACTGCCTTAGATCTTAGACTGATTGCAAAGTCAACAAACACGCAGCTCTGAGACTCCTTAACCCACCACGCACACACATCGCGTATGCAGTCGGCACGGCGAATAGGACACAAGGGCGGCGGCTTTTCACTGGGCAACGCTCTGCTTCACCTCTTCAGTTTCAATCTTCTTCCACTCTTCCATCAGAGAATGGTAGAGCATATCCTCCTCAACGATTAGGTCGTACCAGCTCAAAATTTCAGCTAACCTCTGAGCGATTAGGTGGTGGCACACGAGGGCTTTGCCCTTCATAACGGCGAAGTAGAAGTCGGAGCAGCTACAGTAGCCCACGACTGGATAGATAATGTATTCATAATCCCTTCCAACCACAATCCACACGACCCTTCCGCTAGGCCAGAACACGTACAGTTTGACGCGGCTCTCTTTCAACAACTCCCATGCTTTTTCACCTCTGTCACTGAAAACGGAGGACAATTGGATAAAATCCAACCCTCTAACTTTTTCTAAAGCTTCCAAGACATCTCTATAGTCAACTGCCTTCTCTTTTTTCATCGATTTTCAAAACCTCCCCGTATCTTTCTTTAACCACAACGTGGAGAACCGGGTCCTTATCGAACTCCTCAATTTTTTTCTCAAGCTTTTCCATACTTAGTTTGGCTCCACAAAAGAAACATGTAAAGACAGGTTCCTTCGGCTTCGGAGGCATAATTAAGTCGTCAACTTTTTTCTTGAGGTTCTCCACTGTCATGGGCTTTCCTTTAATTACGGTGGCAGCAAACTCCTCAGCGAACTTCACTTGCTTGTCTGGCATGTCCTTCAGCCTTAACAGCTGCTCAGCATGCCTAACCCCAAAACTCTCACCAGTGAGACTTTTCAGAGTTCTCTTAACGCGTTCAGGCAGTTCTTCAGCGATTTGTATGCGTTTCCAAATGGTTTTTTCTGAGGGCTTTTCACCAGTAAGCTCCTCAATCTTCTTAGCCATGTCGTTGACGATGTGTTCTTTATAGACTCCGCTTCGCTCCTGTTTAGTCAGATCGTAGAGTTCCTTGTAGGCATCGTCCCTCTCCAGCTCCGTAAGCTGTCTTCTATGCAGGTTCTCCACCAGCTGCCACTCCCGAACCTCCATCTGCGACTTAAACTGATGCACTCGCGCTAGAACAGTCTTCAAGTGAGCATGCTTGGCTCCTTCGTATCTTAGTCTGCCGACCACGCCTTCGTACCTGCCCTCTTCATCAGCAGGCTTGACGACAACCGGCTGAATCTGCTTATGCAAACGGAGGCTCATAGCCATGTTCTCAATGTCCTCTTGCCTGACGGCTTTTCGAATGGGCTCCTTCCAATAAATAAGCTCAAGAGGAAGCTCCAAATACTGGTCAGCAGCCACCTCTTCAGCAACAACCGTGGACTCGTTAGGCTCTTGCCTAGGACAACGCCTACCAAACACCTTGAACCTGTATTGGTAAACAGGGCATTCCTCGATCTCTGCATCCTTCTTCGTGCAAACCCCGCAGGGAAAATCCGAAGACAACAGCTTGCTCATTTCTTCACCGGCCTTCTAGTTATGAATTGCTTTTCCTTTCCAGAGAAGCGATACTCGTAGGCACCCAGCTCCAGCTTTCCCTCACATTTCTGCATAGCCTTAACCAGCTCCTCAGCACCCTTAGTATTAGCGAAGATCCAGCCTGCCTCGCCTTCCTTCGCAGGCTCCTTCGTCTTGTAAGTGGTCCAAGGCAACTGGTCAAGCTCAGCCAAATCAAGCTTAGGAATTTCTTCTTCAGGCATTGCTTCTTCGCCTGAAAGCCATTGAGTTAACATACGCTCCAATTTCAGGCGAACCTCTTTCGGGTCATCACCTTGTTCGAGCACAGCCTCCACCTGATAGAAAGTCCTCAGCCACACTTCAGACCCATCCTTGGAAACAGTCTTGCCCCTGCCCAAAACAATCCTCTCAACCATCAACTCGCCTTCACCTCCCCAGAATTTTTCCCATTCATCCTCAACTCATGGATAAGCGTCTTCATCTGTTCCGCAACAGCCTGCAACCCCCTAATCAGGCTCATGTGCTCCCGCATAGCCACGCCAAAAGTTTTCAAAACCTCTTTAACCTCAGCCATGTCGCCCTGAAGCCCCAACATCCGAAGAGGCATAACCAAATACTCCTTAGCCAGCTCCGCATCAAAAAAGTCAATCTCACCAGCACCTTCAGATTGGTCCATCTTTCCGACATCGCTGCTTAACTCCATAAAATCAGTGAACCAATGAGCCACGGGATCAGAAACAGCATAATGCGGCTTCCGCAAAAGCTTAGGCGTCCCCAACTTCATCTGAAACTTTTCTTCAAGAACTCGAGCAAGACGCAGACACTCGAGAATGGCCAACAAAGTAGCCTCGTTAGGATTTTCAGAAAGAATTTCATCTGCATGAATGATGACATGCTTAGTGGTCTTCTCAACCGTTAAGCCACACTCACAACCAACAAGCCTAGTCCAATTAGCCATCTCCACTCTATTCCAATCAACCAAAGAACCAGGACCATCAACCACAGGAAACTTCAAACTATACGCATGAAGCCTAACGCCCTTAAAAGGCAAAACCTCACCCCCTGTGAGACTTTTTTTAACTGAAGGCACAAGCTTGTAACTAGTCATGTTAGGCGTCTTCACATCAAGCATAATCCAGCCCATTTTCAACCATTTTTTGACGTGATAATGCAGAACTTGAGGAGAAAAACCCAAGATTCTCGCCACTTTAGAAGGATAGTTTCCAGCGTCCAGCAGAAGCAGAGCCCGAGCACTAGTATGCTTTAAAAATCGTTTTTTAACTGAATTTTTAACTGAACTTCCAGCCATAACCTTAACACCCCAAAATCTGTTGAAAAACCTCTACAGCTCTTCCTCTAACCTCTGGGAAGCCTTCAACTGAGCAAGCTGCAAGTCACGAGCAACAACCTTCTCATGTAAGCTAATAATGCCCTGAACGAAAGCGTCTCTAGCACTGCGGACGATCCCTCGGCGTTTAAGCTCATGGAAAATACGTGCAGGCTCTCCTGTTACGGCACACTTAATGTTAACCTTCGCCTCTTTGCTCTCTTCAGAATTTGACATTTTTCTGCGGCTCATGTTGCAGCCTCACCCTTCTGGGCAGTCAATCTGAGCTTCAAGCCGTCCAGAATGATTTGAAGGCTCTTAATCGCCGTGTCGAGGCTACACTGCCTAGGATAGATGACAGCCGTTCTGGCATTAGGTACCAAGGTCCACTCGTAGCCCAAGTTCTCAACAATCTCCTTGGGAATGTACGCCGTCCTCTGCTGATTCACACGGATAACAAACTCAACCATCAAACCACGCCCCACTAGACAATCGCCAGAAAACCACAAGAATTTTCTGCCCCTCGCAAAGGACACTATCCTTTGCGACCTCTTCCAAAGGACAGTGTCCTTTAGAAACCTCGGCAAAGGACAGTATCTAAAAACGGACATATTGGGAAACCGTCACAGGAGAGGGTCTCCCTCTTAACCAGCAGACACATTCAGCATTTTAGTCCACAATCAACTGCTTACATAAAACGATGAGGACAAAATGGCGAGGATCTCCATCTTTACGGGAAGAGAAGCAAGGCTTAACAAGGCTATTTTCTGGATCCTCGCCCAGCAAAGCCCACTAACAATCTACGACACATGGCGAAAACTGAGAGTCCAAAGGGACTTCGCATACATACCCTACAACACAGTAAACCGAAGAGTCAGAGCACTTGAAGAACATGGCTACGTCGAAAAATACGGGGAAAGAAAAACAAAAACAGGCTTCACAGCTAAACTCTACCAGTTGACCATTAGAGCTTACCTAGCCATACTACTAGATAAAATTGACGTAGACAACTTCATCGAGAAAGCACCCGAGAACAGTGTACTCGGTGCAATAGCAACCATCATATTTGATTTAAACGATCTTCTCAAAACTATCTGCTAATTTCTTAGCAGGGAAAAATTTAAGATGTATTTAGGTTTTATGTTCTAAGGAGACCCCGACTGTGGACCTAAAATATCATGAGGAATTTATCAGACATGCTCTGCGTGGGCTGAGTTTTAGTGATTGGGCAAAAGGAACTATTATTGTGGGAAATGTAACACAAGATACCCTGTACTTTAACGAGGGAAAACGTCATTTTGATAGAAAAGTAAAGGTACGCTCTAGCCAGGTAAACATCGCTCTAAATCCAAATAAGAGTGGCTATTCGCATCCCTTAGAATCCGACAGGGGGTGGGGCGGCGGTGCTAATCCGTGGGACATAATCGATGGTATGCGTACTTATCCTGAGTGGCAGCACGGTCTTGCCTTTACTGGTGGTCGAATGAGTTATGCGGGGGAACGCTGTGGCATAAGGCAAGCTACTATAAACTTTGGCGAAGCGAAAACCTTTCTTAAAGTGATTATTTGGCATCATGGGCATGAACATATACCCAAAGAATGTAATCTCCAATTTTGGGACGGTGCTAGGTGGGTTGACATAATCTCGAAAAGAGAGGTTGACTTACAATATACTCCTCCAAGTGGATATGGTACAACACCGGACATTCACACATTTTCACCTGTAGCAGGTAGTAAAGTGCGCTATGTTTTTGATAACTGCAAAGAAAACATCCTTGGAAAACCAAACGAGCATGGTTGGATATATGAATTTGAAGTTTACGGGACAGATAACCCAGTTCATCGTCGTTACTTTTACAGAGCAAAAAACTATCTGTTGCTTGAAAGAGAAAATACAATATCGCGAATCGGTAATAGGCGATATTATTATGCAAGGCTGTCTTTGGGTCGAGCTTTACATACGCTACAAGATTTGTTCGCTCACTCAAATTTTATCGATTTGAGCGATACTGAAAGGGGCACGATTCTAGCGGCTCTGGGGGAAAGAGCAGATAAGGATATACCCAAGTCCTTCAAACTGACTTATTTCAGGTTTATGACGAGTCAGAGTGGTGACGAATACCCTCATGATAAATATAACAAAGACAAACAGGGATGTCAAGGCTTTGAACAGGCAAAAGCATCAGCAAAGATGTATTCCAAAGAATTCGTGACTAAAATAAGAGAAGAAGTTATTAGAACCCACGGGCTCAAGAAATGGAAAAAGTTTAGGGGCACAGACTAGTGAGCGATACTACTTTTAAGCTAGGGTCAATTCTTGATTATTTCAGCAAAAAGAACTAAATTCCAACCCTTCATTTTTCAATTTACCTTCCTTTTTTCACAGAATAGGTGTGCTTTTGATTGCGTAAAAGGTGAAGTTGGATTCTGCGTAGCGTTTTAACATCGATATTTAAACCCATATTTGAACGTATTTTCGGCTACTATTCTGTTGTTTTTGGCGGCTGAAAGGGTTTTTAGTAAGAATTTAATAGTTGTTTATGAAGTTATAGTATTGTTGGAGAGTGGAGAAGGTTATGGGTAGGTTTAGGGCTGGTTTGGTTTCTGGTGTTTATGTTTTATTGTTGTTTGTGGCTGTGTTTGGTGTAGTGTTGAATGTTCCAGTGGCGAGTGGCAGCGGAACCATATACATAAGGGCGGACGGAAGCATAGAACCACCAACAGCACCAATAGAAAGCATTGATAATGTCACCTACACGTTTACTGATAACATTTATGATGAGATTGTGGTTGAGAGAAACAATATAGTAGTTGATGGAAATGGCTTCACATTGCAAGGTGCGGGTGCTGGTGTCGGATTCACTTTAAATGGAAACAACGTGACTATTCGAAATACGGTTATCACAGGATTTGACATAGTCGGGTCTGAATTTGCTGCAGCAATATACTCGCTGAACACCCTCAATAACGTTATCACGAACAATACCATAACGGGCAACAAGTGGGGCATCGATTTAGAATGGGTTACTGGTTACGTAATCGGTGGCAACGAAATAGGAAGCCAGAGCCAATCAGGCATCTATATGAGGGAATCACGAAACAACATTGTTGTTAACAACAGCATAAGCAGCAACAAGAATGGAATCACACTCGTAAGCTACTCCAACTACAACAAAATTTACCACAACAACTTCGTCAACAACACTTCACAAGGATTCGCTGTAGGATCAGCCAATAATATATGGGACGACGGGTATCCCTCTGGCGGGAACTACTGGAGCGACTATACGGGCGTAGACCTGTATACTGGGCCTTATCAAAATGAGACGGGTAGGGATGGAATCGGGGATACTCCCTACACCATCTGGCCAGACAGATATCCGCTTACGAGTCCTTGGGGTTCCCCCCAGCGCCCAGCAGCCTATTTTGTCTACTTCCCTGAACGTTCAATCGTTAACGAAACAGTCAGTCTTAATGCTTCGACGAGTCAAGACCGCGACGGCTCTATTGTAAGCTACGAATGGAACTTCGGCGACGGCAATGTGACTACAACAGCCGATAGTATCATAACGCACTCTTATGTAGAACAAGGCACCTTCGCTGTAAATCTAACTGTCATCGATGATGATGGATTGAGCAGTAGCATTCTAAGGTCCATGAGAATCAAGATACACCGTAGCTCCATAACAATAAATGCTGAACCCTCGACCGCGGTTGGGGGTTCAAACATCACTTTAAGCGGAACAATCATGCCACTCACAGTTGATGAAGACGTGACGATCTCTTACAGACTTCCCAGCGAAACATGGAGCGTGCTGGCGGTGGCAAGAACTGACTCCAATGGCAATTACAGCTACTTGTGGAAAACAACAAGCGCGGGCACATACGAAGTTAAAGCTGGCTGGCAAGGCGACGAAAACACATGGTCAGCTGAGAGCGAAGCGAAATCAGTTAGCCTTCTTGCCTATCTCTATATTAGACCAGATGGATCAATCGACCCAGCTGCACCGATTCGGCGTGATGGCGACTCCTACACTGTTACTGGTAACATTTATGGGGGCATCGCGGTCCAGAGAAATAACATTGTGATTGATGGAAATGGGTACACGCTTAAAGGTCCATGGCCTGAGATTGGAGTTTGGAATGACCCTGGTCCTATGGGGTATGGGTTTTACCTATCTGGCACAAACAATGTAACAATCAAAAGAACCAACATAAAGGGGTTCTGGCATGGCGTCTATCTCGTTAACTCATCCTACAACACCATTTTTGGAAACAACATAACAAACAGCCACATGGTAGGCCTCATTCTCTCTGCATCATCAAACAACAACACTGTTCTTGGGAACAATATAAGTAACAACCTCAACTCTGGTGTCTACCTCAATGCCTCATCTTACAATACCATTTCTGGAAACAAGATACATGGCAATGGTGGTTATGGCGTCTTCCTCAGCTACTCATCTTACAGCATTATCTCTGGAAACAACATAACAAACAATGGGGCTGGCATCTGGCTCTCTTACTCTTGTAACTACAACAGCATAGTTGGAAACAACGTAACAGCAAACAATGGGGCTGGCATCTGGCTCGATTATTCTTCAAACTATAACAGCATTTCTGGAAACAACGTAACAGCAAACAACGGGCCTGGCATCTTTGTCGACGACGGTTCTTACAACAGCATTAGCGGAAACAACGTAACAGCAAACAACCGTTATGGCATCGCTCTCTGCCGTTCCTTTAACAACGTTGTATCGGGGAACAACGTAACAGCAACCGGGTGGTATGACCAACCCCACATGGACGCGCGTGGCATCTTTCTTTATCAGGGTTCCTCTGGCAACACCATATCGGGAAACAATATAAGAGCAAACAAGGGGTATGGCATTTACCTCATTGAGTCTTCAAACAACAGGATATATCATAACAACTTTGTAGACAACCCCCAATACGTATCTGGATCAATCAATGTTTGGGATGATAGTTATCCGTCTGGCGGGAACTACTGGAGCGACTATACGGGCGTAGACCTGTATACTGGGCCTTATCAAAATGAAACGGGTAGTGACGGTATTGGAGATATACCATACATCATCGATGGCAACAACAAAGACAATTATCCACTTATGAATCCAATGGGTTCATCTCAACCCCCCATAGCTATTTTCACGTACATTCCAGAGCATCCCGGGAGAGACGAAATAGTAACCTTCGATGCTGCAGGAAGCTATGACCGTGATGGCTTCATCGTCAGCTACAAGTGGAATTTTGGCGACGGCAACATTACCACTACAACTGACCCAATCATAACTCATGTCTATGCCTCAGAGGGAACGTACATACTGAACCTCACAGTAACAGACAATGATGGCTTAACCCACAGCACAGCAAAATCAATAACGGCCATAGAAGACTTTACACCCCCAACAACCATTCATGACTACGACAGCTTATGGTACACCTCAGACTTCACAATAACCCTCACAGCAGTAGATGACTGGAGCGGTGTAGCCGAAACCTACTACAAAATCAACGACGGCCCAACCAAAACTGTCAGCGTTGACGGGCAACCGCTCATAGAAACTGAAAGCGCTAACAACAAGTTAGAATACTGGAGCATAGACGAGGCTGGCAACGAAGAGCTTCCCCACAAAATCCTAACAGGAATCAAATTAGACAAGACCTATCCAACTATTGAAACTCCCTCTCGCACTCCAGACGGCGACGTACTACCAGACCAATCTGTAAAAGTTTCAGTGAACGTTACAGACGCCATAAGCCAAGTTAAAAATGTCACACTATACTATACAATAAATGATGGCGAAACGTGGACTGACTTGCCAATGAACCATACCGCGTCAAACCTCTACGAAGCCACAATACCCCCACAACAAGCAGGCACAACAGTAAGATTCAAAATAGTCGCCTACGACAATGCAGGAAACAACAGAACCCTGGACGGGGCAGAACCCTACTGCGTATACCAAGTCGTACCAGAATTCCCACTAAGCCTATTCCTACCGCTATTCATGATAATAACACTGATGGCAGTCATAGCTTACAAAAGAAAACACCCTCCACTTTAAAAGTTCATTTAAAGCCCATTTTTCAACCTTTTTCCAAAAAGAAAAGAGAGTCAAGCCTAAACCCGATATTCTAAACCGATATTTGAACCTATCCTGGGCTACCAACAAAACAGGTATACTTTGAGTGCGATTTATATGCGAAATCGCTACAATTTGTTGTGTACATTTTGGTTTCCTTGTGAAGTCGCGTCTTTATTGGAGATATTAGCCTTAAAAGGTGTGGTTGAAGTTTGTTCCGAAAGCCATAAGAAAGTGGCAGTGTTTTATTATTATTAGAAATCCGGCAGATTGCATCGAAAGAGTATATGGAGAGGAGAAGATTATGAGTAGGTTTAGGGCGGGTTTGGTTTCTGGTTTTTGGGTTTTATTGCTTTTAGTGGCTGTGTTTGGTGTGGTTTTGAATGTTCCAGTGGTTAATGCGGTGACCAATGTTTCGGGGCATATAACTCAAGACACTACATGGGTTGTTATGGAGAGTCCTTATAGAGCAACGAGTGATGTTACGGTGGATTCTGGAGTTCAGCTCGCTATAGAGCCCGGCGTCGAAGTACAGTTTGACGACGGCTATTCGCTGGTTGTTGAAGGCAGTCTAAATGCCACAGGGACAGAAACGAATCCGATAATTTTCACATCAAGCAGCACGTCGCCAAGCGAAGGGATTTGGAGCACAATAACGTTCGAAGGGAGCGCTAATGAGAGCTTCAGACTTGAACACGGAATTATACAATACGCAACGAATGGTATAACTATCGCGAGTTTGGGAGCGGCAATCATCGAAAATAATGACATCTCTAACAACTCCCAATGCGGCATAATGCTAATAGGTCAGAGCAATGCGTACATAAAGGAAAACACCATAAAAAATAACGAAAAGGGAATAGCCACTTCTGGCTATGGCGCACATTCAGGCATCACAATCACTGGCAATGCGATTCTTTCCAATAAGAATATGGGAATATGCCTATACAGTGAAGGTGTTGGTTACGCGGACCTATACAATGTCACTATTTCTCATAACGACGTTTCAAACAATGGTGATGCTGGCATAGCTCTGGAAAGTTCCGCGTCAAGCTCTGCATACGGTGGCTACGCCGAGAGCTATGTGTACAATATCAACATTTCTTCTAACACCGTTTCATCAAACCAAGGAATGGGTATATCCATGCATAGTGTCGGTTGGAGTTACCGTTCGGCTCCCGAGGTCTGGTTAGGCTCAGGATACAGTTACGCTCACAATGTCACTATCCGATTGAACACTGTTACCTCAAACAATAATGGCGGCATCTCTGTTGTAAGCGGTGGTGATGGTATTGGATATGGCGAGGGCAAGGGGTATCTCTACGATGTTTCTGTTTCTTCAAATTTTGCTACATTAAATGGTGGAAACGGCATATCTCTATGTGGTTATGGTCTCGGTGACTATGGATATGGCTGCGGTTATGGCTACGTCTACGATGTTTCTGTTTCATATAATCAGGTTTCATCAAACATAGCAGATGGAATAATCGTATGGGCAGGAGAGAGTTATTGTGCTTGCTCATATCTTTATCAATCCGAGGTTTGTCACAACATTGCAACGTTGAACGGTGGAAATGGCATACGTCTGGGCAGCAGTGAGGGAGGGGAAATCTATAACGTTACCGTATCTTCCAACGTTGCATCATCAAACAGAGGAAACGGCATTGATTTGTACAGTCTTGGTTATGCTCGAATTTATGATGTGATTGTTTCTTCAAACACAGTTCTCGCAAATGAAGGAGACGGTATGAGCATATCTGCTCACGGCCTCGAACGTTATAGCGACGCTGACATCTACAATATCACAATTTCATCTAACAAGATCTTAGAAAACCTTCAAAATGGAATATACCTATACAGTCTGGGCTATCAGTGGGGGGATCCCGAGGGCAATATTTATGGCGTCGTTTTATCCAACAACACAATTTCATCAAATAACGAAAATGGTGTCTATTCTGAGGCTTTGTACCACAACTCAGAGCTGATTTATGATTTGGTGCTCCACGAGAACACAATATCCGCAAATCGCCAAAAGGGAATATGGATAAATGGAGGCATCAATGCAAATCTCACTCTCAATTCCATTTGTTATAACATGTTTGGAGTCTTCTACACCAAAACAACCAACAATTCAGCAAACAACAACGACATTTATCGCAACTCTTATGGAATGAACGTCACCAGCGACGCTACAGTCAATGCCGAATATGACTATTGGGGAGACCTAAGCGGACCTTTTCATGCGCCACTGAATCCTGACGGAAAAGGAAATCCAGTCAACGGTAATGGGACTGATTTAGACTTTATGCCTTTTCTAACAGATCCAGTTGGTCAAATCAACGAACGCCCACTTGCATCGTTAAGCACAGATAAAACAGTTGCAGCAACGAATGAAACTGTAACCCTTGATGGCTCGACCTCAACTGATGATAACCAGATAGAACTTTACTTCTTTGATTATGGAGATGGTACAAACAGTCGTTGGACAGCATCGCCTACGGTCATCCACAAATATGCTTCTGCAGGCGTATACAACGCCACCCTCATCGTAATGGATAATCTTGGAGTTACGAGCCTTGACGGAAATCTGACATTCGTCACAATCACAGTTATGGACTCCACCCCTCCTACAACTGTTCATGAATATGACTGTTTGTGGCACACAGCAGACTTTACCATCATCCTTACAGCAACCGACGACTTCAGCGGTGTAGCCGAGACCTACTATCGAATCAACGACGACCCAACCAAAACAGTCAGCACTGACGGACAACCACTCGTCACAACAGAAGGCGCCGACAACAAATTAGAATATTGGAGTGTAGACAATGCTGGCAATGAAGAACTTCCGCACAAAGTCCTAACAGGAATAAAATTAGACAAGACAGCTCCCTTCGGCTCCATTATAATCAACAATGGCGATGCTTACACAACTTCAACCTCCGTAACGTTGACCTTAACCGCATCCGACGCCACCTCTGGCGTTTATCAGATGCGTTTCAGCAATGACGGAACAATATGGACAGATTGGGAAGCTTACACTCCATCTAAATCATGGACTTTGCCGCCTGGAGATGGAACAAAAACTGTTTACTACCAAATCAAAGACATTGCTGAACTTGTTTCTATCACGTATTTGGACATCATTGTTTTGGATACCACTTCACCCTCAGGCTCAATAACAATCAATGATGGAGCAGCCTACACAACCACAACCACAGTCACATTAACACTCTCAGCCACCGACGAAACATCTGGTATAGGTGAGATGCGCTTCTCCAACGACAACACAGCATACACAGAATGGGAAGCCTACGCTACATCCAGATCTTGGACCTTACAAGACGGAGATGGCGCCAAAACAGTTTACGTGCAATTCAGAGACCACGCTGGATTAATCTCCACATATTCAGATACTATAACTTTAGACACCATACGACCTACAGGATCCATTACAATCGCTGAAGGCGCAGCATACACCAACTCGTCCGTAGTAACTCTGACACTCTCAGCAACTGATGCCACTTCTGGCGTTGCTCAAATGCGTTTCTCTAACGACAACGTTACATGGTCAGGTTGGGAACCCTACGCCACTTCTAAATCTTGGACTCTACTAACTGGAGACGGCTTAAAAGGCGTAACAGTTCAATACAAAGACAACGCTGGCTTAATTTCATCCTACAGCGACTCGATCATTCTGGACACCAAAAAACCCTCAGCCAACGCTGGCAATGACCAGACCGTTAACGAAGACACTCTTGTAACATTTGACGCTTCAGCCTCAACAGACGAAAACGGCATAGCAACCTACACATGGACCTTCACCGACACAACACCACAAACCTTGACTGGCAAGAACCCAACATACACCTTCGCAACCCCAGGAACATACACAATCACTCTGAAAGCAACAGACCCAGCAGGCAACACCGCAACCGACACAGTCATCATCACCGTTCTTGACATCACTAAACCAATAGCCAATGCGGGTTCGGACCGAACAGTCAATGAAGACACCCAAATAACTTTAGACGGCTCCGCCTCATCAGACAACGTTGCCATAACAACCTACACCTGGACGTTCACAGACGTCACCATTAAGACATTAACTGGACAAAAACCCACCTACACCTTTAACACGCCAGGAGTCTACACCATGACACTAAACGTAACAGACGCTGCAGGAAACTGGGCAACCGACACAGTGGTCATAACGGTCTTAGACATCACCAAGCCTGTAGCGAATGCTGGCTCAGACAAAACGATAAACGTGGGCACAGCAGTAACTTTCGACGCTGGGGGCTCAACAGACAATGTTGGCATAGTCAGTTATGAGTGGAACTTCGGAGATGGAACAACAGGAACAGGCATAAAAGCAACCCACACCTATGCGAGCCAAGGAACCTACACAGCAACATTAACCGTCAAAGACTCTGCGGGCAACACTGCAACCGACTCAATAACCATTACAGTGCACGCAGCAGAAGGAATCCCAATGTGGATAATAGGAGCAGCCATCGCAGCAGTAGCCCTAGCAACAGCCGCCGCAACCCTAATCCTCTGGAAAAGACGAAAATAAACCCTTTCAATTCCATACCACCTCCTACGCCGTTGAAATCTTCTTTCAAGCTCATTCCAAGGTTTTTTTCATGAAAGGAAATAAAATCTGGTCTTAACTCCGATATTTTAAACCGATATTTGAACCTATCCCGGGCTACCATTGTACCCTAGTCGGGACGACGTTCAAACTCTCGGTTCCGGTCTGGTTGAGGTAAGTTTTATCCAACCAACCAAAACTAAAATCATTACTGACATCAACGCATTAGGCTTCATT
>Ga0315280_10000719_pt1 | contig 60418 bp, 63 predicted proteins | sample YL17G06_40_MG_FD_203697 | JGI IMG/M metagenome (GOLD analysis project Ga0315280, IMG submission 203697) | Sediment microbial communities from Yellowstone Lake, YNP, Wyoming, USA - YL17G06_40 | ecosystem: Environmental > Aquatic > Freshwater > Lake > Sediment | place: USA: Wyoming | collected... | reverse complement strand
TATCGGTCAATAGTTCACCAGCGAAAAATAATCTATCTTTATGAAACTGAACTCGGAAAAATCCTTCCTGTTTCGCAGTTTGAATACCAAGTTTTCCATATTTGATTTCTTGTGTCTTTCCCCATTCTTTTTCTGTAATGTTGCCGTCAACAATGATTGGCACCTCGCTTTCCTGAACATAGATCGTGTTTGGATCATTTGTTGAGCCATGAACAACTTTTATTTCTCCATTTTCAAAAACCAGTTTAATTCCCTTCAAAATTTTATCTGGTTCTACTTTCGGCATAAACATAGCTCCACAAGTTATACCACCAATTAATCCAAGTAGTCCAGCAGCTGCCAACTCTGATTTATATCTGTTTGCCCAAGCCCCAAGTCTTCGTAGAAAACTTTTGTCATCTTCAGCAGATTTATAATCATACAATGTAGCATTCATAAAAAGTCTTCTCTCTGCTTTAGTTTTGCATTGATTCAACGCGTGTTTAAATGCTCTTCCAAATAAATCTTCTCCTTCTATTCTCGAAAGTTCTTCTAACTTTGTTCTACATCTTCTGAAATCGTTTTGATTCTCTTCAAATAGTTGCCTTATTCTTCTTGAAACAATAGAAACATAACCATCTTCATCACCAACTAAAGTAGCATAAAAATCCTTTCCCTTTCTTTCTATCTCCGTAGTTAGAGAATCTGAATCTAACTTCTTTTTTGGTAAAACATATTCGCCGCTAATTATCGCTTCTTTCAAATCAGAAATGCTCAATAAACCATTGCTTTCAAGTTTAACTTTTCCTGACTTGGCCTTTCTTTCCAAATTATCCAAATGCTTCAGAACTGTTTCAGGCTCTGCCCACAGTCTTAATGTTCCGTCATTCAAGAATTCTAACAGACCTCGAGCCTCTTTTGCTCTTGGAGGATTTGGGCCCATTGCCCTTATCAACAAATCTGCCGGATCCAATCTGGACAATCCTTTCTTAGTTTTTATATCTTCCATTAGAGCATTGTAAGGATGCGAATCATCTTCATAAATATCTGTGGTAATCTCTGGAACGCCATCGAATGTTCTTACCAACTTGTCTGTTGTTGCTATTACTCTCTTCGTTACACGGCCGAACCCGTTTCTTGACTCATGAAAGACTAAACCTGTTGAAGCTTCTAACTGCTCTTCGAAAGTGTCTTCATCACTCTTCGGATTATAATTTCCTGGTTCATTTGTTAGCATGGGCAAAGATGCTTGTGTGTAAGTTGTCCTTAATTTTGGGAAAAATCTTATATAATCAAAATTACCCGGATCTTGATCAAACAATTTGTTTATTGGATTTACATTTTCCCCAATATTTCTCCTTCTAGCTTCTTTCAGAGCATCTTCATGTAATTTTTCTGTGGCCGAATTATATTTACCAACAAAAAGATCCTGCAATTTCTCCACTCCTTCATCAAGTTTATTCAACTCTCTGATCAATCCACCTGCTTTTGGAGATTCTGGTGTATAACTAGCAATAGAACTAATCTGATCTCTCACTGAGTCAAGCAACCTCTCCCTTCCAACCTTTGGCAGAGATTCTAATTGTTTCTCGCCGTCAAAAAACTTCAAATCAGATTTTCCATTTGATCCAAGATAAATCACAGAATGATCTGAAATAATTGCTGCTGGAACACTGAAATTTTCTTGCTCCAAAACTTTCATCAGTTTCTCAATTGTTTTATCAGAAGAACCGTAAGCAACTATTCCTAATTTTTTATCAACATGCAAACCTTCTTGTTCTAAAGCGGACAAACGCTCTAGCTTTTCTCTTGATAACGAACTCTTTCTTGGTATGTATGCTGTAAGCAGTTTCTCCGCAGCTCCATAATCTCCATTTTTTACTAGCGCAGAATACATTTCTCTAGATGTCTTTGGCCAGTGGACTGGGTTAATGGATTGAAGTGATTTGTAAGTTTGAGTTGTAGAAAAATCCAAAACTTCAGCTAATCTGCTAATCCCTGTAGCTTCTGCCATATATTCTATCACTACTTATTAGTGGCTATTAGCTATACTTAAAGATTTCGCTCTACCACTAACTTGGTTCTAAAAAAATTTATAGTAAAGATTGTTTAATTTTTTGAAATTGTAAAAATCGCATAGGATATAAGCTTTTAATTTTCTTATAATCAGAAAATACTACAGACAATACACTTTTAACAGTCTTCTCGCCTATCAAAGATTTCACAAACTCAAAATCAACTTTCTCATAAAATTTGTCTAAGAGAGCAAGCATATCAGAAATATCCTTCATTCCTTTTCCAGTTCCAATTCTTTCTGATGCTGCCATTATTTTAAGAGCCATGAGGAGATTTAAATCAGCTACAGCTACTTCTTCTTCAAAAAACCTTCTCTTAACAAACATTTTCTTGTCAAATATTTCTTTTATGTTTAACTTAGCTATTTTTTTATCATAAATATCTAGCTCAATCTTGTCATCCTCCACCAGCATGGCAAATCCTATTTTTTCAAGCACCTTCCCAGTCTTTCTAAATCCAACTGAGCTCAAGAAATTTTCAAGCTTCCATACATCCTTTTCAAGTATGAGAAAATCTATGTCCTTTGATTTCATATAAGGATTGTAGCAGTAGACTGCCCAGCCTCCAATCAAGATTATCTCAAAACCAATCTTTTTTTGCGCTTTAATTATTTTCTTTAAAACATCCTCAGATTTTTTGTATATGTCCATCTCAAACACCAAACAACTCAAATCTCTTTGCCAGTTCCAATGCTATCCTTGTTCCATTGCCCCCAGCATGCATCAAATCAACATAATTCTGAACCACTGGAACTAAGTTTATGCCATTAATTTTTTCTGAATATGAAATGTCTGTTTCCTCAGCAGGATATAATTCAACCTTTCCATATGCGTTTGGTTTTCCCAACAATTTAAAAACTTTCCCAAGATCTTTTTCCAAAACATATATTTCAATTTTCTCAACTTTCAAGAGTTTTAACCTATGCCATGCAGCCCTAAAAAGTGTAATAGAATAGTTTATGTTAGACTTTTTCAGTTTTTGCTCTATTTTCTCAACAGATTCCTCTGTGTCAATGAAATGAGGTTTTGCTAACTTGCGTATAGAAATCCAATGGCTGAGAAGTTTGGGTAAGTCTATCACGATAATCTGCTTTCTATCAATTTTTGTAACACTATTCTCATTTTCTAATCTCTTTATTACTTTGCTTAAATAGCCTTTAGTGCATCCAGCTTCCGCTAACAATTCTCTCTGTTTCCAGTCTTTCTTTAGTGCAAATAATTTGATAATTAGTTCCTGTTTCATAAGTTTACTATATAGGAAACTTTTTATAAAGCTTTCGGTCACTAAAGCTAATTGCTCTTGAAAAAATTTATAGAACCAATTCAACGAATTGCAAAACTTATATGGAGAGAAAAATCAATTCTATTAAGTGAAAAATGTGTTAAGCTATAACTCCCCTGATATTTCACTTTTAATCTTCATCTCTGCTTTTATTTTAAAATACATGTTTTTTAAGGACGAAAAATCAGAAGGTGTGCTACTGATTTCTTTGAGTGGATTGTTTTTTGTAACTGTTGTTTTTTACACAATCATACGAGATTCAGATTCAGTTCTAAAATATCTTTACATACCAATAGCACACACTGTCCTAATATTAGCCAGTGTTCTCATATTCGTTGTTGGCATTATAAAATTCTTGCTCGAATGTCGCCATCAAAAATAGGCAGATTTGAAGTTGCTCAAATCAATGACGCAAAATAGTTATTCCTTTTTAATCCTTTTAATCGCCAGAATAGAAGCTTCGTAAAGTACCCAGACAGGAACGATCAAAATAAGATCACTTATGGGCGTTGGGTCAGGTGTGATTAGAGCAGCAATAATAAACAGAGCAGCCAATATATACTTTCTATATTTTGATAGAGTCTTAGCAGAAAGCAAACCAATTTTTGCCAACAAGACCAAAAACACAGGATAGGTTAGTATCAAACCTGTGGAAACAATGAAAATTAGTGTGAATGAAACAAAGTTTTCTAAGGACATCAGAGCAGAAGCACCTGTTGGTTGAGTTAAGTAGGCAAGAATTCCATAAGTAACTGGCAAAAGCAAACAGTAAGCGAATAGAACACCAAAAACAAACAGACCAAAGAAACCAAGGATGAAATATGTGGCAAACTTCCTTTCTTCAAGCATCAGAGCGGGTCCAACAAATTTTATAATTTCATACAAAATGATCGGAAAACTTATGATAAGGCCAATTATAAAAGATATGAGCAGCTCTGCCACCACGGCTTCAGTCGGGTCTGTTACTATGAGCTTCCATTCCTTTGGCAGCAAATTCGATTGCAAAAAATTCAAAACTTGAGGAGAGTAAGGAAAAGCTACTACAGATGTTACGGTTAAAAGAAGAATTATTATTCTCAATCTAGAAATTAATTCTTGCACATGATCGACAACTGGTTTAGCCTTGTCTCTTGCCATAACTATTATTTAATCCAAGAATTTAAAATCAATTCATTTCTTCTGTTTTTTCTTCTTCTCTTCTTCCTCTTCTTCACCACGCAAAGCCTTGTTGTATTCCCTCACAGCTTTTCCCATGGCTTTCGCCAGTTCAGGAATCTTGCTAGGACCAAAGAGAATTATCAAGATCAAAACTATTATCAGCAATTCAGTAGTTCCTAAGACCATTTTACCACTATCTTATTATTGGAAATAGAAATATAAAGGTTTTTGAAACAATTTGTTACTATCTTTTCTGTTTAAGTGTAACAGAAATTTTTGCCTCTTTCTCAATGATTTCATTTGCAAACATATCTGAAATTCTTGCATCCAGCTCTATTAATTTTCTTACTATGGGGTTTTCCTCATCTAACTTATACATTTTGGATTTTCCTACAACTCTTGTCTGTTTCACGATTCTTGCTTTTCCCAAAATTTTCCATATGCCGTGCAATGTGCTCCAACCCACTTCTGAATTTTTGGCTATATCTGTTTTTGAGTAATCAAATGGCCTGTTTTCTAACAAAAAATCCACGACTCTTATGAATGGTGTGTTCCCCATCACCAAAACGAATGAGGACAATTCTAATTCCTTTGGCATATTCAATATATTAATATTCATATATAAAAGCTTAACGTTTATATATCTGAATATTCATAATAATGAATATATGAATGAAGAACGACTAAAAGCTTGGATACTGAACAAGATGAAGAGAAAAAGATTTATCGGTAGTAGACATACTGATGTTAAAAATATAAGAAAAGGTGCACCGCAAGAATTTTATTCCGAGATAGACGATCATTTGAAAGATTTAATCAAAAGTGGCTTTGTTGTTGTAAAAATTACCGAGTATGGAAAACATGTTTCTTTAAATCCAAAATTTATGAAAGAAATTAATGAGTTCATTCAAAAATATTACACAGAAGAAGTTTTTGAATAATCTGTTTTAGCAATTTAATTTATGAAACATTTAAATATATTTAATGAAAAAGAATCCGTATTTGAAACTTTTGCCAATAGCTTTGATTGTATTTGTGGGAGCAATTGTATTGATTTCTTCGACAAAGAAAAACGTCCTGTTTTCAGATGATTTCTCCTCTGGCATGTCTAAATGGACGATGATAGCCGGCACTTGGCAGATTGAAAATGAAGAGCTGGCAAGACCATACATGGAAAAATGCTGCCAGTTCATAGTTGCCGGAAGTTCTGATTGGACAGATTACACAGCAGAAGTAAAAGGCAAGTTTGTTGAGGAGAACAGACATATGCCAAGCGAGGCTCTTGGCCTAGCTTTCAGAGTTCATGACGACCACCACTTGTATTTGCTAGATTTAAAAAGAGAGAGTAATTTTTTGGGCTTGTACAAGAAGGTTGGAAATTATTCCTTGATAAAAGCTGCGAAGATAGATTTTAAAATTGAGCAAAATGTTTGGTATAAGCTGAGAGTTGAGCTCAAAGGCCCTGACATCAAATGCTACTTGAATGATAAGCTGATGATCGAGGTAAATGATACAACATACTTGGATGGCAAGATTGGTTTGAAATCTTCTAACACCTACTCCCATTGGGACGATGTTGTAGTCTACAAGAATTAGAGCAACTCTTTCAAGTTTGCAACTTCTCTCCATTCCTCTATGGTTTCGAATTTTGCGTATGGATATGATGCGCTCACTTTTTTAACAGCTGGTGTTCTAAAGTATTTTTTAGCAAATTCCAAATCAAAACTTGGAGCTGTTATGTCCAGCTTGCTGACATCAGACACTAGAGTTATTTCACTTTGCTCTAATTTTCCAAGACCCTTTAATGCAAATAGTTTCATGTGTGCAATTCTATTCGGATCATACCCGCCTAACCTAGCAATGATAGCATCAACAGCAAGCGGATTATCCCCAGCAACTATCACTCCCCATTTTTTTATTGTCGGTTCGAACGGACTGTTACCATCAACACCAATTATTCCATCAACAACAGAAAATTTTGGCTGGATTATTGAATTTATGTCGGCAATAGAGCCATGAATTTTATCTTGCTGCGGCTGCAACTCGCCATCAGCATGCAACTTCTGCCTGACAAATGGAGAATTGTCAACAACAAACGCATAGTAATCAGCAGGCGTTGAACCTACAAAATTCTTTAAAGACATTGAAAAAAGTGTTCTGCAATGTGTCTTTAGTTTAGGAATGGAAATCACCATGTCTGCATCAAGAAAAACATCACCAACAAACATCTGCTTCCATACACAAGGCGAAGGCACATCAGCTATAGAAGCAGAAGTCATGGCAACATCAACATACTTTACTTTTTTGTTAAGCAGTGGTTTGATCTTGGTGACTTGCAAAACCTCATTGATGGTGGTAGCACAGCAAGGGCCTTCGGCAATAGTGATGTTCTCAATGCCTAACTCATTCAAATATTCAATCACGCCTTTTACAACTATCCCGCTGGTAGTGGTTCCTTTTTCTGCAGGCTGAGCGTACATTAGGTTGGGTTTCAAAACTACTTTTGAATTCGAATCAAGAACCTTGTTCAAATAATTGACTTTTTCAACCGCCTTCTTCACAGTTTCAACCACATCATCATTGTATTCAGCCGGTCCTTTAACAACTGAGACTGTTGGCTTTGATTCGATTTGCTGAGGAATTTTTATTTTTGGCAACTTGGTAAGATAATAACCAGCTGCCAGACCAACTAAAGCTGAGCCAGCCATCTTGAAAAAATCTCTTCTAGACATCTTTTGTTTTAATGTTTTACTCTGTTCTGCCATAAGATCACGTGACTATACAGTCCTTGCACTCTTCATCAGTAGCGTTGATTTTTACAACAAGATCCTTTTCCATCTTTTCCGAGCCGCACATAACATAAATTTTGTAATTTCCTTCTGAAAGCATTGTTCCATAAGCAAGACCATCCCATGTTCCTGAAACCGTCTTCCTCGTATTCGCTTTTATTGTTTTGTCGCATGCAAAAGAAGAATTCCAAGACATGCTAAGATTATAAATTCCAAACGAACATAAACATTTTCCTGCTTCTGACAATGATATGTCAGCTCCGTTGGTTTCTTCAAGGATTGCATGCAAGGTCATGCCAATGCCAGGACTAACAGCAATTCTTTCTTCATACATTTTACCTGACTTTTCAAAAGTAAGGGCTTGAACTTTAACATGTGGTTGCTTGTAAAAGTTAGAAGACATGGAAATAATGATGCCGACCGCAACGGCAACAACTAAAAGAACTATCAATGTCTTATTCATAGATTTTATTTAAATTTTAATCTTTTAATCTTTATGAATTCTCAATCCAAATATTAGTTAATGAAAAAAAAGACATCTTTCATTAAACAAAAAATTACAAAAAGGGATTTTCTGAAGATTGTTGCTGCCACATCAGTTGGCCTAGCTCTTGGAAGAATGTCTAGCTATATTCAAATACCAAAAGCCATGATTCCACCTCAAACTTCTAAAAGAGCTGTTGTAAACTTCCATGAGACTGACACATCCTATTCAGATCAAACAAAAGAGGATGTAAAAAAAGCTATAGAAGAAACAAATTATTTGAATGGCATTTTAGAACAAAACTCAAATGTGATTTTGAAGCCTAATCTCATGACAGTTGATAGAGACAATTGTGTAACAACAAATGCACTGGTTATAGAAGGTGTGGTTGAATACTTGGAAGAACAGGGAATAAAAAACGATAAAATATTTGTCTTTGAAGGGCCCTGTTGCAATTTTGACATACACGAAGTGCTTAAGAGAAATAATATTATTTCTATTTTAAAAAAGCACAATGTTCAATTCGTCCATGCAGGATTTGTTGAAACAGAAAATGTTGATGTTCCCATGCCAGCTATCAGAAAAAGTTTGTATATACCAAAGATACTGAGAGAAGACTCTATTCTCATAAACATACCAAAATTAAAAGTTCACAACATAGCAGGATTAAGTTTGTGCATGAAAAATTTGATGGGGGCTATGCCGATTAGTGTTTATGCATCCGTAGAAAATTCTTTCCAAAGAACTGGTTTGCATAGACCATCTAATGATAGAAATGTACCGCTTCCTTTGTGCGAACTAGTTCATGGAAGCATAGCAGACATAAATTCTGTGATTAAAACTGATTTTTGTGTGGTTGATGGCATAGTTTTCACGGATAAATATGGACCAGACAAAGGTGTTGCGACAAAACTTGGGTTTATAATCACTGGAAATGATGCTCTTGCTGTTGACGCAAGTATTGCAAGAAGAGCTGGCTTAGATCCTAATAAAATAGCTCATGTGAAACTTGCTGCACTAAAAAGTTTGGGCAAGTTTGATGAAAGTGAAATAGAGGTGATTGGGTCGAAAAGAAGTTTTAGTATAAATTTCCCAGGAAAAGATGATACAGAATATATTAAGCAGACCAAGGCTAATCTTGGCGACATAAAAGAAATAACTGACAACTATCCGTATCCAGAGTTCAATTCAATCGAAGAGTGGAGAAAAATTGCAAGGGCAGAGAAATATTTCATTTAAAATTAGAAATTGCGTGAAAAAAAGTAATTTTTTGAAGTTAGTTCTTGTTTCTTTGATGTTTTTATTTGCCATATCTGTCATCTTAAGTTTTAAAAAAACTTTAACAACAGAAGAAGCATGGCAAAGAATATATGATGAAGACATTTTATCTAGACCTTACACAAACAATATTAAACAATATTTCAATAAAGAAAACTATGTAAGTTATGTTAAAAAACTTCAAACAGGGGATGGGTATTTCCTACACAAGTCACCAATGGTTTATGAAACATCTGCATTTTCAGAAATTTTAAACTGCATCGGAGAGCAGCCATCAAAAAATACGATTGATTATATAAAATCTCTTCAAGTTGGGACTTTTGGTTTTAGTGAAACTAGCGGAGAAAGCCCATGGACTAGTAAAGCCAATTTTGGGGTTCCAATGTTTGCCTGGTTCAACATATCAATAGAAAAAAAAGATGATGTCGCAAAATTTTTCAAAAATTTTCAAAATGCTGACGGTGGATTCGGCTCAATAACAAATTACTTTTCTACTGCAGGAGACACTGTAGAAACTATAAACATCCTTTCGTATCTCAATGAAGAACCTAAAGATGTTGAAGGGGCTGTTAAAAAAGTAAAATCTTATTATCAGTCTGGCATGATAACTATTTTTGATTATATAGAAACATTAAAAAAACTTAAGTACAATTTTAGTAATGAAGAAAAGTTAGATCTAACAAAAAAAATAAACTCTTCATGTAAATTTGATATAAAATCCGAATCTTTAGAAAAAATTTCGAGTTGCTTGGAAGTTTTGCAACTCTTAAATGAAAATATAGAAAAATATAGATTTGTAACCGAAAATTTAACTGTAGGAAATGATGTTTATTTTAATTCCGCATTATGTAAAATCTACCGTTTATATAACATGACAAATAACGTGCACGATGAATTGCTTCTGTTTGTAAAAAATAAAGAGTTGCCTCAGGGTGGATTTAATTTGCGTGAAGTGTATGTTTTGGAAAACTCCTTTACTCAGCAATCTATGTTTTTGCTGGGGAAACTTAATGAAATTAACAATGATAAATTTATAGAATGGTTGCTGGGGGCTGAAAATAAATATGTATGGGAATTGGCACCAAATTCTGGCCATATGGTTTATTATTTTGCACAGATAGGAGGGTCACTAGTTGTTTCAAATAGAACAATACCGAACGAATATGGCATTTTAAATCGAGCTGAAAATGAGTTCTCGAACGCGCTTGTTGATAGATCTAATTATAACAGCCTTAGAGACCTTAAAGAAATATTTGATAGATGGATGCTGCTTAATGCTGATCCAAAAAATATTGAAAACCCTGTTAAAAAAGTATTTTCTTTTTGGAATGAAGATGGTGGGTTTGGGGACCGAAATCTTTCATATATGTATGCGACAGAATGGGGAGTCAGAGTTATTTATTTAGCAGATAAGTTTTCAACTTATAAAAATATTCAGCATGAAAGTTGGCTAGAAAAAATAAGGTATAAAACCGCAAACTGGGTAAAATCTGCCCAAAATACTGACGGAGGTTTTGGAGTTGCACCAAACCAACCTTCAAACATGCAAGCAACATATTTTGCTGTTCGCTCCCTATATCTTTTGAATCAAAGACCTAAAGACATAGAAAAAGCCATAAAGTGGGTGGCCTCTCATCAAAAAGAAGACGGTGGTTTTGCTGGAAGTTTGTCAACATCCTCAGATCTTTTATTTACTTATTACTCAATAAGTTCGATAATAATGCTTGATGACATGAAAACATGGAATTGATTTTTTAACCGCAAACTTCCTTGATCAAACTGTCTTTTATCCTGTAAACATAAACAGGCGAGATACTGTTTTCTTCTGTTCTATATCCGTTGAAATCTAACCTTGTGAGAGGGATGGTTGTTGAATAAGACTGCTCTTGCTCAAAATAATTTTCATCTGTGTAAGGTGAAGGAACAAACCCCTCAAACAAAACATACTTTGGCGGGCAATCGCAACTTGAACTTATTCTTGACTTCAAATCATCAACACTGGCTGGTAGATCACTTATCCTCAGTCTCAAGTAGTAGAAGCCGTACCATCCCTTTGAATAAACTTGACTGCACTCATTGGAATTCTTGTTCACATAAACCTGCGCTTCATGCTTTATTTCATTGATAGCTATATCAGTTCTAAGCTTAGAGATCGTATCACTAGAATTCAAGATAATGAAAATTAAAAGGACTACCAGTGATGCTATCAGGAAAGGCTTGAATTTTCTCAATTCATACATCATCTGTCCAACCAAAAGGTATAAGGCAGGCAAGGCAGGCATCACATATCTTGGAAACTTCACTCCCAGAGGAGAATAGAAAATGAATACAGACAGCATGAAAAGAATCAAGTATTTGTTGAAATCATTGCCTTTAAAGTAATAGAGCATTGGTAAAGCAAATGCGAGCAAACCGATCACAGCTCTTTGAACTTCATTAAGATAGAAGTAAAACATGAAATAGATTGAAAGCACCAAGAACAGACACAAGAAAAAGATTTTAAGCAAGCTCTCTTTGATTTTCGTGTATCTCTTTGCCAACAAGAACGAAGAGGAGAATAAAACAAAGAAAGTTGTCAAAGGCAGCAAGAACTCATCGTATATGTTTTGGAAATATCTGTATCTGGGTTCGTTCATTTCCAGTTGGCCTGTAATATACGAATACCACCAGTCCCAAAGCCAACGGACTTGTGTGACATAATAGAACATCCAGATCACAAAAATGATTAGAGGAATGATGAAATATACCATCAGTTTTTTGTTTTTTAAATTCTTCCTGTCAAAGAACAGCAGATAGCCGATGAAAGCTATTGAAGGAAAGATGCCGTACCTGGTGCCGGCGGCAAAGCAAGTGAACAGCATGCCCAAGAGCAAGTGTCTGCTAGACTTTTTCTTGTATCCGGTCCAATAAAAGTAAATGCCAGCAAGAATGAACAAAGTGTTCGGCACATCCAGCATGCCAAAGTCAGAGAAAAACCAGTGGGTTGTGTTGAAGCAAAGCAGCAGCGCAGCAATCAGTCCAATCCACTTGTTGAAAAATTCTTTGCCAATCAAATAAACCAAAACTATGCTCAGCGCTCCAAGAAGCGCCATGAAAACATGGACAGCCACTTCTGATTCTCCACTGATTATTAGAATGGGCGCAAGTACTAGCTCAAAAAACGGTGGGAAAACATTCGTGAACGGTCTGTTGTGAATTATATCACTGCTATAGCCAACATAGTAAAGCTCGTCCTGTCCGATGTATCTTCCAATCCAAGCAAGCCTGATTGAAAGTGAAAGAATGAATATAAATGCCAATATTAGAAGGTCTTTTGAAAATTTCATTCTTCCCATAAATCTATTTTATTTCTGGTTATAAAATTAATTAAGTGGTAACTTGAGAAAAATGGATCAAATGCTTTTGGGCATACTGCTATCAGCAACACTCTTCTTTATCATATCATTTATCTTGCATCATCCCGATGCTGTTCCATCAAACTACAGCGACACGATCAACAACTACAAAAGACAAGAAGTTTCTGATAAAAAGATTCCGTACATAGATTTTAATTTTGAATACCCTGCCATTTCAGGCATACTCACCTATCTGGCAAGCTTGACAGGAAGCATGAACGGTTACTATGTCGTGATTTCCTTTTTCATTTATCTATCTATCTTAGGAAGTTTGGTAATAGTTTACAGGCTGTTGAAAGAACGGAGAATGGATGTGAACAGAATATTCTTGTTCTTCATAGCAACCCCATCTTTCATATTCTTTTCTGTATACACATTTGACTGGATAGGGATCTTCCTCGGCCTTCTTTCTATCTATTTTTTCATGAAAAAAGATGTTTTCAAGTCTGCATTTTCTTTGGGGCTTGCAGCAGCAGCAAGGATAATTCCGATAATCTTTTTGCCAATTTTCTTTTTAAACATGAAAGATTGGAGAAAAAGAAGTCTATTCCTGATCGTTCTAGCAATAGCTTGGCTTATACCAAACAGTTATTTCATGTTCAAGAATTTTGACGGCTGGTTTGCAACATACAAGTTCCAGTTTGATTGGGGAATAGAAGAAAGCTCTCTAATATTTTTCTTCCCACAGATTGGAGTTGCTTCACATTATGCAAGTGTTTTGCTCATGTTGGCTCTACTTGCTCTGATAATCAAGAAGAAGTTGTATAAGAATGTTCTTCTAGGTTGCTTGGCTGTCACGCTCGCTTTCATGATTTCTTCATATAAAGTACCACCGCAATATGCTTTGATGTTACTGCCCTTCTTGACATTAATACCAATAATCGACTTGCCCTTGTTCTATGCGAGTGAACTCTTTAATGTTTTAATAATCTTGATGTTCTTTTCATCTGCCTTCAGCGGCGGGAATGCTCTTGCTGCTGCCAGCCCTGTGCAGTGGATTAATCTAATTAGGCAAACTGTGTGGGCAGTCTTTCTGATAAAAATTCTAAAGTTAAAGAAGTTTTACTAGTTCGCTGAAATTGGTAATTCTTTGGTAGAATTCTGCCCCTATTTCCTTTAACTTCTTGTCTTCTGTGATGAAAATTAACTTGTTGCTTCTAGCAATTTCTAATTGAATAGAATCTTTTGCATCAAGACCAGTATATTCAAAAATATTTTTTAATCGAATGCTCTCCAAAATTTTGAAATTGAATATTTCTTCAAAATAGCTTATCAAACCTTCTAACTTTTCTTCTGATATACTTTCATTTTTCTCGTTCAACCATTCTCTTACACTTTCTTTTATTTCGACTAAAGTGAATGTAGATATGTAGACTTGCAATTTCTTGTTTCTAGAAAGGATGTATAGTCTCCAGCTCTTTTTTAATCTCCTGCCTTCAAAAATGTTCTGAAGCATAGACTTGAAGAACCCGAAAATAATGTTTGTGTCCAAATAGACTTTCATTTCTTTACTGCTCTTAGTTTCTATATACTGGAGCATAGATGAAAGATTTATACTAATAGCACTTAAAAATTAGTAGACACGTCGTTTCCGGTGCTTCCGATGAATGATTTCAAAACAACAGAAGAGGTTGAATACGATACTAAAAATGCCAAAAGAGTTCTCTACTGCCTTGAAAAAAGCGAGCGCGGTCTTACCATCAGCGATATCGCTCAAGACTTGGGATTGAACAGGCATACTGTGACAAAACTTTTGGAAAGAATGCTGATAGAGAAAAAAGCTAATTACGATGAGAAAGGACCTGCAAAGATCTTCTACTCAACTGGCAAGAGCAAGTTTGTTGGCAGATTGGATCAGGGAAAGTTTGACAAGATTTGGATTGATGTCATGAAACCAAAGTACCTTGGTGAAGAAGTTTCTCTAAGATTGAATCAAACAAAGCATGATCATTTGATCAGGGCCACAAGCAAGTTCAGATCGGTTGGTGCTATTTCTATCAAGAAAAGCCAGCTGATAAATTTAATAAGAATATTGAGAGATGTGGCGAGGAAAGAATTCAAACAGAATATTTGATTAAATCATTTCTACATTTGACAAATCTTTAAAGTGTTCATCGTTTGTCAAAATCTTTAGGTTATTGACTATCGCCGTGGCTAAAATTAAAGAGTCTATCATCCCCCAATTTTTGATTAATTTTTTTCTGTGGAAATTGATTATTCCAGCCAAAATGCAAATTTCTTGATCAAGATTTAAAATTACTGAAAGATGTTTTATCCTCTCCAAAGCTATGCTTAAATCTTGTTTGGTTTTTAAAAAAAGGTTAGAAATCTCCGCCAGCGATATCAAACTTGTATAGCAAGCCTTTTCATTTAAAATTTTTTCTATTTCCTTTCCCTTTTGAGTTCCTGCAAAAAATTCGATCCATGAGCATGTATCCATCAACACTAAAACTCACGATCCTTGCGGTCTCTTTCAAATTTCAATAATTTACTTCTTGAGCTTCTAAACATTCCAAAGGATTTTTTAATGAGTTTTCTGCGCTCTTCTTTTGGCAATGATCTAAATATACTGACCTCGACCTCATCCCCTACTCTTACATTCTCCTTCTTTACGATCTCTTTAGGTAGCAAAACACCTAAGGAAGTTCCAACATTCCTAACCTTTGTTCTGAAAATATCTCCCATATTATAATCTATTATAATATCACCTATTTATATTTTACTTGATAACAATCCAAGTGTTGCAGCAACTATGAAGACTATTTGGCGAATTTCGAAGCGGGGCCTCCACTGAAAGATTTCATTCCCAGAAAGTCTGATCGTTCCCTTGTCTCCATTTATAGTCACTTGATATTTGTTGTGGTCGTTCAAAAATTTTATTCTTGGCCTGAAACTGATCACACGCAAGCTGTTCAATGATGTTTCCAAATATTTTTTGAACTTCTCATTGTTTTCCAAACAGTTGCCACGCAGGATGTAGTAAATCAATCCGTCTATGTTCTTGAACATGGCTTGCTTTAGTTCAGTGCCATGCTCTGAATATATTCTCCGCAAGTCTTCTGATTTGATGCTCAGCTGATTGAATTTTGTTTTGAGTGAACTTTCAAAAATAGAAATAATTTTTTCAGTTTTCTCATCTCGCCCACGATAGATTTCCAAAGTTTTTGTAATGAGATTGATGAAGCAATAAGTTCTTTTCAGGACTTTGCTCTTGCCATTCTCTTTCAAGACGCTAACAATCTCATGTGCATCATCTTCATCAAAAACTCTTCTCAGATTTTCTTCCACAGATTCATAATACCAGAATTGAATGTACACCTCATTGTCGTTGTATTTGCTCACCCTTGCAGTCAACCAACAATCTTCAAATTTTTTTCCATTCAAACTTTTACAGATCTCAAGAATGTTTGGCAATTGATCGAATTTAAACACAGTTATTGTTGGCATGAATTGAAGTTGGAAACAAACTATTGATATAAATTTGGAACTTGAGGTTTCGGTTGTTTTATCCAATAGAACTCTATCAAGTGGTTAGCCTCTCCAAGTTGTGATTCTAACCCACACTTTTTTTATCGTGCCGTTCAGGTCTTGAATCAGCATTGGTTGCTCGTAGACGACTCTGTCAGTACTTCCTACAAAACTTCCGCCATAGTTTGGAGCCACATTGAGTGTTGTGGAATTAGTGAAGACGTATCCAGTTGAATTTGTGACATTGATCAAAACTGTATAAGTTTTAATCTCGTCTGGAGCTCTGAATGTACAGTTCCAAAATCCAGTTGCATCTGTGGAATAAGAACACATTTGAACATCATTAACCGTTAGGACAGCTGTTCCACTTATGCCAGTTTCGTTGGAATAAAATGCCATGCCGCTTGCATTCACCGTATCATTCCACCAGGTTTTTGACGAATTCAAATCTATTGTAACCGTTCCATCGGTGGTGGCAAGAGATATGTTTATGAACATGAGCAGTACTAAAAGAATAAGGATTAACAGCTTAAGCTTCATATTTAATATTAGGTTATTATTTCAAATTAAGTTGTGATCGTATGGAAAAAAAAGAACTGCAAGAAAAGATAATTGCTTACAGGATGTTTGAAGCTAGGTTAGATGGATTGATAAAACAAAGAGATATGCTGATCTCTAAGCTAGCAGAAATACAAACAACTTTGAACAGTATAGATGAGATTGAAAAAAGTAAGGAAGAAGTTTTATTTCCTTTGGGGTCTGAAGCATACACTTTTGGAAAAGTGATTGATAATAAAAAAATGATAGTTGAAATTGGAGCTAATGTTGCCTTGGAAAAAACTCCTGAAGAAGGAAAAGAAATATTGAAAAAAAGAATGGAAGAAATTGAAAAGGCATTGAATTCCATTCAGCAAAACATCATAGAAACTTCTTCTGCGTTGAATCAGCTGGGACCAGAAATTCAGGAGAATATTGAAAAAGATCAAGCACAGGCTGGTTGAAATGTTTGGATTCTTGAAGGAAAAGTTGAAAAAAGCTGTTAAATCTATTTCTGAAAAGTTTGAGGAGAAGAAAGAAGTTGTTGAGAAGCCTGTAGAACAAATTGAAGTGCTAGAAGTGAAACCAGCTGAAGAGGTTAAAGCTCCTGAGGTGAAAGAGGAAATAGAAGAAACTAAGGTTGAGCGAGAGGCTGCTCCTGAAATCAAACCAGAGGTTGAAGTAAAACCTGAAGTCGAGAAAGTAAAACCAGTAGAAGAGGTTAAGGAAGTTCCAAAAATAGAGGAAGAACCAGAGGAGAAAAAAGGATTTTTCAAGAAAATTGTTGAGAGGGTTGTTAAAAAAGTTGTTGAGAAAAAATTAACAGAACAAGATGTAATGCCTATATTGAATGAGTTAGAAACTGGTCTTATAGAAGCGGATGTTGCATATGAGGTTGCTGAAAAAATCAAGAATGATTTGAAGAACAGTCTGGTTGATAAACCAATTAAAAGAGGAAAGGATAAAGAAGTTGTGCTTGAAAGCCTGAGAAATAGTTTGTTGGATATTTTGACAGTCCCTGAGGTTGATTTGAAAGAAATGGTAAAAAACAAAAAACCTGTTGTTCTTTTGTTCCTAGGGTTCAATGGTAGTGGAAAGACAACAGGTTTAGCAAAAGTTGGTAAATGGCTAATTGATAATGGATATTCATGTTGTTTTGCTGCGGCTGATACTTTTCGTGCTGGATCAGAAGAGCAATTGGAAATTCATGCCAAGAACATTGGAGTCAACTTGATCAAACATCAATACGGAGCTGACCCAGCTGCTGTTGCTTTTGATGCGATCGCACATGCCAAAGCAAATGGAATAGATTTCGTGCTTATAGACAGTGCTGGAAGAGCGCATACAAACAGAAATCTTATGGATCAGATGAAAAAAATAATCAAAGTGAATAATCCTGATTTGAAGATTTTAGTGATAGATTCTATGACAGGAAATGACGCTGTTTTGCAGGCCAGAACGTTTAATGAAGTTGGTATAGATGGGGTGATATTTACTAAAGTTGATGTGAATGAAAAAGGTGGAGCTATTCTTTCTGTCACACATGAATTGAAGAAGCCAATCCTTTTCTTGGGTATAGGACAGAAATACGAGGAATTTGAAAAATTTGAAATGAATAAATTCATAGATAATTTGTTGAAGTAGCCAACATCAATAGATATAAATATCTTGCATTAAACAATCAGTAATATTATGTTCGATAGTTTGAGTAAAGGTCTCAGCGATGTAATAAGGAAAATAACTACTGGTACCACTGTTGATAAGAAAGTTGTAGAAGAAGTTCTACAAGATATGAAAAAAGTCCTTTTGCAATCTGACGTTGATATAAAATTAACTGATGACCTGATCAATAGAATAAGAAAAAAATGTTTGGAAGAAAAAGTTCCTGCTGGCTTGACTCTTAGAGAACATATGCTGAAAGTAATTTATGAAGAATTGGTCAGATTGCTTGGAGAAACCCCTGCTGGGCTGATAGGAAAGAAAAGGATAATGCTGGTTGGTTTGTTTGGTTCAGGTAAGACCACTTCCATAGCAAAGCTAGCTTACTATTTCCAAAAACAAGGCTTGAAACCAGCGTTGGTTGCTTTAGACTATCACAGGCCAGCTGCACCTGAGCAATTGCAGCAGTTGGGAAAGCAAATCGGCATACCAGTTCATGTTGATGAAAAGAAGAATCCTTACAATGCTGTCAAGGATGGATTGAAAAAGTTTGAGAAATACGATACGATAATTTTTGACACTGCTGGTAGAAATGCTTTGGATAAAGAATTGGCAGATGAGTTGGAAAAATTAGGAGAACTGATTAAACCTGATGAAGTTCTATTGGCAATTCCTGCTGACTTAGGTAAAGTTGCAAGAGTTCAGTCAGAAGAATTCCACAAACTTGTAGGCGTAACAGGTGTGATAATCACTAAGATGGATGGAACTGCTAAGGCAGGTGGAACTCTAGCTGCGACGTCAGTCACAGGAGCAAAAGTCAAATTTATTGGAATAGGAGAAAAGATAGAAGATTTGGAATTGTATGATCCACAAAGATTTGTTTCTAGGTTGCTTGGACTGGGCGATTTGCAGACTTTGCTTGAGAAGGCAAAGGAGATTGATATAAAGAAAGAATCTGTGGAAAAAATTGTTGAGGGAAAATTCAGCTTGCAGGATTTCATGGAGCAAATAGAGGCTGTGGGAAAGATGGGAAGCCTGGGAAAGATTGCTCAGATGATTCCAGGACTTGGTGCAATGAAACTGCCTGACAATCTTATGGAAACACAGGAAGAAAAAATGAAACATTATAAATTTATTATCCAAAGCATGACTAAGCAAGAGAAAGAATATCCTGACACAATAAATGTGTCGAGAATAAAAAGAATTGCCTTGGGCAGTGGCAGACCGGAAGCTGAAGTTAGAGAGTTGTTGGATCAATACAACAAGATGAAAAAACTGATGAAAAGTTTTGGCGGGATGAAAGGTTTGCAGAGGGGAGCTTTCAAGAACTTGGCCAAACAGTTTGGATTTAAATTATAATTTTTATTAACCAATATAGTATTGATGAATTTGAAAAAACTTGTTGACAAAAGGGCATCTTACTCTACTCCGCATATAGTAAAAACTTTGTTTCTTGTTGAAAAAGAACCTCAGGGAAGATTCAAGCTGATGAAAGAATTGAATCTTGGAGAAGCTACAGTAAAAACTCTGTTAAAAAATTTAGTCAGAGGAAATTTATTGAAATCAACTAAAGGAGGTGTTGTATTTACTGCACTAGGCAAAAAAACATTTGGCAAAATAAAAGGAAAGATGGAGTTTCCTGTACGAATAGATGCAAATGATTACACAGATCGTGGATCATATAAAAATAAATTTGATTCTGCCATACTTGTAAAAAATGAAGCAAAAAAGATCAGATCAGGAATTGAACAGCGTGATATCGCAGTGAAAGCTGGGGCAATTGGCGCAACTACATTAACACAAAAGAATGATAAGATAACTTTTCCCTCTAAAGGTTTAGATGTGAAAAAATTTGGTGATTATTTAAGAGGATTTTTTGAAATAAACGATAACGATGTTATCATTATCTGTTCAGCACCTTCTTACAATATAGCTGAGTATGCTGCATTAGAAGTTGGACTGTCTCTGATAGTAGAATGATTGATAAGTTCTTCTTCCAAAAAATTTCTTCCAAATCAAAATACTGAAACAGCTGCAACTTGCTATAAGAATCGCGATATTATAGTTGGAAATTAGAGAGAACATACCTGTCAAAGGTGATGAAGTTGTTGTTGTAGATGTTGACTGGGCTGTAGTTATGGTTGTGATAGGGGTATTTGTTTGAGAGGTGTTTGTTGTAGTGGTTGTGGTTGAAGTTGTAATTATTGTAGTTGGGTTATAACTTAAAGGTTGTCCGCTTCCACTTTGCTGAGCTGGAGTTTGGGTTGTAGTTGGTGTAGTAGTTGATGATGTAGTATTTTCCTCACCTTCAGTCTCAAAAGAGGCATTTAAAATAATAAATTCACCATAAATAGGTGTTATTTGTGCGCTCACATTGTAAGTTCCTATTTGGTTTGTGTCATTGAAAATAATTTCATAATATGTGATATCTTTTCTATAGTTAATAGGAAATTCTATTAATGATTCGTTTGGGTATGAGACTTTTATGGTTATATTAGAAATAGCCCCAAGAATTCTGAATGATATGTTTTGAGTTTCTCCAGGTTGAATAACCTCATTATCTAAATTTAATTCGGTATTAAGTGGTGCACATATATCTGAAGTAGTATTTTCTATACTTGTAAGTGCTATCGCTGCCCACGCTGTATCCAGAGCATTCGAAATGCTTGAATTTTGTCTCATAGAATCTGAAAATCCTCCATCATTTTTTTGTAATATTCTCAAATAGTTTACTGCCGCTCTTGCATACTCTAATTCGCCAATCTTGTCAAAAGCAATGGCAGAAAGTGCTGCAGAATAGCTTCTATTTTCATCACTAAAACATGATCTTGCTGAACTTTTTAGAAGCTCTATTGCTTTAGTGTCATCTTCTCCTGCCTCACTTAGAGCAATCGAAGCAAGTGCTGTCAAACTTATCGGATCTGATGCAAGAGAATATAGAGGATGATATTTTGTATTAAAGGTTAGATTAAAGCTACCATCATTATTCTGAAGTTTTTTAAGGAAATTTGTAGTTATATCTATTCTATCTGTAAAATTTTTGTAATTCAAAAGAGCAATTAGCGATAAAGATGTATCTACACTACTTTCTACTGGTTTTACCATATCTTCTTTGAAACCTATAAAACCTCCGTAAGATTTACTTTTATTATCTATGCTCTGATAACTCATAAGTTTTTCAGAAACATTTTCTATATCTATAGCAGTTTCGTTTTTCGTGGCATAAAAGGAATAAATAACAATTGCAGGTATGTCAGCTTCTTCTGCTTTCCAAACAGCTGATGAAAAGTTCTCAATTTGCTGTTTCAACCAAGATGATGCTTTACTAGCAGCTTCATATTCTCTTGCTTTATAAAGAGCAATCATGGCAGAAGCTGTTAGGTGTTCTTGATGAATGCCAAGCGCCCACGAGCCATCATTATTCTGATTTGCTTTCAGCCAGTCTATTGCTTTATCAAGCTCCGATTGTGCAGTTGCTATATCAACAAATAAAATAAAAAATAAAAATAAAAAAATGGGAATCTCGTAGCGCATTTCTATATTTTCACCTTTTTACTAGAAATTCTATCAAATCTGATATTCCCTTTCTTCCTATATAATCCTCTACTTGAACTTGTAATTTGTTGTTTCCTATACTAGCTGTAATTTCCTTTGTAATTAAATCGCAATCTGTGCAAAGAATTTTCTTAATATTGTTGATTATTGCTGTGATTCTTTTCATGGTGTGACTGCTATCTGCTTCAACAGTTACACGTCTACTCTCAAAAATGCTTCCATTTTTAGGCGCGATTACATCTACCGTAGGCGATTCACACATGTGCATCCCATAATATTTCGAGCTTCTGAATGTCTTCATTTTAGGGCATAAACTCTCTAATTGTGAGAATTCTTTTAGTGGTGGTGACTTTGTTGCATCTCCTGCCCATATATTTCCGATCACATCTCTATCTTCCACGATATAGTTGGAATATCCAGCAGGAGAGAATTTCCACTCCTTTTCTCCTGGTTTAAGAATCCATAAATTCCAGAATAAGCAGCATTCCATGCTCTTGCATTCGCAGAAAGGATCGCTTTCAGGACATCCAACATCTTCTATACGTGTCAACGCATCACCAAATGGATAGATCTTCCATTCAGTTCTCATGCCTGTTATATTTAATGCGTCCTTTGCAGTAGCATCTTTTGGTACGCTAACGCATGTTGTAATGGTCCTTCCATCCGGAAATGTCGTCACCACGCCTACCCTTGCTGCAAGAACAGGACTAGAAACAAAAATAGCTAACAAGGCAAAGAACAATATCTTTTTCATTAGTTTTATATTACTCACATGGATAATTTATCCAGATAAATATATATACTTTTTTCTTAATACCAGTTTTGTTAAAATGAAGTACTTGTCTTTAAATTATAGTTTAATTAAGTGAATTTTATGAAAGTTGAGGAAAAGACAATTGAGGTCTTAAAGCAACCTATGTGTGACAGCTGTCTTGGACGACAGTTTGGAAATCTACTTAGCGGATTTTCTAATGAACAGAGAGGAAAAATCATTCGCCACTATATTGCTTTTCTCATAGATTCTGGTGAAAAGATTGATGTTGACTTGAGTAACTTCTATGGCATCAAATTTAGGAATGTAAAAATAAAACCAGAAAAACCAAAGGAATGCAAACTGTGCAAAAATTTTTTTCCTGAAAAAATAGATGATGTTGCTGAAAAGATTGTTGAAAAGCTGAAAGGAATAGAATTTAGTACGTTTCAAATAGGTTCTATAGTTTCTAATGACTTGTTGAAAGCAGAAGAAGAACTTTGGAGTAAGACCGATATTGAATTTGTTGAGTCAATCAAATCAGAAATTAACAGAGAGCTTGGTAAAAGAATAGAAAGATTAACTAAGAAAAGATTTGATTCAAAAAATCCTGACGTCACTGTCGTAGTTGACTTGAACACAAACAAGATCAGAATTGAAATCAGAAGTTTGTTTGTTTTTGGAAAGTATCAAAAATTAGTTCGTGGTATACCTCAAGCCAAATGGATTTGCTTGAAATGCGGAGGCAAGGGTTGTACACGTTGTAAAGGCGTGGGAAAAATGTATAAAACATCTGTTCAAGAAATTATTGAGAAACCTTTGCTAAAGGCAACAAAAAGTAAAAAAAGTAAACTGAGTGCATGTATAGCTTCAAATACAAGTGTTCTACTTGATGAGTGTTCGCTACCTATAGGTAAACTTGAACCTTCATGGAAAACTCACAAAGTATTAACTTATGGTAAAAAGATGGGGGTGTCAAAATCTAAAATAGTAGACTTCATTAAATTAGACACAAGAAGACTTGATCTTAAAACATACAAAATTATCACAAAAGAAACTGGAAGAAGGATTGTTAGTACCACAGATCATCAGTTCTTTACTCCAAGTGGAATGAAAAGATTAAGCGAAATTAAACCAGATGATAAATTAGCAGTTTATCCTTTAGATTTGCAAAGATTTGAGATGCCCGTTGAAAAGACAATTGTCTCTGAAGAAGACATTGTAGAAACTATTGAAAAATATGTTCCAACGTCATTTAGAAAGAGAATAATTTTAGATTTGAAAAACAAAAATCTACTACCATTAAAAACTACAAACTTGAAACTAAACATGATTGTTAGAATACTTGCATTTTTATTTGGAGATGGTACAGTAAGACTGATGAAAAATAGAGATGTTAAACTTGAGTTTTATGGGGAAAAGAAAGATTTAAATGACATCAAGTCAGATTTAAGAAGTTTAGGTTTTAGAAGTATACTTCGTAAATGTAAATCTCAACAAACAATAGTTACCAATTACTATGGTGATAAAAAAATAATTCATAATGTTAAAGATTATAATCATAGATTGTATTGCAGCTATAAAAGTTTATGGATATTGCTAGTAACTCTAGGTGCACCTATAGGTAACAAAATCATTAAAGAAGTTGAAATTCCAACATGGATAATGAATGCTGAAAGATCAATTAAACAAAATTTTCTTGGATCTTTATTGGGCACTGAAATAGATAAGCCAAGATTGGATAAAAGAAAATATAATAAAAAAAGTTTTAACACTCCAAGATTCTCTGTTAATAAAACTGAAGAACTTTTAGACAATGGTATAAAATTCATAAAAGATATAAAAAAATTGCTAGGAGAGTTTGGTGTAAAAACTTTGAAAACACGATTGGTACCATACGCAACTAGAAAAGATGGTCATAAGACTATAAAACTTGTTCTGGATTTTTTCAGTAATTCTGAAAATTTGATAAAATTGTATAAAAACTTTGTATTCGTCTATGCTAGAGAAAAAGATAAATCAGCACGACTTGCATATGAATATCTTCTTATGAAAAAAAGTGTTGTAGATATAAGAAAAAAACTATATGAAATTGCTCTCGAATTAAGAGGGGGTGGATTTACACCAATGCAAATATACAGGAAAATCGATAGTGAATTAATAAAATATAAGGACCTAGCCATGTGGCTTTCACCAAAGAACAAATATCATGAATTTAAATTCATTAAAGTCCCCAATGACTTCCCAGATTATGATAAGTGGGTAAAAACTGCTACTAAAGGTCTTAAAGATGGTTTGGTATGGGAAACTGCAGAATGTGTGAAAAAAGTGGATGTACCTTATGTAAATGATATAAAAACCGAAGCATCGACTCACACATTCTTTGCTAATGGATTCTTAGTTTCTAATTCTGGCCGTGAGGACATAGATGCCAGATGCCTTGGCTGGAGACCATTTGTGATAGAACTGATAAAACCAATGAAAAGAAAGGTTGATTTGAAAAAAATTGAAAAAAGGATAAACAAGTCAAAAAAAGTTAAATTAAGAGGACTGAAGTTCACAGGAAAAGATTTGATACTGGAAATAAAAACTGAAAGGGTAGATAAAACTTACCTAGCAACAGTTGATTTCAAAAATCAGATAGAAAAGAGCAAGCTGAAAGAATTAAAGAAACTTGTGAAGGAACCAATTATGCAAAAAACTCCTCTGAGGGTCGTGCACAGAAGAGCCGACAAGTTTAGAAAAAGATATGTGAGAGCAATTTCATGGAAGTTGCTGAATAAAAAAAGAATACAGTTTAAGATCAGGGCAGAATCTGGCCTCTATATAAAAGAATTGATTAATGGTGATGAGGGGAGGACAGAACCAAATATATCTGAGCTGATAGGTAATAAGGTTGAAAAGATAAGTTTAGATGTGATAAAAATACATACTAAAGGTGTTTGACATATGACTAAAAAATCTAGAGGATTCAAGTCAGGAACCAGAAAGAAATTGAGACAAAAGACTGCTTTAAGGCCGACTATAACCAAGTTCCTGCAAGAGTTTAGAAAAAATCAAAAGATTGTAATTTTGCCTGAACCTTCTTCTTCAGCGGGTATGCCGCACCCAAGATTTAAAGGCAAAGCCGGTAAAATACTTGGTAAGAGGGGAAAAAGTTATATTGTAGAAATATTAGATGGAAATAAGGTGAAGAAGATTATTTCCAGACCCGAACACCTAAAGGCGATTTAAAACTTTTATTTGGCGGCCTTATAGTGATTCTGACGACGCCCATTGTAAACAGCTTTGTATCTGTGTAGACTTCCTCTATCTACAAGAACATTCAAGTTATGTGTTATAGTAAAGATGCTAATATCTTCTGAGTAAAACATATCAATGATTTGATTATAGGCCATACACCTACCTTCGGCATTACTTATGGCCTGAAGAAGTTCTTCTTGTAGTGGGTTGACAGCCATACTATTATCTAAAACTAAAAGGATAAATATATTAATAAAACCAAATGATTAAGTGATATTATGAACATAATCTCCGAGCAAGCAGTAACAGATGTGGAATCAAAAGAGATAATGGAGAAGAAAGAGAAAGAAGCAGAGCTGAAGTATGAGCAGAAGAATGCCTTAGAAGTTTTGAGAAAGTTTGCCAAGACTGATTCTGAGAAGATAAAAAAGCTGATGGAAGAGCTGAAGACTATTGAGAAGTTGAGAGAAAGGCAAATAATTGCAATTGCAAACTTTCTGCCTGAAGACAAGGACGATTTGCGAGCTGTTTTGCACAAGGAATATACTGCTTTGACTCCAGAAGAGATAGAAAAAATTCTTGAAATAATAAAGAAAAATATTTGAATTCTTCGGGTGAGACCATGATGAAAGATGATTATGTGATAGTATTGGATTTTCTTCCTCATGGCAAAGCTAACGACAGAAAAGCAGAGCCTCTGGTTCAAGGTTTGGGTGAAAAATTCTTCAATCTTTTAGAGATAGTTATAAAAGACGACATTGCAATCAAGCCCGGTGATAGAATTTACATAGGCGAGGAAAGAAGAGATCAAGTGAAATACATTCGAGGAAGAATTGGATATAGTGAATTAACTAATTTCGCTAAGAATGAGATTGAACCAAGGATCATTGAACTAATAGACAAGGATGAAAGAAGATTCGTGAATTTCTTTAATGTTGCCGGCCCTGTGACAACCAGACTTCACAGCTTAGAGTTGCTGCCAGGAATAGGAAAAAAGCATATGTGGAGTATAATTTCAGAAAGAAGGAAGAAGGGTTTTGAAAATTTTAAAGATTTGCAGGAAAGGGTTGAGATGTTGCCTGACCCAAAGAGAATAATCATAAAAAGAATAATTGATGAATTGCAAAACAAGGACAGGCACAAATTGTTCGTGGCGGCTCTTGCTTAATTTACTGGCATCCGCCAGAACTTTGAGAACTACCAGCACTTGAAAGTGTCTGATTGCATTCTGCTGGTGCAGTTGTGAGCGCATCACATATGGCTTGCTTGAATGCCTCTGAGCTTCTTGCTCCACTATACACAACACCATTAATTATTAAGGTTGGTGAGCCTGAAACACCGTATTGCCCTGTTAACTTCTCATCCTCTTTGAGTAAGTTCAGCCCTTCAGTGCTGCTTGAGCAAGACTGTATTTTTGCAACATCAATTCCAGCTTTTGTGGCAGCATTTTTCCAGCAAGTTTCTAGAGCGGTGGCGTCTTTCGTGTCAATTTTTCCATAACAATTATTGTCCATATCCATCAAATAGTTCCAGTAAGTTTTCTGGTCATAATATTTCATGATGCAAAGCTGTCTCAAGTCTTCCTGGGCTTCTGTCAAACCATGGAGAGATTGTACTGAGTCAACCGTATCTCCTTGCACAGTGGCAATAAATCTTATTCTTATGTCAGCTTTGCTTCCGAGCAAATCAAATACTGGTTTCATCAAGTTTTCGGCCTGAACTCCGTATGGACAGAACCCCATGACAAACAATTCAACTGTTGGCTTGTCTGTTTTTGGAATTTCCTGAGTTGAAACCGGAGTGGTTGACACTTCCTGTGTCATGTCAAATGTCCCACTTCCTATAACTAGATATTTTCCATCTTTTGTCACATAGACCGAAATATTCTGCCCTTGGTAAGATGTAACAACTTTGTAAATCCCGCTCATTTCGTTCACGGAAAGTAGACTAACACTACCGCTCTGAACTAGATTTTTGTTTATGTAGTTCACGGCTTTGTTTGCCGCGTCTTGTGATGATACACCAACAAACATTCCTGTTGTTGGAAATCCTTTTAGATAAACAAACACCAGGGCTACGGCTAAAATTATAGTTGCGACCATCCAAAGGTTTATTGGAGGTATATAAATTGTTACAACCTTCTTCTTTTCCTCTTTTTTCTCTTCCTCTGCCATTTTATCAGCCCTGACAAATCAAATCTAAACTTGAATTTAAAGGTATTTAAGCTTTACTCTTCTGTCACTCTCTTGAATGCTACTGCAACTGAAATCCAAAGAAAGCCTCCTAAAAGGATGAGAACGAATGCTGTTACCAGAGCTAAAGTATAGCTGATGTCAGTGACACCTAGAGTTTTGTCCAAATGACCTGCTATCATTGTTCCTAAGAGGATGCATGCAGTTCCAATAACCCAGAAAATGGTCATCCTCCATTTCTTTTTTCTTGGCTCTCTTTTAAAAATCATCATGATTATAATTCGATTTAGAAAAATAAAAGCCTATAAGCCGCGGCTTATTCCCGTGATTTCTACTTCTCCAACTTCTTCTATAGCTCTTAATTTGTTTTCCACGGCTTCAAGCTCACCGCCAGCATCAGGAACAAGTTTGACAACATGAATTGCGACAAGACCAAAAGCAATGGGCTCCCTTTCCATTTTTTCAGGATCGATCGCTTCTTTTATTTTTTGTTCGAGTTTGTCTAAATCGGTTTCAACAGTCTTGGGAAGAACTTTAAAACCAACAATTACTTGAGCCATGAATTCACGGTCCTACGAACGAGCATTTAGAACATACATATTTGTTGCTCAAGTTCCTGCATGTTGAGCATCTGATTATTTCAACCTCACCACAATTAGGGCAAGAGAATTTGACAAAATTATCTTTAGTCAGAACATCCACGTTGCATGTCGTACACTTGAAAGGCATTTAATCACTTTTGTTTATTTAACTTATATATCATTAATTTTTATATGTTACTGTTGCCCCCATAAGCTAATGGATAAACTGCGAGCTTGCGGAGCTCGTTTTCCGGGTTCGAGTCCCGGTGGGGGCAAATTTCTATTTGATAAGAAATTCTCAAGGTATAAATATTTAATCGCTGTATTTTTATTCAGAGATTATGGTGAGCGCAAGAAATACGTTAAAAAAATTAGGGAATGGGTTGTATCAGATTGCCGAGAAGAAATCAACTCAATATGGAGCGGCTGTTGCTTTGTTTGTACCTGGGCTATTGGCTCTAAAAGAAATGCTCTTTAATGAAGAATATGTAAGAGATACTTTATTAACTTGGCGTGAAAAAGTTATGACCGCCGAACAATACTATGCTAAGTATCCGCTCTGTGATTTAAATGATGCGGCTGCTATTATCTTACCTGTAGTAGCTGCGGTTATTCTGGGAGGAAGACTTTGTTCCGATAAGGAATTAATAAAGTACTGGGCAAGAGAAGCCACTGACAAATTTTCTTCCAGAATAGTGAATCCAGTGAAAAAATTTTCTAGAAAGGTCGCAAATCACACAATCGCGATGCATGGATATAAGATGTTCTCACATTAAATTTTATGCAAGTTTGAATCCGAATTACCACTCACTGAGTGAGTGAAAAAGAAATATAATACATGCTTTTCAATCTTTAATTGATGGAAAAGAAGGAAATCCTGGAAACTTTGCACAAACTTGGCTTGGGCGAATATGAATCTAAAGCTTACTCTACTCTGTCTGTTTTAGGGCCAGTGAAAGCTGGTGACTTGAGCAGAGAAGCAAACATTCCCCAATCGAAAATCTATGAAATTCTGGAAAACTTGGTAAGAAAGCAATTGATAGAAGTTCTGGAAGGAAGACCGAAGGAATACAAAGCAGTCTCGCCAGAAGTAATCATCAAAAGTTTAGTGATGGAAAAAGAACATGAAATAAAAATTCTAAAAGAGCAAGCTCTTGCCATAAGCACCCTGCTGAAGCCAGAGAAGCCAAGGGAAGAAATCATGACAGGTGTGTGGATACAGAAAGGTGAAAAGTTTTTTGAGTTCTTTGACAAACTGTCTGAGACGTTTGACAGAGCTGAAAAATATGTTTACGCGATCACAAGAGATTTTTCTTATTCACATAGGCTCAGAGATGCTATAAGAGGTTGCATAAAAAGAGATGTTAAGCTCTACATCATGGGTTTGGAAATAAATGAAACGAACTATTACAAAGCCAAATGGTATGATGCTAATGGTCTTCCGCTTAGAGTTTTTGAAACAAAAATTCATCCAAGAATTGCAGTTGTTGATGGAAAAGAAGTTTCAATAAGACTGGACAGCGATCCGTTAAAGAAAATATTTTCTTTTCAATCAATTTGGTCAGAAGATCCTTCACTAGTTTCTGTGTTCGATTCTTACATGAAGAATTTGTGGAAAAATTCAAAACCTGTGGACTTTAGAAAAATTCCTGCTCCAAGGATTGGAACCGATGACTTATAGTTTTTTCATCCTATGTTTTGCAAAATACAAAAAGTTATTTAAGATTTTGACCAACTTTGGTGTGGGTCGCATCCACAAAATTGTTCAAGGATTAGTATATGGAGATAAAATAAAAGGAAAGGATTTTCTACCTGGTTATTCTTTTAGAACTATTGGTTGGGCAATATTACGCCGTTTACTGACCACTGGAATTGCTGTGCAAAGGGTAGTTTACAACCCGGATGGTGCTGGGTTACAGATAACATATTACAGAGATGAAAATATCATTGAGACAGAACTTGTTCACACACCTAAGCTACTGGTAGACGAACAATTTAGTTCTATGACAATTAAAGAACTGGTATCTCTTGGCATAAGAATGGAATGCCCTAAAGGATTAAACTCAGATTATTTGGGTTCTCATTTTCCTTATAGATGCGGAGTGCTTTCATCTATGTTAAGGTATATGAGAAACGCCAGAGAGAGATATGAAAGAGGAAATCATGGAATATTCACAGATATAGAAGAGCATGGCGATAAAGTCGTTCTTTGCACAACTGAAGCTGAACTTGCAAGAGAAATACAAAAAATTCCAGTCTTTGAAATTTGTAAAGGTGTCAGGAAGTGTAAATTTAGTTCTCCTTACCATCCAGATAAAGTTTCAAAATTGTCAGAAGGCCTTAGTAAATTGAACAGGGGTGAAATAGTTGAAGTTGATGGAACTGCTAGCAAAATTCGAATAAAAATTAATAGCCTCGAGCGGATTCGAACCGCTGTCCCAAGCTCCAGAGGCTTGTGTGCTTGACCGCTACACCACGAGGCTCTAAAAGTTAGTATAATTAATTTAGAATTTAAAAAGATGTTAAAATTAGATTGTATATTCACTAAATCCATCAAACATTTGATGTGAAGTCTCAAACGTTGTTTTCAATTCTGGATGGCCCTGTGTTCCAAAAGCATTATGATTTTCAAATTCTATAAATTCCACTAACCTACCATCTGGAGACATGCCGGAAAAAATCATTCCATCTCTCTCCAACTTATCATGAAATTCCGGGTTTACTTCCCACCTGTGTCTGTGTCTTTCTGCCACTTGATCCTTTCTTCCATACATTTCCCAAATCTTTGTTCCTCTTTTTAAAATTGCTGTATAACTTCCGAGCCTCTGTGTACCTCCCATGTTTTCCAAATTCTTTTTATCTGGCAAGATATCAATTACAGGATAAGGCGTATGTGGATCGATTTCTGTTGAGTTTGCTTCTTTCATGCCAAGGTTTCTTGCATGTGCTACAACAGTTAATTGCAAGCCATAACACAAACCTAGGAGCGGTATGTCTTTTTCTAACGCGTACTGAATTGAACGGATTTTTCCTTCGGCTCCTCTTGATCCATATCCTCCAGGAACAACTATGCCGTCCATTTTTTCTAGAGAAGGAAGCTCTGATGGGGTTTCTTCAAAAAGTTCTGACTCTATAAATTCTATTGAAGTTTTTTTGTTGTGTTTCCATCCAGCAATTCTCAACGCCTCATTTAAAGACATGTAAGAATCTTTCAAATCTGTATATTTACCAACCATCCCAATTTTTACTGGAGTCGTAGATTTTTTTGCTCTATCAACTAATTGTTCCCATGTCTCCAAATCGGATTTTTTACCCTCTAAATGTAATCTATGTAAAAGTTTATTTCCAAAGAATTGCTTCTCAAATATGAGCGGCGCCTCATAAAGAATTTCGCAGTCAGGATCTGATATGACATTATCCCATTCCACATTACAATAAAGTGAAATTTTTCTAATAGAATCCTGAATTAAATCATGTTCTGATCTGCAAACGATAAAATCTGGCTGTATGCCATTTCTTCTTAGCTCTTGGACAGTATGTTGTGTGGGCTTTGTTTTTTGTTCTTCCATTCCCGAGACAGGCAGATATGAAACATGAATGTAAGCTGTATTTTCCACACCGTCCTCTAGCCTCATTTGTCTTACTGCTTCAAGATACGGCAACCCTTCAATATCGCCAATCGTCCCTCCGATTTCTACCATTAAAATATCTACACCGTCTCCTTTAGCAACTTCTCTCAGTCTCCTCTTTATTTCCTCGGTAATATGAGGGATGATTTGAACACATTTGCCCAGATAGTAGCCTCGCCTTTCTCCGTCGATAACGGCGCCATAAATCTGACCGGTTGTTATATTATGTTTTTTTGTAAGATTTCTACCAAGGAAGCGCTCGTAAGTTCCTATGTCCATATCCATCTCTCCACCATCTTCTGTGACAAAAACCTCGCCGTGTTGGATAGGATTCATTGTTCCAGCATCAACATTAAGATACGGATCTATTTTTACCGCACTTACACTATATCCTTTTGATTGGAGAATTCTTCCGATAGAAGCAGTAGTTATCCCCTTTCCAAGACCTGACATTACTCCGCCAGTAACAAAAACAAACTTTGATTGCATAAGTTATTATAGAATTTAAAAAATAAAAGTTTGTTGAAATTTCTAGAATATAGAAAATCTTTTCATCTATTTATGTTTTCATCATAAAATTAATTTTTAGAGATTAGTGGCATCTTTTGTTGAAAAATATAAAACAGTGAAGGAACAAAAAGATACTATTCTGTGTGTTGGCCTTGATCCAGCTTTACCAGATCAGAGAAAAGAAAATGTAATTCCTGAATGGTATGCTCGCTTGGGAGATGATATTGGAAGGTTTGTTTTTTGCATGGATATGGTTGAGAGAACACATCCTTATGCACTCGCATTCAAACCCAATGGCAAATATGTGCGTGGATTTTCTACCGAGCAACATCAGCTGCTTACAAAAGCAATAAGAGAACATGGAGCACTGTCTATTTTGGATGATAAACTTGCAGATATAGGAGATACTCTTGAGTCAGGATTATATTGGGTTCACAGATGGCAATACGATGCTGTAACTGTAATGACAGAACAAGGAAACCTTAAAGAAATTGTAGATCTTGCTCACAAACATGATCCACCAATAGGAATTATACCTATGGTTTTGATGTCTAATCCTGAAGCCGTAAGAACTTTTAAAGAAACAGAATATAGAGGCAAACCGAGATACTGGACAATAGCACAAGAAATAAGAGAAACTGGTGCTGACGGATTTGTTGTAGGTGCAACTGGTCATGTTACTGAAAAGGAAATTCGTGATATAAGAGCAATCGTAGGCGATGATAAAATTGCTTTGGTTCCGGGAGTTGAAAAACAGGAAGGCGATCCTGTTAAAATAATTAGAAATATTGGAGAAAATTTTTTGATTAATGTAGGTAGAGACTTGATTTTTGATAAAGATCCCGCACAGAGAGCTATACATTACTTTACGTTGTTCAATAAAACAAGAACTTTCTATGAAGTTGCTAGAGCTATATTGAAAGTGCCAGGTGCGTTTGGTGTTTTCGAAGAACCTATAATTTTGACAGCCAGACATTTAAGCCCATATTATATAGATTTAAGATTGATACCTTCTTTTTCTGAATCATGGAAGGCTGTTTTAAAAGCATATGAACGTACTTTAAACACCCATTTTGGTAAATTTGATAAGATTATAACTACTGCAACAGCCGGCCTTTGCTATGGAGCTCCTTTGGCAGATCGTTTAGGAGTTGGACTTGTTTATGTTAGAGATCCTAGAAGCCATGGCACGGGAAAACGTTTGGAAGGAAAAATCAATGCAGGAGATTATTTGGCAGGTCTAGACGATCTCACAACTATGGGAGGAAGTACAATAGCAATGGCGGAGGAAGGTAGAAATGCGGGTGGAACGATAGACAAAGATGTAGTTGCTTTTGATAGAGTAGAAGGAGCGCAAGAAAAATTGAAAGAATTGGGTATTGAACTAATTGCTATGTGTTCTATGGTCAAAGATTTTGTTGATGAAGCTAGAAGGGTGAACGTTCTAAAAACAGATGAAGATACTAGACTTCTGCACGTGTTTACTTCAAATCCAATAGGCTGGTCTAGAAACTATTTAGTAAATCATCCTGATTATCTGGAAAGAAAAATAAAGGAATCTGTAAAAGATGGAAAACTTGTGAATACTGCTGCATTAGAAGTTCTAACAAAGGGACATCCTGATTTAAAAGAGTCGTTCACACCACGCGTGCAGCAATGGCTAACAGAAGCTGGCTGTAAACAGCCTATACATGAGTTCGATTTCACACCCGCTTCTTAAAAATGTGACATTTGGAAAAACTTATTAGTTTAATTGTTGATTATAAAGTTAGTGATAAAGATGAAAGGTGAATGCCAAACAGTACTCAATATCTTCCTATTCTGATTTATCAAAAATTTCATCCGAATCAAAAGTTATTCACTTTAGGAAATTCTTAAGCAAAATTATGATAGTGAAAGTCCTGTCAAACTTTAAAAATCTAAAATCCATATCATTTTCAAAATATGCTTATAGAAGATGCAATAAAGATATATTAGAATTAATTGAAGAGCAAGGAGTAAATATAATTATCAGGGAGAGTAAAGGAAGACCAAGCAAGCTGGAGAAGATGATGATATGAGAATGCTGCAACTGCACTCGGACTTCATAGAATATGAACCAATTAAAAAAGAGATTGCTTTAGCCGAGGATGCTGAAAAGAAGAAATTTAGATTTGATGATGTTGTAGTCTTGTTCACTGCCGTTGAGGATAAAGATAATGAAAATGTTGTTAAGGAGGCTGTGGAAGATATCAAGAAAAGTTTGAAAGAGATAAAAGCAAATAAAGTTTTGATCTATCCATTCGCTCATCTTAGCAGCAACTTGGCAAAGCCAAGTGAAGCATTAAAGTTATTGAAAGGCATGGACCTTGAGCTTAGAGAAGAGGGAATAGAAACCCACAGAGCTCCATTTGGTTGGAACAAACAGTTTTCAATAAAGATCAAAGGGCATCCTTTGGCCGAGAGAGCAAAATCTTTTACATCAGAAGAAAAACCAAAAGAAAAATTACAGAAACAAAGAGCCAAGTTGCCGAAGGGTGAAGAGAAGTTGAGTGAGAACGATCACAGAGTTATCGGCCAGCAGTTAGACTTATATAGTTTTCAAGAGTGCGGACCAGGAATGGTGTTCTGGCATCCCAAAGGTCTCATACTGAGGAACTTGTTAATAGATTTCTGGAGAAAAGAGCATGAAAAAAGAGGTTATGTGGAAATCAGCACCCCAATAATGTTGAGCAAAAATTTGTGGGAAGTTAGTGGCCACTGGGACCATTACAAAGACAATATGTTCTTTACTGATCAAGAGGACATGGATCTTGCTATAAAACCCATGAACTGTCCGGGAGCGATCTTAATTTATAAGAATGTTAAGAGAAGTTACAGAGATTTTCCTTTGAGAATGGCAGAGATGGGTTTAGTTGCCAGAAAAGAATTGAGTGGTGTTCTTTGCGGTTTGTTTAGAGTGATGACTTGCACCCAGGATGATGCACACATTTTCTTAACTTCGGATCAACTGAAAAATGAAATCATTAATGTCATTGATTTGTTCGATTATCTTTACAAAATATTTGGATTCAAATATCGCGTTGAACTTTCAACTAGACCAGAGAACTCAATGGGCTCTGAAGAGATATGGGAGAAAGCTGAGAATGCTTTAAAAGATGCATTAAAATCCAAAAAAATAAACTATAAACTCAATCCAGGTGAAGGAGCGTTCTATGGACCGAAGATAGATTTCCACATAAAAGATTCTATGGAAAGAACCTGGCAACTAGGAACTATACAAGTAGATTTTGCTATGCCTGAAAGATTTGATTTAAGTTATGTTGGTCAGGATGGAAAAAATCATTCACCTGTAATAATTCACAGAACTGCATATGGAAGTGTAGAAAGATTCATAGGAATCATTGTCGAAAAATACAAAGGTAAATTCCCATTATGGATATCGCCCGTTCAAGTTTCAGTTCTCCCCATGAGCGATAAGAATGTTTCTTGTGCTGAAGATGTTCTAAAAAAATTAAAAGAAAACAATATAAGAGCTGATATAGATAAAGAACAGAGCACGATTGAATACAAAATCAGAAAAGCTCAGTTGCAAAAAGTGAACTACATTCTTGTGATTGGAGACAAGGAAGAAAAAGATAAAACTATTTCAGTCAGAAACAGAGAAGGAAAAGTAAAATATGGAGTTAAAATAAAAGATTTTTTTGAACAACTTGAGAAAGAAATAAAAGAATTCAAATAATTTTAACTCAACGATTTAGACTTGGCCCAAACCATCTTGAACAGCGGTGAAAGAACGTCTCCTGATGCATGCTCAGACTTGGACCAGAGAGACATTTCCTGCGTCGAGTGAGTTTTTGCATCTGTCAGAGAAAGAATAAACTGTTTATCGTCAACAACAACAAATCTACCAGCAACATCTACTTCCTTATTGTCTACATTTCTTATCTCAGCAACAGAGCCCAAAGACTTGAGCGATTCTGCAGCACCTTCCTTTCCTGAAGTCACTATCTTGATGTTCACTCCTCTTTCTTTTGCCTTTCTCAAGACATCCATGTGATTGGAAAACAATTCATTCAAACCCTCTGGCGTTGTGATGACACTGATGTGCTTGTCAGCATTACGAATCATGGTGTCTAACTGCTGATGCAAGGAATATTTGCCTTTGAGTGCTCCAGTCATATCTTCAGGAACCACTATCTTCAAACCCTGTGAGAAAACTTCATTCAACTCTCTCATGATCGGTGATTCTTTCATCTCATCAATTTTTGTCATGGCCTCTTTCAAAGTTTCTTCCAATTTTTTCTTTGCTCTCTCCAAAGATTCTTCCGGAGAAATTGCAACATAGCGAATTGGTTTTGCTGTTTGAACAACAACAAATCCTTTTTCGGCCAAGCTCTGCAAAACATCATAAGTTCTTGAACGAGGGACACTAGCGATCTCTGAGAGCTCCCCAGCAGTAGAAGTTCCACGAGCTAGAAGTGCTACCCATAATTTTCTTTCATAAAGATTAAGACCAATTCCTTTCAACGCGTCCATAACTTTTACCGATGCTAACATCAATTTCCCTCTGTTTTAACTTATTAGTGGTTTAATATATAAGGTTTTATATTTTGCTGTAGTAACAATTAAGTTTTTAAGTTTTCATCGTATAAAGCTTTCGTATTAAATTTTTTTCTAAAAACATTGCATGAATTGCTGTTTTTGTATGAACTCAACCTTTTCGACCTTGTGACCTAAATAATTCCTCAACTCTCTGAATTTCATCAGATTCTTCTGGTCCCTTATCATCTCTTATTCTAGTCATCCTTGGAAATCTCAAAGCATAACCAGATTCATAAGTTGGTGATCTTTGAATTTCCTGATAAGCAACCTCAATAACAATTTTTGGTTTGATTTTTACGTCTCTTCCTTTCTCTTCAAGCACTAAAGGCTTCAACATCTCTGTCATCAATTCAAATTGGTCTTCTGTCAAACCAGTTCCCATCATGCCGCATGGTAAAAATTTTCCTGTATCAGGGTCTCTGCACGCAAGAACAAATGAACTCAGCCACTTAGCTCTGGCACCGGTTCCAAAAGTTGCGCCCACGATAACAAGATCTAAAGTTTCCATCACGGGTTTTATTTTATACATCACGTTGACATGTCTTCCAAAAGTATATGGCGCATCTAATATTTTCAGCATCAGCCCTTCCTGTTTAGCTGCCAGTGCTTCTTTGTAGAATTTTTCAGCTTCTTTAACATCATCGGTTACCAATTGTTTTGCTAGCTCAAACTTTTTTGGGTTTGGCTTAACAATTTTTTCTAAAATTTTTCTTCTTTCATGAAATGGTTTGTCAAAAAGAGTTTTCCCTTCAAGATAAACAACATCAAACAAATGTGTTTGTATAGGAATTTCTTTTGTCATCTTTTCTATATCATACTTGCGATGAATTCTTTGCGACAGAGCTTGGAATGGTAACGGTGTGTTTGTTTTTTTATCAATTCCTAAAACTTCTCCCTCGACTATGCATTCCTTGGATTTCAATGCTTTTTTACATTGTTCTACTAAATCTGGGAATTGATTCGTGACATCAGCTAATCTTCTTGTAAAAATCCATATGCGATCATCTTTCTTCATTATTTCTGCTCTCATTCCATCGTACTTGTATTCTGCTGCAATTTTTCCAAAATCTTTTATTACTTGTCCTATACTTTCCGCAGCTAACCCCAACATGACTTGAATGGGTTTGCCCATTTGAATTCTAGATTTTTTCAAGCCATCTATTCCCCTTTCTTTTGCAATCCTTGCAACCTCACCAAAATCAGAAAGAATGTTCCACGAATAATCAACTATTTCCGTCAGTTCGTTCTTTTCTTCTTTGCTCATTCCTTTTTTCAACAAAAATGCATTAACGGTTGCATCTCTTATGATTCCTTCAGCAACTCCAACTCTAAGTTCGCCCAAAGTTGTTCTCACTATATATCTCGCTTCTTTTGGTTTTGCCGATACCAAAAGTTCTGCTATCAGGTTAAGTTTTTTTTCTTGCGAGCCTTCACCGGTTATCGTTGCCAGTTTTTGCAAGTTTGAAAAAACTAAATCTACATCAAGTCTTCTCTTGAAAAGCACTGCTTGCCTTTTTGATTTGATGCATTCCTCAGCTGTCAAACCCAGATCACCTGTTTTCTTGAACTTGTTTTCTATTTCTTCTGCTTTGAACCCAGTTGCTTTTTGTATAGCCTTTATCATCATTTGCGATGCGACTCCAAGCTCGTACGGGCTATATCTTGGAAAGACTGTTCCTTGAAGCAGGAGAACTATCTTTGGCAATTTTTCCGCAGACGCCTTTGAAAGCAAGTCTGCAACTATGTCTGTCTTGGCTAGTTTAGACAATACACTCTCTAACTTTTCATACACGTCTGCAAGAATAGAGTATTCCATACAAACAACACTTAATTTTTATTTGGGTTGGAGCTATAAAATATTAATATTGGATGATGTGGATGACCATAACTAAGACATGGACATATGGTTACTGTGAAAGCTGTTCCAAAAACTCTCATGAAAAAATAAAAACTGTAAGAGAAAGGATTGTTTCTGGAGACCCTGAAGGAAAATATTCGGAAGAAACTTGGGTTTGCCCCCAGTGCGGCAGCACCAAAAGACTTTAATCATTTAAAATAAAATGTTCTATTAGAGAACATGAATATTTTCGACTGCATTACGACCAGAAGATCCGTAAGAAAGTTCCAGAAGAAAGAAGTTGATGATAGACTGATTGGTGTGATGCTCCACATGGCAACACACGCTCCTTCTGCTGGAAACATACAAGATTGGCATTTCTTAATTGTAAGAGATGAAAAAGTTAAAGAAAAACTTTTTACAGCTGCGTTGCATCAGCCCCCTTTGAAAGAAGCTCCGCTTGTTATTGTTGTGTGCACTGATTTGGAAAAGACAAGCCTGAGATTTGGAAAAAGAGGCGAAACGTTCTATTCAGTTCAAGACACAGCAAGTGCTATAACAATCCTGCTTCTGACTGCGCATGCCTTGGGCTTGGGCGCTCTTTGGGTTGGTTCTTTTGATGAAGAAAGAGTTAAAGATATTTTACAGCTGCCAGAGAAACTAAGGCCAGTTGCACTGATTCCAGTCGGTTATGCTGCAGAAAAACCTGAGATGCCAAAAAGAATTCCTTTTGAAAACTTGACATGGATAGAAAGATTCGGAAAAAAATACGACATGTCTTATTACTTCCAACCAGGACCAAAAGGAGAAGCAAGAATGAAGCCAATAGGTAACAGGATAGAAGATATTTTGAAAAAATACAGGGAAAGAATCAAGGAGAAGAAAAAACTCACTTTTTCTGAGGACTAAACTTAAAATATCAAAAATCAAATCTTATATAGAAGGTTTTGGTGGTTTGATGAAAAAATTCACTTTAGTAGCTACATTCATATTCTCACTTTTGATGCTATTACCCTTGTCTTTTGCTCAAAATTTAAAAATTGGTGTTAGTGACAAGGATATGACAGCATATGGCGGCGAGACGAAGATCATTGAAATAACTGTTTTCAACAATCAAAATTATGCAGATGATTTTTCCATCACAGTCTATCCTCAATACTTCGAGGGCATAACAGCGAATTTGGAAAATTACATTTTGCCCACACCTTCAAACTCGAATTCAACTACAAAACTCTATGTAAAAATTCCCGACTGCCCAGAAGAGGTGACCAGACTTTATACAATAACCGTAAGGTCTAGAATCAATGATGCAGTAAATGAATCTAAGACCATTTCAATAAATATAAAAAGGAAAAATCGTGTTTGCCTTTCTGATCTTACTATAGATAAACAAGTTCTCAGCTCTGGTGAAACCATAAAGATAATGACGTCAATAACGAATCCTGAAGCAACTTCTTCCTCACAGTTTTATTTGCGAACAAGTATTTTGAGAGGAAGTGAAGCTATTGAAAGTTTTGATGATAGGATAGAAACTGTGCCTGCAAGATCAACACAAAAGATTAATCATGCTTATACATTTGACAAGTATATTTCTTACGGATGCTATACTGTTGAAGCAACTTTAAAAGATAATCTTGGAAGTATGATAGACAGTAAAAAAGTTGACCTGAGAATTACATCAACAGAAAATATCACATCCGTAAAAACAAGTGCATGGGGATTGCTAGGGCAAACAATTGCAATAAAAGTAAAGAATGAAGGAAACAATGCTTCTACAGGAATAATTGTAACAGAAACTGTCCCCATGTTTCTAAAACCATTTTTCTTTCCAAAAATCGAACCAAAAACTGAAACGATAAAAGATAATAGGATAATTTACGTGTGGCTTATAGACAGACTGGAGGCTGGAGAAGAAAAAACTATAACATATAAAATAGACATTACAAATGCTTGGATTATTGTTTTGGCACTGATTGCTGTAACTGTTTATTCGTTCAGGTATGTTTTCACTTTGAGTCTTGTAAAAAAACATAAATATGCAAGACCACTAACCAAAGAAAAGGAAGTTACGATTTTACTTGAAGCTAGAAATAGAACCAGGCATTTGATCAAAGACGTTCAAATAAGAGACTTTGTTCCTTCTATCGCCACAGTTGTTGAGAAGTTTGATACCATAAGGCCTGTGGTGAGAAAGACTGTTGGAGGAACTGAACTGGTTTGGAAGTTAGATTTCTTGAGACCAAGAGAAGAAAGAGTAATAACCTACAGGCTAAGACCTGTAGTGGATGTTGTGGGCACATTAAAACTGCCGAATGCTTACATGAGATATGAAACCAAGAAAAAAGAGATAAAAAGAGTTGTTTCTAAGAGCACATTCATGAAACAGACTTGATTGCTATATTTAACTGACCAAAATCTTTTTATATTAAGAACTGATTTGTTATTTTATTCCCCGGATAGCTCAATGGTAGAGCAACCGGCTGTAGTCGAGTGCTTTTGCACTTGTCAGAAGCAGTTGCTCGTGTAGAAACCGGTGGGTTGCTGGTTCAACTCCGGCTCCGGGGATTTAAATTAAATATAATCAAAACATATATTTTTTGTGGCTGATTTGAAAAAAACTACATTTTTGCTGATTACTGGACTCCTTTCCTTAACAGTTTTTATTGGTGCCTCTCATGCCCAGCCAATGGTTTCTTGTAATGCCACTGGTGATGAAACAAACACTTTCTACACAAACGAAACAGTGTATGTGAAAAGTAGTACGAACATAACCACTTCAGCAACTCCAGTAGGCATTTACATAGTCAACGACAGCAATAGTTGGACAAATGGAACTGTTTTGAATGATGTTTCGGGAGGGAATGAAACAAATACAACAAATTCTAGCGGTTACTTAGAACTTACAAGAATATGGAGTCCGATCCTCACTATCGGTGAATATGACATAGTTGTTGATGTTAATCGGGATGGCGTGTACAATAGCACTGCAGATTTTGTTGACAACTTAACCACGACAGGTTTTGAGGTGATAGGAGTACCAGTTCCTACCCTTGACATAGATGTTGGTCCAAACAGTCCGCCGAATCATAACTGGAATTTAACTGATTCGGGCTATAACGTGATGCTTCAATTGGAACTAACTGCTGGTCCTGTTGAAGATGTTAAAATTAATTCAATGGCCATAGCAGCTAGTGGAACTGGCGATGATAAAAACGGTGTTCAAGTTATTCGTTTGATATTGGATGAAAATGGAAATGGTGTGTACGATCAAGGCGAATCTCTGTTAGCGTTTGGCCAATACATCAGAGACGATGCATTTGCTACGCTAGACATACAAAATGGAGGATATGTTATTCCTGTAAATAAAACAGTTTACATAATCATTATTTATACAATGTCCGGTTCTAGTTCTGATGGTGACACATACAAGTTTGAAGCAGATTCGATTTCTGCTGTTGGAGCTACCATTGGAGCGCAAGTTAAAATAATAGGTCTTCCAGTAGAATCTGCACTAAAAACAATTGTTGCACAAGGTATAACAAGTACTACAACTACTACAAGCAGCACTACATCAACTTCATCAACAACATCAACCACCAGCTCTTCTACAACATCGACTACTACCTCAACGCCTCCACCGCAAGTAGAATCTAGCTGGATTTATGTCATACTAATCGTAGCTTTGCTCTGTTCGATACCAATATTTCTTTTAATTTTCTTTTCTAGAAAAAGAAGATCTGATACTGGATTTGAAGAATTAAAAGGCAAATGGTCAGAACACTAATTTTTTAGATATGCTCTTCAGAAAATAATCAATGACCGTTAAATTTAAAAACCTGCACGGCATATAGTTATTGTTGGCGATCAAAAAGAGGGGGAAACATCCGTTCCCATTCGAACACGGTAATTAAGCTCCTCGCTGTATTGAGTTGTACTGTGCGAAAGCATGGGAACTTCAGTATGTTGCCAACACATTTATTCTTTTCAAGAATTATATGAGCTGTGTATTTAACAAAAAGATTTATATAAATATTAGATATAATTACTCAATCAAGCCTGAGTAGTCTAGCGGCCTAGGATACAAACAAAGGTATAAGCCTGTCACGCTTGTGACACGGGTTCAAATCCCGTCTCAGGCGTTTTGAAAAAAGCTATTTAAGCTTTAAAATCTGAAAAACTATAATAATAACATACTGTATACACTGGCCGGTGTCGAATTGAAGAAGTTTAATGTTCTTGACCATGAATTGGTGCCTAAGCACATTATTTTGAACGAGCAAGAGAAAGAGGAGACGCTAAAAAAATATGGAATTTCACTTAGACACCTACCAAGAATTCTTATCACCGATCCAGCAATAAAAGAAATGAATCCAAAAATCGGAGATGTGATTAAAATTATTAGAAAGAGCCAAACTGCTGGCGAAAGTGTATATTATAGGGTTGTAATCAAGGGCTGATAAAATGAACGAAACCTTTGTCACACTTTTAAACACGTTCATAAAAGATAAAGGTCTGGTGAGATTTCAAATTGATTCTTTCAATGACTTCATAACAAGAAGAATACCAAAAGTTTTAAGTGAGATTGGAACGATAAAGCCAGAAGTTCCTGAGTTGGGTGAATTTAAAATAAAACTTGGTGAGTTCAAGATCGGCGAGCCATCTGCAAAAGAAGCAGATGGATCTGTAAGAAACATTTTGCCTTTAGAAGCAAGAATCAGAAACCTTACTTATTCTGCTCCTATGTTTGTTGAGATGACACCAGTTCTAAACAACATTGAAAGCGACACCATGACTGTAAATTTTGGTGATCTGCCTATAATGCTTAAATCAAAAATTTGTCCACTGTCTGCAATGAACAGGCAAGAGTTGATTGAAGCTGGTGAAGATCCCGGTGATCCAGGAGGCTACTTCATCATCAATGGTACAGAAAGAATTTTGGTTTTAGTTGAAGAGATAGCACAGAACAGAATCATCACCGCAAAAGTTAGTTCAGGTAATGTCGCAGAAGTCGCGAGAATTCACTCAGAAAAAGATGGTTATATTCAAAGACATTTGCTTGAAAGAAAAAATGACGGAATGATTACGATAAGTTTTGCAAACATAAACAAATTGCCCATCGTTATTTTACTGAAAGCACTGGGCTTGGAATCAGATAAGAACATGCTAAACGCCATTTCGCTTGATCCAGAGGTACAAGAAGAATTTTATGTCAACATATATGGAAATGAAATTTCAACAAAACAAGAAGGATTGGATGAAATTGGAAAGCACATCAAAATACCACAAAAGGAATACAGGATTGATAGAGCTGTTAAACTTGTTGACAGATATTTATTGCCTCACTTGGGCCAGACACCGGAAAACAGAATGGAAAAGGCACTTTTCCTTTCAAAGGCTGTTGGCAAACTAATAAAAATGCATTTGAAGAAAATTGATGAAGATGATTTAGACCATTATTCGAACAAAAGATTAAAATTGTCTGGCGATTTGTTGGAAATTTTGCTGAGATCGATTCTCTTAGGCAAGTGGGGACTGATAACAAGAATAACTTACAACTATCAGAAGCTGACAAAAAGGGGAAGACTTCCCCCTCTGCAAGCAATCGTCGAATCAAACGTTCTAACCAATCAGTTGGTTTCTGCTTTGGCAATCGGAAGTTGGGTTGGAGGAAGGACTGGTGTAAGCCAAAGACTGGAAAGAGGAAGTTTTATAAAAACGATTTCACACATGAGAAATGTTCTCTCACCTTTAACATCCACACAAGAGCATTTTGAAGCAAGAGAACTTCATCCAACACATTGGGGGAAATTGTGTACGAGTGAAACTCCTGAAGGAGCGACAATTGGTTTGAGAAAATATCTTGCAATCATGGCAGAAATAACCAAGGGAATGAACGAAAAGGAAAGCAAGTCTTTGTTTGCTAACTTGCAAAAGGCGGTGGAATGATGGTAGATGTATTTTTAGATGGAAGATATGTTGGCTCGACAAATGAGCCTGAGAAGCTGGTAAACGATATAAAATCAAAAAGAAGAAATGGAATTCTTCCAAATCAAGTAAATGTTGTTTTTCATAAGCATATGGATGAAATTAAAATTTTAACTGATTCGGGAAGAGTTAGAAGGCCGTTAATAGTTGTTGAAAATGGAAAACCGAAATTAACACAAGAACATATAGAAAAATTGAAAACCGGAGAAATTGGCTGGGACGATTTGTTGAAAATAGGTGTGATAGAATACCTTGATGCTGAAGAAGAAGAAAATGCTTTTATTGCCCTCAGGCCTGAAGGTTTAAGTAATGAACATACGCATTTGGAACTAAACCCTTCGATCATCCTTGGTTTGTCGGCATCATTCATTCCTTATCCTGAGTTTGACAGAGGTGATAGAGTCAATTATGGTGCAAAAATGGTTGGACAGAGTATTGGATTATTTGCAACAAATTACCTGGCCAGAGTTGACACAAAATCGAATGTAATGGTTTATCCTCAAATGCCTTTGGTTCAAACGCATGCTCATAGGGTTATGAATTACGATGAACATCCCAATGGAACGAATGTAATTGTTACAATTGGTTGTTATAGTGGTTTCAATACAGAAGATGCAATTGTGATCAATGCAAGTTCTATTCAAAGAGGTCTTTGCTTGTCCTTGATGTTCAGAACTTATGAAGCTGAACAAAAGAGGTATATGGGTGGACAAGAAGACATAATTGGTATTCCGGAACCTGGTGTAAGAGGATATGCTGGTGAAGATGCTTACAAACATTTGCCAGAAGATGGGATAATCAATCCTGAAACAAAAATACAGTCGGACGATGTGTTGATTGGAAGAGTTTCTCCTCTGAGATTCCTTGGGACCATGGATCAGTTCATCACAGGAATAGAAAACATAAGAGAAACTTCTGTAAGGTTAAGACACGGCGATGAGGGAATTGTTGATAGAGTGTTCTTAAGTGAAACTGTTGATGGCACGGAGCTTATAAAAGTTGTTATAAGAGATTTAAAAATACCAGAAATTGGAGATAAGCTCGCAAGTAGGCATGGACAAAAAGGTGTGATTGGATTGATCGTGCCACAAGAAGACATGCCGTTCACAGAGGACGGAATCATACCAGATATAATTTTTAACCCGCATGGAATTCCATCAAGGATGACCATGGGTCAGCTCTTAGAATTTATTGCAGGTAAAACCAGTGCCCTTTCAGGGCGCTACAACTACTCGCCTGCATTCGAACCAACGCCAGAAAGTGAAATAAGAGCTACATTGAAAAGCTATGGATTTAGAGATGATGGAAAAGAAGTGATGTATGATGGAAGAACGGGAAGAAAGTTCGATGCTGAAGTTTTCATAGGATGTGGATTCTATCAAAAATTGGATCACTTGGTTTCAAATAAGATTCATGCTAGATCTAGAGGTCCTGTCACCTTATTGACAAAGCAGCCAACAGAAGGTAGAAGTAAAGAAGGTGGGTTGAGACTTGGAGAGATGGAAAAAGATGTTTTAATTTCTCATGGAGCTGCTCTGGTTTTGAAAGAAAGATTTGATTCTGATAAAACCGTTGTACCCATATGCTCAGAATGTGGGTTGGTGGCAGTTCTTGACAGGATTAAAAATAAAAAGGCTTGCCCTGTTTGCGGGGAAACAAAGATTATAGACATTGAAATGAGTTATGCTTTCAAACTGATGTTGGACGAGCTGAAGAGCATGCTCATCTATCCAAAAATAATTTTAAAAGAGGATTAACATGCTAGTAGATAAAATTGAATTTGGAATAATTGACCCAGAAATGATCAAGAAAATGTCCGTTGCAAACATTACTAAGACAGAATTGTATGACCAAGAAGGATATCCGATAGAAGGTGGGCTGATGGATCCAAGGCTTGGTGTTGTGGATCCTGGTGTCAGATGCAGAACTTGTGGTGGTTCTGTTGGCGAATGCCAAGGACATTTCGGCTATTTGGAACTTACAAGACCAATAACTCATGTACATTACGCAAAGTTTTTGTTTGGGTTGCTGAAACTCTTTTGTAGAAAATGCAGTAGATTGCTCGTAGATCCAAAGGATGTTGAAAAAATAAGTGGAAAGAAAGTAAGTTTTAAGGAAATCGGGAAGTTAGTGAAGAAAAAATGCCCGTATTGCGAAAGTTCGCAAGGCAAGTTGAAATTCATAAAACCATATTCTTTTACAGAAGATAATTCTACTCTTAGCCCAACAAAAATAAGAGAAAGACTTGAAAAAATTCCTACAGAAGATTTGGAAATTGCTGGATTGAAAAAGATGAGACCTGAATGGCTGATTCTAACTCTTCTGCCAATACCGCCTGTAACTGTAAGGCCGTCCATCACATTAGAAACCGGTGAAAGATCTGAAGATGATTTGACGCATAAGCTTGTGGATATAGTTAGAATAAATGAAAGATTGAATGAGAACATTGGTTTAGGAGCTCCTGACTTTATCATTGAAGACCTTTGGGAGCTTTTGCAATATCATGTTGGAACTTATTTTGACAATGAAATTTCAGGTGTCCCGCCAGCAAGACACAGATCAGGAAGAATTTTAAAAACACTTTCCCAAAGATTAAAAACAAAAGAAGGAAGATTTAGAGGAAATCTTGCTGGTAAAAGAGTTAACTTTTCTGCAAGAACTGTGATAAGTCCTGATCCAATGATTGATATTGATGAGGTGGGTGTTCCTGAAGTCATTGCAAAAGAGCTCACCATTCCAGTAAGGGTGAATGAAAAGAACATTGAAGTTTTGAAAGAAATAGTTTTGAACGGATCGGATGTCTGGCCGGGTGCAAATTATATAATCAGACCAGATGGCAGAAGAAAAAAAATAACTCAACAGAACAGGGAAGAACTTGTCAAGGAAATTTCTCCTGGATATATAGTTGAGCGACACCTTCAAAACGGAGACATAGCTTTGTTCAACAGGCAGCCTAGCTTGCACAGGATGAGCATAATGGCGCATAGGATTAGGGTCATGCCCTTTAAAACATTCAGGCTCAACACAGCTGTTTGCCCGCCGTACAATGCTGATTTTGATGGAGATGAAATGAATTTACACATACCTCAAACAGAAGAGGCTCAAGCAGAAGCTGAAATTTTGATGGCTGTGCAAAAGCAAATAAGAAGTCCAAGATTTTCTGGTCCAATTATCGGTGCTATAAGAGATAGCCTTTCAGGAATTTACATGCTGACGACCAGTGAAAAAAAGATTGCAAGAAAAGATTTTGTTAAGTTGATAAGGTCTGTCGACCAGAATATAGGAATCCCTGATAAAGAAACAGTTACAGGAAAGGAAATTTTCAGTTTGTTCTTGCCAAAAGATTTTTCAATTGAGCATAAGTCCAAGGCTGGAGATACTGTTGTCGTCAAGAATGGAAAATTGTTAGCAGGATCTATTGATAAGGCGGCTATAGGCGCTGAGGATGGAAAAATATTGGATAAACTTGAAAAGGAATATGGAAGTGAGTTTGCAAAAAAATTCTTGCACAACATAACACGACTTGCTTTAGAATATATCATGACAACTGGTTTTTCCATAAGCATCTCAGATCAAGACTTGCCAGAGGTTGCAAGGAAAGATATCAAGAACCAGATTGAAAATGCAAGAAAAGAAGTTAACCAGCTGATAAACCAATATGAACATGGAGAACTAAAAATATTGGCCGGGAGAACTTTGAAAGAAAGTTTAGAGCATGCGATCAAGATTACACTCAGAAATTGTTTGAATGACGTGCAGAAAATTTTGGAAAAGCACATGGAGGAAAATTTCACTCTTATCATGTCAAAAAGTGGAGCAAGAGGCAGTTTAGTTAATCTTGTCCAAACAGCGGCCATGGTTGGGCAAGAGATGATCATGGGAGAGAGAATGGAAAGAGGATACTATGAGCGAACATTTCCACATTTCAAAAGAGGGGACATTAGTTTAGAAGCAAAAGGGTTTGTCGGAAGAGGATTTAAAGATGGTCTGACACCTTTTGAATTTTTCTTTGACTCGATAAACAGCAGAGAAAGCTTGATGGACAAGTCTTTAAAAACTAGACACTCTGGTTATATGGAGAGAAGATTGGTTGGAGCTTTGCAGGATTTGAAGGTTGAATATGACGGAACTGTAAGAGACAGTTCTAATAGAATCGTTCAGTTTTCCCCGGGTGAGGATGGTTTAGATCCTTCGAAAGTTGAAAGGAGTGGTATAGATGTCAGAAGAATTGCAGAAAAAATCAAATAAGATAGAATTGCCAAAAAGGTTAATAGATGAGATAGAAAAAGTAGTGAAAGAGAAGAGATTTAATAAGGGGCAAACTGAAAAACTTATAGAAGAGGTCTATAAAAGCTATCAAAAAAGTAAGTGTGAGCCTGGAGAAACTGTTGGCATCGTTGCTGCACAAAGTATATCAGAACCTGCAACACAAATGACCATGAGAACATATCATTTTGCTGGTTCGGCTGGCGTAAAAATTACATACGGACTGCCAAGATTGATTGAACTTTTTGATGCAAAAAGGGAACCAGAGACGCCTGTCATGACGATTTATCTCAAGAAAAGTTTTGACAACAGAGAGACTGCAAGAAGAATGGCAGAAGAAATTGTTGAGAAGAAAATCTCTGATGTCACAAAAGAAGTTTCTATAAACTTGAACGAAGGTTCGATTGAAATAGAGCCAACCGACATGAAAAGAAGTGGAACCATAATGAACATAATCAAGGACAATATAAAAGATGTTTCTATAAAAATGAAAACAAAGAAGATTGCTGTGGCGCCCAAAGCTGAAATAGAAATAAAAGAATTACAAAAGTTGAAAACAAAAATTATGGAATTAAATGTTGGAGGCATAAAAGGAATTTCGAATGCGGTTGTCAGAAGGGAAGAAGATTCTTGGATAACAAACACGATTGGATCCAACCTAGAAGAAGTTTTTAAGATAAAGGAGGTTGATGAGGACAGAACTGTTACAAATAACATTCATGAAGTTTCAAGAATTCTTGGTGTGGAGGCTGCAAGAAATCTTATCATACAAGAAGCTTTAGACACCATGCAGAATCAAGGTTTGGATATTGATATAAGGCATGTTATGCTTGTGGGAGATATCATGACCATGGGTGGTGATGTTAAATCAATAGGAAGATATGGAATTGCTGGAGCTCAAACATCTATTCTTGCCAGAGCTGCCTTTGAAGAAACAATAAAACATTTGGTTAGAGCTTCTATAAGAAATGAGGTTGATAATTTTCAAGGTATTTTTGAAAATGTTATGATTGGACAAGTCATACCTTCTGGTACTGGCATGTTTGACTTGATTGCAAAATTCGGAGAGGAAGAGGAGAAATGACACTGGCAGAAACCATTCAAGCTGCGCTAAAAACCGGTAACATTGTACTTGGATATAAAGAATCAATAAAATTTATAAAGTTGAATACACCCAAACTAATAGTGATAGCAAAGAATATACCGGAAACAATGAGAAAAGAAATTGAACATAATGCAAAGGTTGGAAAGATGCAAATGGAAACATTCGATGGAAACAGTAAAGAATTGGGAATTGCTTGTGGAAAGCCCTTTCCAGTAACAGCATTAGTGATAAAAGGATAGGTATGACTCTAACTTTTGATACTGAAACCATTCGTCTAATGACTTTGTTTGAAAATGTCACAGGAGCGCCTGTAAAGGATTGCTTGATAGAAGATGATACAATTTATTTTATCATTGAAGAAGGAAAAGTTGGAATCGCAATCGGTAAAAACGGAAATTCTGTCAAGCATGCAGAGAAAATGGTTGGAAAGACAATAAAATTGTATGAATATTCTAAAGAGTTGAACAAGTTTGTAAAAAATCTGATTCCTCAAGTCACAGAAGTTAGAATTAGAACTGAAGACGAGAAGATGATTGTTGAAATTAAAGTTGAGAAGAAGGACAGAGCTATTGTAATTGGAAGAGATGGTAAGAATTTAAAATTATTTAAAGAATTACTTCAAAGAAGTCATAAGGTGAATGATTTAATAATCAGGTGAAAACATGGCAAGAGGAGAGTTTTCAGGAAGAAGAATTGTGAAAGCAAGAAAAAAGTTTAGATGGAAGGATATACATTACAAGACAAGAATGAGGCAATTGTGGAAAAAGGATCCTTTGAGAGGAGCGCCTCAAGGAAGAGGAATTGTTATTGATAAGAGGAATGTTGAACAGAGGAAACCTGCTTCTGGTTTGATAAAGGCTGTGAGAGTGCAACTGTTAAAAAATAATATTCAAGTCACAGCTCACGTTCCTGGCGAAGGAGCTCAAGATCACATAAACGAACATGATGAGGTGCTTATCGAAAGCATCGGTGGAGCTCAGGGTGGTCCAAAGGGGACCATGTGGGGCATCAAGTATAAAGTCATTGCTGTCAATGGAGTTGCTCTAAGCGAGATCATGTCTGGAAAGAAACAGAAACCCACAAGGTAGATGATATGGAGAAAATGAAATTATTTGGGAAATGGTCTGAAGAAGGAATTGAAGTAAAAGACATTGGGTTAAGGAATTATATCAATTTGCAACCAGTTTTAATACCAAGGTCAGGTGGCAGACACGCCAAGAAACAATTTCACAAATCTAAAATGAATATTGTTGAGAGGCTGATGAATAAATTGCAAGTGCCGGGGCATCATGGCAAAAAACACATTTTAACTTCCGGAAGAGCAGTAGGAAAAACTTTAATTCATTATAAAATTGTTAAAGAAACTTTTGAAAGAATTGAGCAGCAGACTAAAAAAAATCCAATTGAAATTTTTGTAAGAGCTATAGAAAATTCTGCTCTGCGTGAGGAGATCACACAATATCAGGTTGGTGGAATGATTTTAAGAAGAGCTGTAACAACTTCACCCCAGAGAAGAGTGGATCTCGCTCTTAGCAATATTGTTCAGAGTGCTTACAGGAAAAGTTTTGGAAAGAAAGAAACTATTGTTGATGCTCTGACTGTGGAAATAGTTGCTGCTAGCAACAATGACGCTTCTAAGTCTGAGGCAATAAAAGAAAAAGAAAGACTTGAAAGAGAGGCTGAAGGGTCAAGATAAGAAATCTAATTTATTATTTGGTGATCGTATGGCAAAGAAAGGCATGACAGAAAGGGTTGTAGAATCAATGAAAGACCCCACCCATATTAGAAATGTTGCTACTTCTTCCCACGTCCACCATGGTAAGACAGCTTTGACAGATAACTTGATGGCTGGGGCTGGAATGATTGCCGAAGAAATGGCTGGAAAAGTTATGTATACTTGGTTCGATGAACAAGAAAGAAGAAGACAACTAACAATTTATGGTGCAAACGTTTCCATGGTGCATGAGCTTGAAGGCGAAGACTATCTCATCAATCTAGTCGACACACCCGGACACGTAGACTTCGGTGGCGATGTAACTAAAGCTATGCGAGCAGTAGACGGAACAATAGTCCTGGTTTGCGGTGTGGAATCTATCATGCCGCAGACAGAAACAGTTTTTCGTCAAGCATTGAGAGAAAGAGTCAAGCCTGTTCTATTTATCAACAAGATTGATCGCTTGATTAGAGAGCTGAAGTTAACACCAGATCAAATGATGAAAAGATTTGAGGAAATAATTCGTGATGTCAATATTTTAATTCAAAAATATGCTGAAGAAGAATACAAAGAAAAATGGCTTGTTAATGTTGCTGACGGATCGGTAGCAATGGGTTCTGCAGTCAAGCGTTGGGCAATATCAATACCGTACATGAAAAAAACTGGAATCACTTTTAAAGACATTATTGAATTGACTTTGGCAGGAAAAGAAGATGAACTGGCTAAGAAAGCTCCTCTGCACCAAGTTGTTCTTAACATGATAATCAAGCATTTACCAAATCCTTTGGAAGCGCAAAAGTACAGGTTGCAAAAGGTTTGGAAAGGTGATTTGAATAGTGAGATTGGAAAACAGATGCTTAACGTTGATTCAAATGGAATGTTGGCAGTGATCATAACAAAAGTTGTTCCTGATCCGCATGTTGGTTTTGTAGCTACGGGAAGAATATTTTCTGGAAAAATTTTCAAAGGAAAAGATGTTTATCTCATAGGACAACACAAACAAGAAAAGATTCAACAGGTTGCAGTTTATAAAGGAATTTTGAGAATACCTGTTGAGGAAGTTGTTGCTGGAAATATCGCAGCTATTGTTGGCATACCCGATGCTTTCTCAGGAGAGACTGTTTGTGAACCTGATAATATTATCGAACCATTTGAAGAAATTAAACACTTATTTGAACCTGTTGTAACAAAATCTATTGAACCAAAGAATGCGATGGAATTGCCTAAGTTGGTAGATACTTTGAAAAGAATTGGAAGAGAGGATGCTGTTTTGCAAGTGAAAATTAATCAGGAGACCGGCGAATATTTGGTATCTGGTCTTGGTGAGTTGCATCTAGAAGCAAAGGTTGAGAACAAGTTGAAAGAACTTGGAATAGATGTTGAGATGTCTAAACCAATAGTTGCTTACAGAGAAACTATTTTTGAAAAGTCGCCTGAGATAGAAGGGAAGAGCCCGAACAAGCACAACAAATTCTATATTATAGTTGAACCGTTGGAAGATGGTGTTTACAAAGCGATGAAAGAGGGGGATTTGCCAAGCACTGCAGAAATAAAATCAAAAAATGTTGAACTGTTCAAAAAACTTTCTCAACATGGTATGGATTATGACGAAGCAAAGAATGTTGTTGTAATTTATAACAAAAATGTTTTCATGGATTTAACAAAAGGGATTCAATTCATGAACGAAGTCATGGAAATGGTTAAGGATGCTTTTAAGGAAGTCATGGATGACGGACCATTGGCAAGGGAGCCTTGCACGAAATTGAAAGTAAAGCTTGTAGATGCTGAGCTGCATGAAGATCCTGTGCATAGAGGTCCAGGTCAGGTGATGCCTGCCATAAGGCGTGCAATAAGGCGAGCGATGTTGAATGCAAGCGCCACCATGCTTGAGCCTAAACAAACAATTAGAGTTGATGTTCCTTCTGAGTTGATAGGTGAAGTGATAAGAGAAGTTGAAAACAGAAGAGGACAGATATTGGATATGAAAGAAGAGCGTGGCGCTTCAATAGTAACCGCTAAGCTTCCAGTATCAGACATGTTTGGTTTTGATTCTTCGTTAAAATCAGCTACATCTGGTCGTGGTTTCTACAGTTTGATTGAGACTGTGTTTGAGAGGCTGCCTACAGATCTAAGAGATGAAGTGATAAAAGGAATAAGAAAGAGAAAAGGATTGCCTGAGAATATACCGCAAGCAGAGCCAGAAGAATAAAAGTATTATATTTATAAAGGTTAAGGAATAATTAAGGATAGTAAATATGGAGGGATAATTAATGGCTACTAAACCGCACTTGAACATAATGACTGCCGGGCATGTAGATGCTGGTAAGTCGACTTTGATAGGGAGATTGCTATATGATACTGGTGCTATAAAAGAGGAGGAAATGAGAAAATTCAAAGAAGCAGCGGCTGAATTGAAAAAAGAGACTTTTGAATTTGCATTTATAATGGACGTTCATAAGGAAGAGAGAGAAAGAGGAGTTACTATTGATTTGATGCATAAGCCGTTTGAAACTAACAAATGGTACTTTACCATTATAGATTGTCCTGGGCACAGGGACTTTGTTAAAAATATGATTACAGGAGCATCACAAGCTGATGCAGCTATTTTTGTTGTTTCTGCTAAACAAGGTGAAGGCGTACAAGAGCAAACAAAAGAGCACGCTTGGTTGATGAAAGTTCTTGGTATACCACAGATTCTAGTTGTTCTAAACAAGATGGATACAGTAAATTATGATGAAAAGAGATTCAATGAAGTGAAGGAAGAAACTATCAAATTGCTTAAAATGATTGGATACAAGACTGAAGAAATTCCCTTCATACCTGTTTCGGCATATGAAGGAGACAATGTTGCAAAGAAATCTACTAAAACACCTTGGTACAAGGGAGGAACTTTGATTGAAACTTTGGATTCATTTATAAAAATGCCTGAGAAGCCAGTGAACAAGCCATTGAGATGGCCGATTCAAGATGTCTACACTATCACAGGCGTGGGAACTGTACCAGTTGGTAGAGTCGAAACTGGTGTCATGAAAGTCGGAGATGTTTTGGTATTTGAGCCATCTGGAATAAAAGGTGAAGTTAAATCAATAGAAATGCATCACCAGCAAATTCCACAAGCGGTTCCAGGCGACAATGTTGGTGTGAATGTTAGAGGAATAAGCAAAGAACAAGTTAGAAGAGGAGACGTTGCTGGTCTTCCATCAAATCCGCCAGCGGTTGTTAAAGAATTCACTGCTCAAATAGTTGTATTGCAGCATCCGACTGTAATTACAAAAGGATATACTCCAGTATTTCACTGCCACACATCTTCAGTTGCTTGCCAAATAACTGAAATAATTGCAAAGATTGATCCAAGAACTGGACAAGAACTTCAAAAAAATCCAGACTTCATAAAAACTGGAGATGCTGCAAAGATCAGAGTTGTTCCATCAAAGCCGATGGTAATTGAGAAGAATTCGGACTTTCCTGAACTTGCAAAGTTTGCGATAAGAGACATGGGAATGACAGTTGCTGCAGGAATTTGCTTGGATGTAGTCCGTGCCAAGTAGTTTGTATGTCTTGACCTACAATATTCTTTTTCTTTTTCAGATATTTAAATTTGAAACGAGAGGTAGTGTAGAAAGTATTAGAATGATAAGAAGTATATATCTATTCTAATCTATACTTGTAAATTATTTTTTTATTTATTATCCTCATCACTAACAGATTTTAGTTTGCTACTTATTTCACTACTATCTTCATCACTACTCTCTCTTAGAGTATCCTCAACTTCTTTAAGATATTGTGAATTAAGAGTGTACCAAGATGCATTCTTACCTCTTTCACGAATACTTCTGCGTATCAGGTAACCTAAAGTAGCGAGAACTGACAAACGTTGATTGATATAACTAAAACTGTATTCACTTCCTAAATGTTTTAGTAGCTCTAATGGTCTTTTTGGTGTTTTGCACAAGTAACAAATTCTTGCATCAATTTTATTTAATTTCATGGTCTCACTCCAAAATTTTAGTTTCGTTTTCTTGATACCATTTTTTGAGGATATTAATCCACTTCACATCATTTTCCAAAAATTTGATAATTTCTTTACGGGTTTCAGTCATCGGTCTCACCAGTTTTTAGCTTAGAAAATATCCAAGATTTGGAAGTTTTAGTGCCGGAAATTCTCTTGTCTATTAGTAACTCTAACAATACAGACTTTGTAGTGACCCAAGAGCCTATACCAGCCTTAGTTCTAATAGTTTCAATCGCTAGGGGGAGATTTGCTTCTTTGATTATTCTCAAAACTGTTTCCTTATAGTTACGATTCATTTAAATATCACCATAACGAATTTTTTTTAGAAAAACTTAACACCAGTGGGGAAACTATGCACGAAATTAAAGAAATTCTTAAAAAAGAAGATAGACCATTAACTTTAGGTGAGTTACAAGAATTGGCAAGAAAAATCTATGAGCAAAGTGAGAAGACAACAAAAAGACATGTAGAAATGGCGCATAAAAGAGGAATAATTCTAAGGTCATTTGGTCAATTTCCCGATAGGAGTAATCCAACTAGCTATTACCTATTACCAGAATGGAAACCAGAATTCTCATTAGAACTTGAAGATAAAGGAGGTACTAAATCCATAGTTTGGAAACAAAAAATAGGTTCTAAAGTCGTCACAATGGCTACACCTTGTACTTGGAACTTAGGAGAGACTGTAATTCCTGTGGACGACGAACTTAAATCAGCAATAAAATATGTTAAAAGAAAAGAGTAATATCATCCATAGCAAGTATCAATAATTTCTTTGATTTTTTATAAACAATATAAGAATTCCGGAATAAACCCACCTTTCCTTTATGGTTCTTTATGCTTACAGACATAAAGTTGTAAAGTGAAATTGAGGTTGTAAAGGATTTACATATATAAAAGGTGAAGGGAAGGAAAAGTCATTTCTTTTATACATCTTCATTTTGTTTGCACTTTTGCATTTCCATCCAGATATTTATTCTTCCAATTGAAATAAGTTCTACGAGAGCCTAGACCAACTTTTTGAAATTCTTCTACCTGTTCAGATACCGGCTCAGTTGATTTCATTATCTTTAACGCTCTATACAGAGTATCATTAACTTCCATAACCTGTAGTGCTAGTTCTTGCCAATTCTTATTATGCAAATAAAGGTCATGGATTTTTAGCGGAAGCCTGAGGTCAATCTGACTGCTATTTTCTACTACAAACTGCGTAACTTCGTGGGGTATCTTGTTGATTCTTCCGATTTCCATCAAGACTTGTTCACGCTCCTCTGGTGAGAAATTTGTTTTGTAAAAGAATGAACGGGATTTGATATTTTTTAATTCTCGAGGGAATTCATTAACCAAAAAAATGATTTTGCTTTCGAAATCATATTCTTGAGGAACATCTTCCAACTTAGGTGTAGAGGAAAGATAATTCATTGTTCTTTTCGTAGTTGTCGATAAAGCAGCCAGCAGCAAACCTTTACAGAAATTATTTTCAAAGACAGAATCCACATCGTCTACCACCACAACTGAATTCTCTTTATGCCGGAACAACAATTTGTGCAAACTAAGAGCAGTCACATAACCGGCAATAACACAAAATTCAGTTCTCAGTTTTTTCAAAGTCTCAACGGTTGTGTATGTTTTACCTGAGCCAGGAGGACCTTCCCAAATCATCGAATGAATAGTCTTGCTTTTGATTAGGGTCTTGATTAAACTCATTGGTGTCAAAAAATATTTGTCAATTACAGACCCATCATTTTCCATCTTCTTCAACCCCCACAACAATATATCCACACCAATAATCGAATTTGACCTCAGCTCCACTGTTCTTCAGAATGTTGAGTATGACTTTCCTTTCTTCTTCTGTATGGCTTCTTACATCAATCAATATCTCCTTCACATAATCACCAAACTTTGTTGTTGCCATTTTTTAGACTGCCAAAATATTTGACAAGTTGCTTTTTCATGAGTTCCAATCTCATGATTTTCTCATCGGCATAGTTTTCGAAATCCTCGGGCTCGTAGAAAATTCTTAATGACTTTGCCCTGCTTATCCTCAATCTCAAGCCATATTTTTTTGCTTCTTCCTTCAGTTCTAGTATCTTCCACTGAGTCGCTTTCGAGCCATCGGCATTTGTAATTTTTCTAATCAAACCCTTGCCTAGCAAATCCGACAAGACTAAATACATCTTGCCAGCAGGGACACCAGACAATTTTGAGATATCAAAAGGCTTTAGTTTACCATGCCCGACCAAACAACAGTAGACCTTACCCTGATAACCATTTATACCAAATGTTTTGAGGCAATCTTCTATTTTCATTTTCCTCATCTTTATTGTATACAATAATTATGACATTACTAATATTTAAATATTATGGTTGACAATAATTATTGTATGGTAAAGAAGCGAGTGACAGTATATCTAGATGAAGATATATGGAAAAAATTCCAGAAAGTAGTCTATCAAAAAACCGAATCCTTAAGAGCAAGTTCGGAACATTTAGAAAAAATTATAAAAGAGTGGCTGGAAAAGAATAAATAATCTCTGAGGTGAGAGTTATAAATTGTATTTATTGCAGTCAAGAAACAGACAATCCAGACGAAATCTGTAACAAATGTAAGGAAGAGGAAGAAGTTGGAGTTGGAGCATGGATACTGGCAGGATTTTGGGAACCGATAGGATAACTCATTGATTAGTTGAGGTATATGAGCAATGCGAACATTATAAAACATGAAGAGACTATCGAGATAAGAGCAAACCAATCCATTCCGGTAAGTCTGGCTCTACTTTCTAGAATTGAAATTTTTGAAATAATTCTTGGCTAAAGTTACTTAGTAGACAGTCAAGTTTATTTCTTAACTCATCTCTTCCTTCTCCTACGTTCCTTTTTTCCCAATTCTTGCAATTGAAGGTTTTTTAATTTTTCGTTTCTGTTAATGTCTTTAGCAGTATTATAACAATCATAAGCAAAGAATATCCATAGAAGTGGTGCAACAATAAAAGATGCAACAATTATTAAAATTACACTAACGACAAGCCCACCTATACATTTTCCAAATTTACCAAAATAAAGATAACCAAATGGGCCTAAGAAAAAACCTAGAGTTGCTGCTGTATACGGGTCTTTTCCCGTCATTTAATCATCTCTTCTTTTTCCATCTTTTATGAGGAATATTTTATCGACCCTGAACTTGCAATTCATAACTACTAGGATTAATTTTATTAGGGTAGGAACTTATCGAAAAGGGTGCTGTGTCGCCCACATCGATATCTGTAGGGTCTGTAAAAGTGAATGATTTACCAATTACTTTACCAGTGGAATCATAGTAGCTAACAACTATTTTTACATATGTGGATTTTCTATTTCCATCATTCTTAACCTCTCCTACAATTTTATGATAGCCTAAGGAATCAAAGACTGCAGTATGAGATAAAATCTGGAGTCCTATAAAGGGCTCGTTTCCTGTTTGGGAATATGACAATGTAAGCTTGAAACTGTCTGGAGTTATTTTATCCGGATATGAGCTCAATTCAAAAGGGGATTTTTGATTAGGTTTTATTATATCTAAATCTGTATAAGTGAAATCTGTCCCGATTACATTTTTTTGATTATCATAAAAAGTTGCAGTAATTTTTACAAAATTTATATTAGATTGGAGATTATTCTTAACTTCACCCACAATTGTGAAATAACCAATAGAGCTAAAATAGGAAGAATAACTAAGTATTTCAGGTTTCACAGTTGGTGTGGTAGTGGTAGGTGGTGTTGTGGTTGTTGTAACTTGTTGAACTGTAGTAGTTATAGGTTGTTCATAGGGCCTTTCTCCTATACAACCTGAAAGAAATACTATCCCAATCAAAACTAATGCTAAAACAATGCTCTTATTCATCTCTATCAACTTTTAATAAATTCAACATAACCTTGATAACCACCAAGAAAAGATTCTGCTACTAAAGCAAATTTGGTTTCTGTTTCTGCTACATTGAAAGCAAGTTCTCCACTTCTTACTTGACCTTTTGGTATTGTACTCATATCGAAGTATTTACTGAGGGATGCACTGTCCCATGAGTATCCATAACTGTAACCTTTAGAATCTATGACTTTCATGAAATTTGGATTGAATTCATAATGTGGGTCCACTTCGACATTCTTAATGCTAAAATCGACTATAAGTGCTATCTCTCCTTCTTTTGGAGCATCTATGAATGCCCCACCCATTCCAGTTATTACTCTTGCTGTTCTTACAGAATTCACTGTTAGTTCTAACGGATATTTAGGTTTTGGTGGTGTGCAACTCTGAGATTCTACTGGTTTTCTAGAAACAGTTCCACAATTGTTTAAATCACTACATGTTCTTGT